>Ga0181612_137197_pt1 | contig 11740 bp, 6 predicted proteins | sample HoacroProtozoa21_FD_119630 | JGI IMG/M metagenome (GOLD analysis project Ga0181612, IMG submission 119630) | Hoatzin crop microbial communities from Cojedes, Venezuel. Combined Assembly of Gp0051906, Gp0051904, Gp0051908 | reverse complement strand
TATATTTTATGTCTCTTTAAAGTATATGTTAAAATACCAAAACATTGCCATTTTTTCATTATATCAATATAATCTCTGGGGTTTCTCTAAGGCAGCCATTATCCTTGGCTTTCAAACCACATTAAAACTCCTGTCTTTACAGACTTGCCAGAAGCAAAATAAGAAACCTTTCCAGTTGCTCATCCACTATAAACTTTAAAAAAAGGTAACACTGCTTTCTTGTTATCCTGCACAGGTATATTTTGCTGTTATGGTAGCTGGAGGTAGGTGAGTAAGAGTAACAGGATTGCTTCAATAAGTCATGAGTTATGCTCGTACAAATAAATGTCTTCTAGGATTGTTGTACTTGCATGCTACTGACTGAAGGCTGATCGCAAATTTAAAACTGAACAGTCACTAATTCAGTTTTGAATTTCATTTCTTAGTGTACCATTGGTTTAAAGAAAGGTTAGTCATCAAGGAAATCTGTGCAGATGTGTCACTTTTTCAAGCCAAAGTGCATTTTGCACAAATGAGTTCACTAAAGCAACATAAGTATTTATTCTTTTTAAGTAGAACCATTCATGACATAATTAATCTTGTCTGCTTTTCATATTGAGGCAAAGAATTGATTCACTCTGGAAAGTTCTCATTCTGCAAATATATAGTTAAGTCTCTCGGTGTTGCTAGACATCACAAATATAAAACAAAGAAGATCTGTTTTGAGTAGAGGCAAGGGAAACTAAAGGAAAAACCGCCCTATTGCCACATCAATTCAATTTACAACAAAGGTATGTGTTGAGTCTCTCTAAAGGCTTGCTTTATTACCTGCTCTTCTCCTTGGATGTTTTCTACTGGGTAGTCATAATTTAGAAAGCCCCTGCAGGGCTCCTGTGCTTCTCAAAAGGATGTGCAATAGAATATGTCACCCAAAATAATTATCTGCAACCACCATCTTACTTTAGGCTACATGTCAGTATGCACTCACTTGGTACTCGGAGACTGCATCTAATTTAGACCTGAAGGCAGACATACGTGAATAATACTTACAGCAACAATCCAGGATTGAAGCTACAGTGGAACTAATTTATTAGTTAAAAAGGGCATCAGCTGAAGAACTACAGTGTCTTTCATACTCTTGGTACTGTAATATTTTTTCTCAGCATCCAAGCATGAAATTCCATGGTGTCTTAAAGAAAGCAACAGAAGAGACCAAGAGTACTAGCCTTGCAGCACTTAACTTGCTTTCTCAAGGTGCCTGTGCGGCGGCTTGACTCTTATTCTGGTGCAAATCAAAAACGTATTCTGAGGTTAAAGGAATTATGCTGGTTTAAATATGTGTGTAAAAAAAGAAAAAAAAAAAGGTAATACTACTATAAAATATAAGGCTGTAAACCACAGGGACATTATGATGCAGAGGTTGCTATGCTAGCTATACTAGAATTTTAGATGAAAGCTGTTACATATATTTGCCAAATGCATAACGTAAACAGGAATATATAATATAAAGTTATGGACCATTAATTACCTTTTACATGGTATTCGGCTTCACAGAATTCACATGTGCTGGAATGGATAAAAAAGTTACATAGCTTTGCTGTGACCCTTGTGAAGAACTACAAAGGCAGGAGAAAACATCAGGTGAAGAAATGTATTCTCCGTCATGTATCCCGAAGTTTCATTCTTGCTGCTGCTAAGTCCTCAGCCCACAGGTGCTATGAGAGACCTGCACCATTTGTTGGAGCAAGTAGGTCTTTAGTCCCCCTCTCACCATAGAGGGGTGAAATCACCCTTGGTAAAGCTCACGGATAGACCCATTATTTCCCCAGAGGAGTTCCTCTTCACCCTATCTTTTTGCCCTATGTGGCAAGGAGGCAAATATGGGCACCTGTTCTCCAGCTTGTATATGAATTTAAACATAAGAAAAACTTTTGAGGTGGTACAGCAGATAGGATTATGTGGGCTTGTTCCCACAACTGGGAACATAACTTGCAGTTTTGTCCTAGACCAACATGAACATTTTCTTGGCTTCAGCCTGGAGAAATTAAAAAAAATAATCATTGCGAAGCAGACTCCTGTGTCCAATATTGACCTGTCTTTGCCCTGCTGTGGGCCAGGAAAACATGTTATTCCCATGAAGATAGAATAACACTTCAAGAAACTACAGTGAACTTCACAATAATACCAACAACTGTCTTAAACATGTTTTTATTTGTGTTCCTTTACGATCTCTTCCCAACAGCTTTTCAAACCCTGTTGCACTTCATGGAACAGAAAACTTGGAAATAACCACACAGGTCATGAAATCCACTTGCCTGAAGTTACAATATCAATGGCATCGCCATTACACTTCGCTGGCCTCCAAACACTTTAGTAGGAGTTTGAAAGTGATCTGAGGAGACCATTAGGCCAATTATAATGACCCACAGGAAGCTGGCAAGACTGAGAGAACTATTGATGCTTTAGATTTGTACTTCTGAGGAATTTGTTAATCATAATGCCTTGTTACGTACTGATGAAGCCTAACACTTTGCGACTCCTCCTCAGAAGAAACATTTAGTCAGGATTCTAATGCACACCATTAATGTGATTCCATTGCCTACGACTGGATGGAAATTGCAGCGGTATCTTCAGTGAATTGTGCAGCACTGTATACAGCTGTAGGTATTTACAGATTCAACTTCTAGTTTCAGTTACATACATGCGAACAGTTTCTGTCTCAGAGATAAAGCTGCTGTTGAGGACATCTTAATTTTGAATGGCAGGACTCCGCAGAAGACAGGCGCTAACAGAAGAGGTCAGTTTGGCAAAACCGCGAAGTAACTAATGAAGATCAATAATGCAGTGTAAAATAAATTATTCCTTCTTTAGTGGGATAGTGAGTACTAGAGTGGATAGTAATATCAGACATATACTATGAGATAATATTTTTCAAATATGCCTTTGTTTAAACAGCTTTCCAAAACTACCATCCAGCCCTCATTATATTACTAATACATTCTAATTCCTTTTAAAAAAAGTGCAGCTATGCTAATCAAGTTTATTAGTACATCTGTAAAAGGCTTTTCTTGTCCCCTTTCCATACCTCGACTGTTGATATTAAATCATGTATTCTGTTTTTTTCAGAATGCAAGGCTCTGAGGACAGAGAACAAAGTCTTTTTTTATTGAGTAGCTTCACAGTTATGAGTGTACCTGTTTCTTCCTTTCAAATGCACAATTTTCATAGAAGTTATTCTTCTGGTTCATAATGCCAAGCAAATTTTATCTATCTGTTCCTCATTAATTTCAAGCAACCATTAATCTCTAGTGCTAATAAAAAGAATTCATAGAAACCGTTTGTCTAACAACAAGTACCACTTTAACGAAGTTGTTTTCATTGCCAGACAATACCGATGACAACTGTGTTTTGTGTACAGAAAGAGTAAATGAGGTTTGGAACAGCTGAAAGAAAATTTCACCTTTCTTATTCCTTATATTCCTCTATACATCAGGAATTGATGCACGAAATATGCCCTCACAAGACTGCAGAATATTCAAAGTATTTTAAGATTATGCAGTTGAGACTTCATATTGAATAAAATTTCTGTTATTATTAAAAGATTTGAAGAATTCAAGTAATTGTTGGTTCCTTCATTTCTTTTACAACAACTTCACTTACCTTCTATACAAAGCACAAAACTACTCTGAGTAGAGTAAGGGTATCTCCTTGTACAAAGCACTTGGCATATTATAAATGCCACAAGAAATAATAATGGAGACTAGCAACAGTAGTGGTAGTAATAACAGATCTGTTGCCTTAGGAAAACACAGTTTAAAAAATCTGGTCAGACCAGTGTGCAAGGAGCTGTAAATAATGCAGTGATGGCATTACATGGCCTATTGCTCGGAGACCACCGCTCCAGGAAACATCTTCTAATAATGCCATCCCACAGACTGACTTTTCTGTCTTGCTTTATCACTTGAGTTCTTTTATTTCACTCACATATATATAACTCTTCCTAAAAAAAGTTGTAAAGTAATCTCCCCTAAAATGTAATTGGATTTATTTAATCTGTTTTTCTTTTGAACCTAAAATACAGGGGTTATAAAACTAAAAATTACTGTTGAGCAACTGTGACAAAACAGCAAACCATCTGACACAAATACCTCAATTTCGACAAATAATCAGAAAAACAGATTTCCACAGCCCGAGAAATTGAAAATGAGTAAGTCATATCCATTCTTCATGACTTTTTATAGCCAAAGCACTAGCTACACTTCACCTTTTCCTGACACAGCCATTACACACATAGGTTTGGATCCGAATAAGACAGTTCAGACATGTAGTGAAAGATCTCTGGCTCCTACCAAACATCTTGCTGTACTGTCCATCATTACTACGTATATGATACACGGGGTTAGTACTGTACTCCAGATGATTTTATCATTGACAGCCTCCCTGTGTAAGTGTAAATAGCTCTTAGAGGTAATGTTTGAAATAAGAAACAACCAGACCTCACATAAGCATTCCTGGCGAAACATTCGAAAACAAAAATGTTACACCTTTTTTTTTTCATTTTTTTAATTTGGAATTTAGATTAACAGTGCCCACAACATTATATGGGAATAACTTTAACCTAAGGTTTTTCATAATAAACTTCTCTAAAGGAATAACAGCATTGCAATGTGTTTTGGTACAATTTCAAGGACGAACAAAACTCATTCTTTTGCTTCTTTATAAAATCTGACACACCACTGGGTTGGATATTATTTTAAACTCTCTCATTAAATGCAAGATAACAACATCTGTTAAATGAGTCTTGTTATATTACATTAAATTTACTAACTAGAGTCTTGAAGAAAATACTTATATTTTCCTCACAGGGGTAATCATGTTCACTTCAATGAGATTACACAAAGAAATATAAAGCAGTCAGAAGCGATGTGTTTAATAAATCAGCAGTTTATAACACTAAATATTTTGTAATATCTAGGTAACATCTAATCCTTTGAAAATTCTGCCATATTGAACATCCTAGAAACACGCTTAGATGGAACAATAGCAAAACAAACTTACTAGTCCTCAAAGCATCATCAGCAGATCATATTTCAAATAAAAAGGAAAGAGAAAACAGTAGTTAAGTGATATGAACAAGTCCTTACCTAGTGGCTGCCCTGCGATGATCCTGGCATTCTCTCCTGCCACTGCAGCCCTCGCATGCCTCTCGCTCATGTACTGTACAAATGCATAACCTTTGTGCACTGAGCAGCCAACTATTTTCCCATACTTTGCAAAGATCGCTTCAATGTCGCCTTTCTTGACAATGGCTGTGTTCAAATTGCCAATGAAGACTCTGGAGTTGATGGACTTTGGGTCATTCTTATTGGTGACATTGCTGGTCTGTGTTTTGCCGGTCATGGTTGGATCACTTGGGTTTAACCCTTAAATAAAGAACAAAGAGGATTATGTTTCAAAGTATACAGTTAGGCATGACTTTGGATGATTTTTCCAGCAATAATTCACTTTTCCTTTTTCATTTAGGGTGAATCTAGACTCAGAAGAATTGTTCTCTCTAAAAACGATTTTCATTAAAACCAAGGTAGTACATTTTAAAATATTGTGGATAATTAAAACTTCTTTTTATAGGTAAAAAATATACCAATACATCTCTTAATACAATGGTGTGATAGTGAAGCTTTACTGTAATCATATGTGAATTTTTAGAAATTCACTATTGGCTTTTGAAATACCTAACCACCTAGAAACTGCCAAGCAAGAGAATGAATCATTATCTTATGCCAAAGGACTGAGCATTCAGGACCATGTAGAGAACGAACTGTAAAAATGAAAGACAACTCTGCTTTTTTTTTGTAAGTGTCAACCGGAGCAAGTTTCTCAGCAGCTAATATCAGTGACCATTGTGAGGAGTGCAGGACAGGTAACACACATTTCTTTACTGAAATCAATATGTTTCTATTGGAACAATTTTCCCTATTAATTCAGTACAAAAATGAAAAGAGAAAAGACAGGGAAAGCACAAGTGTCTTACGTTCTACCAGTTAGAAAGTATGGAAACAATCTTCCTCAATTATAGGAGCACAGATTTGATTGCTGCTGTGGTCTTTCCTCTGAAGTCAGATGTCTAAATGCATCCTGGCATATCTCAGATGGAAATATCCACATTACTTCCGGGAAAGATCTGGCAAAAGTCAACCCCCCACTTTTTGTATTCACCTCATCTCCCACTTCTGAAGTGCACTTGATCTTGTTAATATGTATGCAATTTCCACCTGATAGCAGATCCCTCCATTTACATCAATTTGCTTAGAGGTAGATGAAATGAGAGAAATTGTCCCACGTGGCTGCTGAGTTTTCTTTAGCTCTATTACACAACAAAAATGTCAAAAATATGCATATTTCTAAGTAGTGAAAACTTGTTTTGTAAGAACGAGGTCATTTAGATAGCAATCAAATATAGGCCATCTCTTACAGCTAAGAATTGCGTTACTATTTTTTAACCTGTTCCTACTTTTGATCCTATCACAATAACAGCTCAGGCAGGAGAAGAACCCAGTTAAATACTGTTCACAGTCAAAGTTCAGTTCATTTCTCAAGATGAAAAGGAGTAATAACCTCTATTCTGGACACCTAAAGCTTGACACTAACTGGCAGAAGTTTTGTATTTTAAATCCATAGCTACCATATATTAAGCTAGACTGACAAAAAAAAGAAACCGTTGTTACTGAACTCCACACCATTCCTGGTGAACAGCTGCACACAGCTGCAGCCACCAGCACTTTGACCATCTCCATCACACAGTATCCTAATCCCACCCTTCATGTAAGAACACACAATGGAGACATGTGGGCAGTCCTCCCGAGTCCTAGCAAATGGTCTGCTTTATTAAATTAACGCATGTAGTGGAACTGCCTGTCAAATAGTTTTCACTTGCTTAACAACTTAATATGACAGCTTCATATTACAACTTATAGAGAAAACACTATAGAAAACAATAAAAAATGACTTTTCTTGTAAGTTTATCAATTTTAAATGCATTCTAGAAACACTAGATACTGTGTACATGCATAAAGTTCATCATAGGAATCCAGGAAAACTGCCATGACCAAAAAGCCTCTGAAATTTATTGTATGACAGACTCAGTACTGTATATTTCTAGATTGCTGTGCAGATCATGCATTTTGAGATCGTGTCTATATGTAGTTAACTCTAATGTTGTGAACACTCATAACAGTAGGCTTGGAACCATGGAGTTTGAAGACAAAGCACCTACCAAACATAAATATAATGCACCTTGAGCTCCATGTTGGCATAAAGCAGACTGCTGATATTATCTGAGAACTAGTAAGTTTGAACCCATCTTAGATATACCTGCATTTACACAGGAGTCAAAGTAATGATAGCATAGTCGTGTTAGCTTCAAGAGTCCTAATGACCCAAATTGAAGGAGTAACATTGCAGGGTGTCTAGGCATAAAGATAAAAGCTAATGCAGTCCAGTTGCTGGTGAACAGGGAACACCTACTGTCGCCTGCTGCTCCCCAAAACACACACCACTTTAGTGTGCAAATACCACTTCTGTTGGGAAAACTTAAAATGGGCAGTACTGTGTTCATCTCTGTGAAGCTCCAGGAAAAAAAAAAATAAGCTGTATCTGTCCGCATAGAACTCTTAGTATCTTGTTGACGTTGTCTGTATATGTTTATCAGCTGTGTAGCTGAACTGATTTTACTAAACTCACAGAGACAGTGTCTCATGAATAGGACCACTGGTCTAGAAAGGAGCAGACTTGGCTGGTAGACCTGTCTCTTCCACTAGCCTGCTGTATGACTCTCAGTAAGATGCTTTTTTGTGCCTTCATTTCCACTTTTTAGACTTCAGACTTGCATTTTTTTGAGTCACCATAAAAGACTTGTACAAAAATAATACACAATAAAACTCGTTAAATATTGTCACCACAACTGTTTTCAAAACACCAGAGTATTGTAATCTGTATTTCCTCTATTGTTTAGCCATCTAACATGGGATATAGTAAACTATTCCTTTTTTATTTCATAAAAATCCTCATTTTATTTTTGCCCAGTTTTGCTATGCACTCATTCAAATAGACTTCGAATAGGACATTGAGTGTTTCTTTCTTGTAGTTGTTCTTTGCAATGCAAATTTACTATATTTTTATAACACAAAGAAAAGTAGTTGTCTGGTGGGTTCTCTCATATTCAAATGAGCAGCCAGAAAAACGTGTTGCAGAAATTCAAAATGTGAGAATAATATTAACATATGTATAATTGAGATTTGATTGCCTTACTGGTCAATGTAAAATACTATTGTGAATATTTCATAAAATTCAAAGATACATGGGATCTTCATTATAATGAGAAAGAACTTACGGTAAGTTTTACACCTCACACAGCCACAGAAATAAATGAAACAGTGAGAGAAACATATCTGAAATCATCTCATTTCATTGCAGCCTTTAATAAGGTATCTTCTTAATTTCCTACTATTGCAGTGACCCTTTCTGGTAATAAATATCCTCTATAGGCCAAACATATATTTTAAGAAATGCTTTATGAATAACATCTAGCTGTCAATACACAACATTATATTTATTTATTCAATACACTTCATTATATACAGCATGGTTTCATGCAGTAACTGATATAATTATTCTACCCAGAACTAACTAGTTGAAGTCTTGGTATACTTGAACATAAAAGTTATAAATTAGACCTTTTTCATTACTACATAGATCTCTGATTCAAAGAGTAAACTTTACAAATCTGTTTTGCACATTAAACTTTCTAACATGTTAAATACAAACGAAAATGTAAATTATTATAAAGCTTCCTGTTGTCCAGCACACTCATGGGACAAGTCTAAAACAGTCAATTTGAAGTACTGAAGAGGGGAGCAGATTTTATTCCAGACTTCCTTCACTTTTCCAGTATTTTCTGAGGAAGTTCCACTAAGCTCCAGCATGAAAAAGCATTGTTTTGGTGCCTGTGAATCTCGTCTTCTGTCCAGCAGAGTAACATTTGAACCCACATCTCCAATTTCATAGATAAGCCCTCCTATGGTGCTGTGCCTACCCCCAGAACAGTGAAAACAATGATCCTTTTTTTCAGTTATGCTGTGTCCCAGTGTGGGGAAGAGCACCGGACTTGAAGAAAAGGGAAAGGGAGCAAGTTGTCAAATTCTACATCCCAGTAACTCCCAGGCATGTCTTTGGGGATGCAGGGGCACGAAGGGACCTTGATAGTCTTACTGGACCGCTTCTGCATATGGTGCTTATACATTTTACCAGTGACTCTTCACAGTAAAATGCAAAATCTTTGAAGAGACAACATTTTGGTCAAAAAGCAAAATAATTTGGGACATATGACTTGAGGACTTAAGCTGTTTAAATGGATTTTGAGAGTGATTCACTTCAGCGTCTTCCAAGTCATAAAACTGTTTCTTTTAAAAGACTGATTGGAACTCATCAGCCTAGTTAAATTTCTGCTGAATAATGAAAATATTTCTGAAATTATCTTTATGTGTTTTCCTATTCTGAACAGACTAATAAAGCCAACCTGTAACAGTTCTGTTAGAATTAAAATGTCAGATAAATATCTTTGAAAGTGTCTAGGAAAGATTTACACTGATGATTGGGGGATTTTTTTTTTTAGTAAGATCTGTAATTAGTTACATTTTTTAAAAAATTGCCTTCAACAAGTTCAGCAGTACTTTCAGGAGCTTCTATATATTTATGTGCTTTTCTCTTGGAGCTATTTTCTTTCCTTTTGAAAATAAAATATTTGCTTCTTTTAAGAAAATAGAAAAAGTCTGTATATTTGAATGAACTAAATATTACTCTTAGTGACTTTAGGAAGAATTAAGATTTACTGAAGAAAAACTGAAATGAGAAACTGAAACCAGAGAACTGAAAATCTTTAAAGAAAACTGAAATGCTTTCTGAAAATAGATTAGAAACATGTTATGCAGACATATATATAGATATAACATCCTGCTTCTATGTACTTATTATTTCTACAAAGAAAATGTTGGGAAAAATGAAACACACTTTCATTTCCCCCAAAAACCACAAATTCAGTTTGAGATCATGTCTAGAATTAAGCCGGGAAAAAATGAACATTCCGTATTAGATCTATGTGATAGCAGAAGACTAATTGTGAGGAGAGAGATCTTTTAATATGAAAATTCCTATCATTGGCAGCTTATTCTAAGCACCATTAAAAGTCAAACCTTAGTTTTTGCTATTTACTATAACAAAGTTTGTACAGTAAGATGCACGTACACAGTTTATAATGACATATCCTTCCAAGACAGAGAAAGACCTAAACAGACATGTGGTCTGACAGTGAAGACTGTCTCCACAACGAAATCCACAGTAAAAAGTGCAGCCTGTAAAAAATTATTGCTAGGATGTTTGGCTGTTGAGCTGAACACAGGCATTCTGGCAAACATCAAACATCATGGTATTGGTCCTTAGATGGATAAAATGCAACACTGTAACACGTGGTCAGTCTCTGATTTAAAACATATGGTGCTCTCTGGCATTTCCAAGCAATTAATCTCTGTCCTGCTGTTATCCAGCCTCAGTTAATAGCTTAACTTTTTTAAATATCAGCATTCAGCCCTTGATTTAATAGTTGAGTTTTTCAGTGACTTAATGTCTTCAAGGTTTAAGAATCAATAAATATTAAAGTGATTATCAAGAAAAAAATATTAAGGTCATAACATATTTTCTCTCCTTTTGAATTACTTTTTAGCAACAGCGACAACATTAATACTTTTGCAGTGTCGTGTACAAATTTAAGATGTTTAAACGTTGGAAGTGTCCTTCTGTGGGTGAAATGTCTTACAGTATAGATCTATCTTGAATTGGTCCTAATATTTTATGGAGGAAAGTCAATATTTGTGTTAATTCCTTTAATCAGCAGTCATTAAAAACTATTTCACCTCAGCTAAAATCAGTCCTTGACAAACCCTATATAATTTTAAATATCTGAAGAAGAGAGAGAACAGAAAGCTATCAGATAAAATATGTTTTGTCTTGGAAAATCCTTTCTTCTTCATATTTTAAATTATTTTTCAATGAATTACTATATCTAAGTCACAAAAATAAAGAAAAAACGTTATTCATAACATGGTTAGTTAAGTCTGCATCAAAATACTCTGGGCTTTTCCAGTCCTCATTAAAGTCAAAGAATCCACTTCCTTTCTCTCCCTCCAAGCTATCCTGTCTTTTATGTTCATTTTTATTTTATTTTTTACAGTTTAGATTTAAGTTTTTCTTTCAATTATTTTTAAGAAGAGGTTGACACATCATGTCTGCAACAGAGACAATGCTTCCCTCAAGATGGCATTTCTGGAGACATATAAATGACAAAATGCATTAATACTTGCTATGCCACATCTTGTAGAAAATGAAGGACTAAAAAATAAAATGATGGAGCAGATCACTGATGTAGCAGATTGCACTTCATCTCCTGGTGTCAGTCTTCTCAAATAGACAAAAACTCTCTCTGTGGAATGTGAAGAAGATGTATCCACTTTAAAAAAAAGCCCATCTAGATATTAGTAATACCATACAGACAAATGCCATAAAACCCTGAGAGACCTGAACATTGAGATCACTTCACATTCCAGAATGGGACCTTCAGTATTATCCCTCAGGTTATGCCTCACCTATTAAAACATCTCCAGGAGAGAGAGTACAATCAGGATATTTTGACACTAATGCAAGGCAGACAAAT
>Ga0181612_135178_pt1 | contig 11740 bp, 12 predicted proteins | sample HoacroProtozoa21_FD_119630 | JGI IMG/M metagenome (GOLD analysis project Ga0181612, IMG submission 119630) | Hoatzin crop microbial communities from Cojedes, Venezuel. Combined Assembly of Gp0051906, Gp0051904, Gp0051908 | reverse complement strand
CTCCTGACACCCACCCTTAAGATACTTCTAGGCATTTATAAGGTCCCCTCGCAGCCTTCTCTTCTTTAGGCTAAACAAGACCAGCTCCCCCAGCCTTTCCTTGGAGAAGAGATGCTCCAGTCCACTCATCATCCTCGTAGCCCTCCGCTGGACTCTCTCCAGTAGCTCCTCATCTTTGTTGAAGTGGGGAGCCCAGCACTGGACACAGCACTGCAGATGGGGCCTCACTGGGGCAGAGTAGAGGGGAAGGCAAACCTCCCTCGACAAATCATCCTAAAGCTTTCTCAGGGGCAGGTGCTTGGCAACATCACCTAAAGTTTTGGTGCATGGAGGAGTCGCCACTTGCCAGTGGGATTCTCATTTTGGGGAGGGTGAGGGACAGAGGTGCATCTATCCCAGTACCCCTGTGAAGCAGGATGGAGTATTACGGTAGATTGGGCTCACCTTTGACACAAGCTGGTGTTTATTGGTTGAACAGATATTGAGGTGAAGCCGAGGCAAGGTGACTCCAAGCAAGAACCTTTCTGGTGCCTAGGAAGCCTTTGCCAGGTGTTTTGGCCCCGCTCAGGGCACGGCAGCCTGTTCCTCTGGGTTCAACCACCTGTTTCTTCCCCACTTCACACTCTCCAACCCTTTTCATTGTTCTGCTGCTCCATGGAGACATCCTTAAGCCTCCCAAACGGTCCATCCTATTCCTGTCTGGGGAGTCCTCCTGATCATAGCATTAGAAAGTGCCATTGTTGCCTTGCTTTCCGGCTCCGGGTAAGACTTTAACCCCTTCCTCTCGGGAGAAGAGCCAGCAGGCAATGCAGGTTACTCATGTTTCATACGGATGGTTGCTGTGAAATGGCTACCGACCCTGCAGCACCGAGCTCCACTGGCTGAGGAACCTCTTGCTTTGAGCACTGCAAGTTGCTTGCACGAGGTGCAGGAGGAAAGCTGCCAATGCCTCGCAGCGTATTGCGAAGGCGAGACATCTGGAGAGGTGCCGTTGATACCGAAGGTGTTTCGTTGAACAACCCTGTCCAGGGTGTGAAACGGCATGTCTACCAACAGCCGGCTGGTGCCAGGGACACCAACTGCTCAGCTCATATGGTGCTCAAGCCGATGGTGCTTTTTGATCAGAGGCTGAATGGGGGTCTGGGAGGAGAAGGAGCACACGATATGCTCCATCTGCAAGTGATCCCTGCATAATAATCTTTCTTGCAAGTTCAATATTTCTGCAATGAACTCGTTTGCAAAAACTCACCGAGATACTTCCGTCATCTTGCTTCAAGGGCTGAGGAAAAATGCCCCAAAACGGCACCAGCCAGCATTCCTTCCTCAGCCTCCCTTTTCCCAGCAGGCTGGGCGAAGGCGTCCCGGCAGCAGAATGAGAGGATGGCCGGCCTGCCGCACATCCCGGGCCCCGAGAACCTCCGCCCCTTCACCCCCGCCTCGCTGGCTGCCATCGAGCAGCGCATCGCCGAGGCAGAGGCACTCAAGGTAAAGAAGCAGCAAGTGGAGCTGCCTGAGGAAGAGGAGATCAAGCCCAGCAGCGACCTGGAAGCCGGCAAGAACCTGCCCCTTATATATGGTGACCCACCACCAGAGCTCATCGGGACCCCCCTGGAGGACCTGGACCCTTTCTACAAGGATAAGAAGGTGAGGCACAGAGTTTAGCCCATAGGTAGACTGGACATTAGATGTAAGTCCCAAGAAAAAGAACAAAGCATGGACCTCCTCTTCTTTTCACCATGCCCTAGGGTCTCATCTGAGCCCATCTTGGTGATCCACAGCCCCAGACTGCTGTGGTTGTTTCTGCTCTAAAGCAGAGCACCAGTTTCTTGGCAAAGACACAAACCTTCAGAGATCCAAAGCACTCATAGATTCTCACCTCTAGTGGCGGCACTTGATCTGTAGGTGTTTGGGGGGGGGATGCAGAAGGGCTAACCTGTTTCCCTCCTCTCTTTTCTCCACAGACATTCATAGTCCTCAACAAAGGGAAGTCCATCTTCCGCTTCTCGGCGACCCCTGCCCTCTACCTGCTGGGGCCCTTTCACCCCATCCGCAGAGGAGCCATCAAAGTGCTTATCCATTCATATCCTTGTCCTCTGTGATGCTGCTCCACCCAAACCCTGACGGTCAAAGTGCAGCCTGAGAGAGGGCTGAGAGAAGTGTTTCATGATGGTGTGGTGAGCAAATGTCCTGGGCTGGCCCCCACCATGGCCAGGACCCACTGCCAAGCCATCCCAGTGCTTTAGTCCCTTCCCGAGGAGCAGGTGCTTGAAGGCTTTGGGCACCTTGGTGGCACCAAGAGCTCAGCCATGGCTGGAGAAGGGAGAAATCAGTGTGGTTGGAGAACGGAAGAGACCTAAGTGGTGGAGTTTCCTAGGAAGAGGTTTGAGGTCTCTGAGGTCTGGAGAGAGTTGGAAAGGAAGGAAAACGTTTAGAGGTCAGCGGATCCTGTCCCATCTGGGAAGCGGGTGAATTGGGGAGCTCAAAGGATGCTTTGGGAGAGGGAAGGCAGAGAAACCAGGACATTGGGGTACAGGGAAGAAGGCAACTTGGGCAGTGCTGGGGCTTCTGGTGTGAGACAAGCAGAGATGGAAAGACAGGAAGGGACGCCAAGAGCAAGAGCGGCACCAGGATGGGTGGGAAGTGATCCCAGCTGAGCTCTGGTGGCAGCAGGGTTTGGTGGCCAGGAGGCAGGAGGAAAAAGAGAGGGTGTTTGTGGCAGAGGGATCAGAGAAGTGGGGAAAGCTGTATCCTGAGGTGATGGAGAGGAAGGAGCACTGCGGACAAGAAGGGGGGCAGAGCCATCACCACAGAGATGGGGAGCAGAGCAGAAAGGGAGGGAAGGGGCCAGGACGATGCATGGCAGACTAAGGGGAAAGTGTGAGCACAGGACTGAGCCAGGAGAGAGCTGCAGGAGGAGCAGGTCAGGGCATCGGACCAGGGTGGGAGCCAGAACAAGAGGAGCAGGGGTGCTTGGCTTCATAACCGTGTGAATGGGGGAATCTGGCAACAGCCACAGCATTTCTCCTTGACCAGATTTTAAATTATTCAGCATGTTCATCATGATCACGATTTTAACCAACTGCGTGTTTATGACAATGAGCAACCCCCCAGCATGGTCCAAGAACGTGGAGTAAGTCTCTGCTTCTCACAACCTCCCCCAGCCGTGGGGACCATCCCAGGAGGGACGGGACCAAGGCTGAGAGAGGAGTGTTGGGATATAGACACCCTTCAGAGGAGGAGAGGTGTCATGAGGAGATGCTGGTGGCTCTCTTGATCTCAGAAGGGATGCCCACACTATGCATTAAGTGTTGCAAAGAGGAGGAGCGTTTCAGAGCTGCCCAAAATCTGGTGGGGTCCCTGTGACAGGAGACCACTGCAGAGCAGGTTGGGTCAGGTCAGGTCAGGTCAGCAGTGATAGTCTGAAGAGGCTGAGCAGATCCACCAGTCCAGGGAGCGTGGACAACCAGCCCCAGGTGAGAAGGGGAAAATCCAGCATTTTCTGCTGTGATTCTGCACAGTCAGGTCTCAGCAGGGTTTTCCAGAGAGCATGGTGGTGCTGGGACATCAGCAGGAATCAGAGGTGTTGCAGAATAGTCACCAAAGGAATTGGTACCTCAAGATGTTCCAACTTGCCTTACAAGGTGACATGAAAACCTCCCCCAGTGCCGAAGCACCCCAGGAACCCAGCAGCCCTTAACCATGAGGCCCCAAACTCAGCTCCCCAAGATGGTCCCACTAGTGGACAAAACCTCATCCTGAGCTGGCCCTTGGACCCAGGTGAGCATCCCCTGAGTCACCGTTCCCATTTCAGATACACCTTCACTGGCATATACACCTTCGAGTCCCTCGTCAAGATACTGTCGAGAGGCTTCTGCATCGACAACTTCACATTCCTGCGCGACCCGTGGAATTGGCTGGACTTCATGGTCATCTCCATGGCGTGAGTTTGGTGGGATGGGGGGAGGACAGGAGGTCTGGCCACTGTACCCTGGGGAGGAGGGCTGAGAAACAGGGGGGCGCGTGCCTGGCAGAGCTCTTGAAGCCCTCTCCTCTCCTGTCCTGCAGCTACATCACTGAGTTTGTGGACCTTGGGAACATCTCTGCTCTCAGGACCTTCCGTGTCCTCCGCGCCTTGAAAACCATCACAGTGATACCAGGTGGGACTTAAAGAAGGGGTCTCCTCTCCCCATTTTCCCCTTCCTTGAGCTCCAGTTTTCCCACAGTTCAAAGCAATTTGTTTTAGTTCTTTCGGCAGCTCTAAGAGAAAAGAGGGGACATAAGATATTTGATACTCATAAATAATTTTCCACATAATTCAGCTTTGGGTCAGGTCCAGCTGATTTTACATCTTGAAATTAGCTGTGCTCACTTGGTTGTTTGGCCAGGGAATGCCCCTGGTGAGCCAGACATGGTGTTTTTAGGGCTCCTCGGAGATGCCTGAAGCGGGCTCATGCTCATGCTGTGTTTTTGGGCTCAATTCACGGATACGCTTTGCTTGGTCCCTGGAGCCAGAAACTCCGCTTAGTCCCCACTGCTGACTGCTCTGGTGCTAGGCTTGAGATGTTTCATGGGTATTAGCACAAGAGCCAAGTGGCGAGTGTTTATCACCCCAGACATCCAGCCTCTGGTGTTAGAGCATGTTATCAAACATCTCTGATGGCTGTTTCCCAAATCTGATACCATTTCAATACCCTGCTTTGGTACCACCTAGTGCAAGTTCACCGAAATGATAGGTCAGACCCCTTGAAGAAGCATGAGATCGAACCAAAGATGATAATTTCTTGTGGTGAATAAATTCTTGTGTCCCTCCAGTTTCCAGATCTTTGGGGTTCGTATTCGAATGGTTTTTGCCCCCATCCAACAGGCTTAAAATTGCATTTAGCAAAACGTGAGCTGCTGCTTCTTTCTGGAATGACATCCCCCCAAGAGGCTCTGCAGAAATAGCAGTTGCAAAAATAAGCTGGTTTAGAACGGCTGTCCTCAGCAGTTTCCCAATATAAACAAGTCCTTGGAGAACAGGGTTTTGCCTAAATAGTTTGGGAAGGGGGGGAAGATGCATGATGACAGGGCTAAAAATCATGTGTCTTTGGAGAATTGCCTCCATGTGAGAAAGCTCTGCTCAGAGCTGCTTTTAAGATCAACATCAGGATGTCCTGGCATCACCCATCATCCATGTAGACCTCGGGTGACAGGAACGACATCCTCCATGTCAAAAGCCCACCAAGGATCTGTGGGCGAGCCTCCCCTGCGGAGGAAATGGCGATGCTGATGAGGACAGATGAGATAATCACAATGCTTAATGCAGATTTCGCTTTGTCACCTTCACTTGGACGCGTTGGGTTTTCTCCAGCTTGAAGGGATCAGGCTGGAAGGTCCAGCTGGGCTCCTGATCACCCACGGGACAGCAGCACGTGGGGGTGTTGGGCCACGGAGGCTTTTCTGGAGCTGAGAGCAGTGCTCAGCATGTTCCAGCTGGGCTGGCAAATAGCTTTTCCACGTGCCACAGCAAAGTCATCTACTCCAGGGGTTTGGGACAAAAAAGGTCGGATTGTGACATCTGGGGAAAACAAAGCTGCAAGGAATTGATGGCTGCCAGGCTGGGGTGGACTTTGGCATGTGACACCCAGGTTAAGGCTGGCATGAGGAGGCTTCACTGGTGTTGGTCCGAGGGTGACAGTTTTGGGGGAAGGGTTTATGCTGCCCAGCAACATGTGGGGACAGAGGGGCAGCCAGGATGTAACCTGGGGCACAGAGCTGGGGGTCTGAGCATATGGGGTGAACTTGGTGATACCACATGTCGCCACCAGATCCAGCACCTTTTGGGAATGCCATAGCACATTCTCCTCAATTAGCAAAAGAGAAATTAGCTCAGTAGAAACGCCTCCCTGGTAGGGCTGAAGACGATCGTTGGGGCTCTGATCCAGTCAGTGAAGAAGCTCTCGGATGTCATGATTCTCACTGTCTTCTGCCTGAGCGTGTTCGCCCTCATCGGTCTCCAGCTCTTCATGGGGAACCTCCGGCAGAAGTGCGTGCGGTGGCCCCCCCTCAATGACACCCTGGTGTGGGACTTGGGGCTGGACAATGACACGTTGGCCAATGCAACGCTCTACGGCAACTTCACCGATGGCATCATCAGCAACTTCACCAGCAACTTCACCAGCAACAGCACCTTTGATTTCGAGGCCTACATCAACGATGAAGGTAAATGCTCATGCATCCCCTTCTTTATTGACCCATCACCTTGCTTTGGTCCTCAGTTTCCTCGCTCTTCCCCCGTGTCAGACCAAGGTGGTTTGTTCGCATGGATCTTCCTGTCAAGGTGCTTTGCCGGGAGATGTGGCCAATGGGTGAAACGAGGGTTGTGCATATTCACAGAATGGACCAAATCCTCCTTGCCAGGGAAAATGCAGTCACCTGCACAAGCTAAACTCCTCCAGAAAGGTTTAACCATAGGAAGGCCTGGACAAACCAGTGTCTCCATCTCTCCCACTTGCTAGTGAGGGCACAACCTGCCCATCAGGGTGGGCACTGATGAAAAGCTGCTCTGTCTGGCTGGTCACAGCAGGGAGAGCGAACCCTCCAGGAGCAGAATGGACTTTGGGTGGAAAACCAGAGGGAAAGATGCAGGAGTTACATTTCTCACCCACTTTCACTGCTGCATCATAGCTGGGTCCTTCCCCAAGTACTGCTGCATCCAGTGAGCATTGCATGCAAGCGTGCAACACCATGACAGCCAAGAGGAGGGGAAGGAGGGAGAGGTGGGATCAAGCACAGCTCCTCAGACAGGTCACCAATTCTGCTACTTTTCTACCACTTCTTTGAAACAAGTTTGGCCCAAAAAATTGCGATGGACTTTTTTGTTTGTTCTTTGGTTTAGGGGTTTTTTTAAACTCCATGAAAATGTAAAAATCCCAGAAGATCTGCCTGGCAGAGATGGACGGTGGCCGGATGCTCCACAGGGATGTTTCACATCTCATTTAGGGCGCTCGGCAGAGCTCAGCAGAAGGTCAGGTTACATCTCGGCTGAGCTGCTTTGCCCAACTGTACAAGTAGCTCTGGCATTGATTACAGGAAGGCTGCTTGGTAGGGGTGCAAATTCAATATATAGGATCTAACGAGTGAAGTGCAAACAGCAACAGCACCCTGCAGCCACGCGTTCAGCTTGAAAGCTGCTGGGGCCAGGCCAAAAACATATCGCCTGGCTTTTCACAAGCAGAACATCTCCTCCATGGACCCTTGCAGGTTAAATAAAAGCCTGGTGGCAAGAGGCCAGGCAGAGCTGGGGATGCTTTGAGGAAACTCCAGAAATCCCTGTTTGGCTCCTGGAAGGGCTGTGCTAGGTGATGCCCAGGGTGGGGTCCAGCTGCCCTCTGCCATGTCCTGGGGTGGGTGTCTCCAGGTGCCCATCTATGTGTCACTGGGGGCAGGAGACCTGTGGTGACACTGCTTGGAAGCTCCTGTGGCTCTGGGTCTGTGCTCAGGCTCTAAGGAGGAGCTTGAAGGACCCGTGGTCTGTGAGCAGGGTGGGTTTGGGCTGGTTGGGATGGGAGCACCAGAAGGAAGGCGATAGCCATGGAGCAGTAGCAGACAGTTTCCCCAGGCTTTTTTGGGACCCCTGCCATCCCCCATGCTCGGTGATCCCTGGGAACACCCTGCTATTTTGTGCATCTTCTCAGCAAAGCAGACGAGCCCTAGACCTTTGACCACACGTTAACCCGCCTTCCCAGGAGGCCTGACGCTGGCCAACCTGGCTGTTTCCAGAGCTCTTTATGGGCTTGGGAGCCATCTAGTTGGGTCGGCGAAACAATGCCATGAGCTCTCTGAGATGGTGTCAAGTAGTTAGGAAACAGCAAAGTCAGCAGAGAGGAGATCACCCCGTGCCCAACACTGGGATTCAGGGAATTTCCCTGACAGCAAAGGAGCTGCCGAGAATTTGGAAATCAATGTTTGTATTTATTTTCCTTTTGCCTTGCTCTTTCCATAACTGTGAAGCCAATTTCTACTTTCTGGAGGGAGCACTTGATGCCCTGCTCTGCGGGAACAGCAGCGATGCTGGGTGAGTGCAGCTCATGCTGACGGCTGAGGCCCCCTCTGGCTCCCCGGGAGGGGACGAGGCAGCCAGAGCAGCCTGTGGGACCACTGGTGCTTGGGATGGGGCAGGTTTGGGGCTGGGAACATGATTCTGCAGGTGAATGGTCCGGGAATCCCGACTGTATCGCCTTGGAGGGGGTATCGGTCCAGGGGGTATCAGCCTGGGCACCCCGATTGTATCAGCCTGGGGTGGGGGGTTCTGCTGAAGCATCTCAGTACCTCCAGCGATGGACGTTTCGCTGCGGGTGCAGGGTGGGCAGCACTGGGGGCTCACGCTGGCTGCCCCTGTGGCTCCTTTGGTAGGAAGTGCCCTGAAGGGTACCAGTGCATGAAGGCGGGGAGGAACCCGAACTACGGCTACACCAGCTACGACACCTTCAGCTGGGCCTTCCTGGCCCTCTTCCGCCTCATGACGCAGGACTACTGGGAGAACCTCTTCCAGCTGGTAGGTACCAAATTTTTATCCTTGTGCAAATGCTCCTCTCATTTCGATGCTGCCCCTGGTCTAGCACAGGTAGAAAGTCACTTGAGTGAAAACCTGTGGGACCTTGTCCTGTGGTTTATGGATCTAAGCAGGATCAGCAGAGATGGGGCATGGTCCCATCCGGTTCCCTAACCTGAGCAGTGCAAAGCCCAGGTGTGCTTCAGCAGTGCTGTCAGCTGTGTCATGGCAATTAGGGATTTAGAAGAGTATCAAATACATCTCTGGCTTGAGCTAAGGAAGAAGATAAGTGAGGAAAGCTAGGCTGCTTGTCCCCTGCATTGAGCCATCCTCTAGGGAGAAGTTGCAGGCACCAAGAAATCCCAGCTGACCCTGGGTCCAGAGACTGTTTAGATAAAAGCAAGCCTATGTCTGAAGGCTACATGTGTCCTCTGGAAATGATTACGCCCAGATCCTGGGTTAGCAAAGGACCCCTCTTGGCCCAAGGGCGAGACCAGAGAAGTTGGGGGCTGAGAGACATCAGCCATGTCACAGCAAAGTGAGTCTCTGACGAAATGTTGGTCCTATCTCCATGCATGCTTGCAGCCCTTGGGCTACCAGATAGCACAGAGCATCACGTCTGGGTCTGCCGAGACTTCTGGCTGTTTCACACAAGTCCTAACCCAGTGCCATGGCCTGCAGGAAGGTCCCTTGGGCAACGACCAGGCCTTGGGGAAGACGGGAGCGAAATATTTTCCTCCTACCGCAAATGGGAGTCTGCCCTGGTGCAAGACCTTGCACTGGAAGCATCGCCAACCAATATTGTGCCGAGGTGGTGTGACAGCCCGTGCCTCCTCTTTCCACAGACGCTGCGTGCAGCAGGGAAAACATACATGATCTTCTTCGTGGTGGTGATATTTCTTGGTTCGTTCTACCTCATCAACCTCATCCTCGCGGTGGTGGCCATGGCTTATGCAGAACAAAACGACGCCACGATGCTGGAGGAGCAGCAGAAGGAGGAGGAATTTCAGAAGCTCATGGAGCAGCTGAAGAAGCATCAAGAGGAGCAAGAAAAGATGGTTGGTGGAAAGTGTGGAGGCCAAAACAAGGGATCTTAGGAATAGGGGGAGAAAAGGGGAGGTGGCAGCAAGCATGGTGGTGCCTATATTTGTGTAAAATCCAAGAATAAGCCCCATTTGGTCCATAGTCAGCAAAGACAATAATTGAGTAACGATTCCTTGGGTCACAGCTGAATCAAAAAGTTGAGATACTGTGCTGGGTGGGGGAAAAAAAAGGCTGAAAAGATTTAATTTCCACATCCAGAAACCAGCACAGGGAGTACTGGGAGGCAGCAGAGAGGTGCAGCACAGAGGTGCGGCATTGCTTCAGAGGAGGAGGTGAGAAAAAAAGGTATAAAAGGCCCCAGAACTAACAATAATCCCTGCAGCACATCAAGAGCAGGAAGCCTGGCAGACAGCCGGCACAGGCAGATTACGATCCAGGTACAAAAGAAGCACTCAGGGAAGACAGAGCAGTTGCAGCAAAGCTAGAAGCATTAGCAAACCATTTGCTCTTGGCCAAGGCTGGAAGCAGCAGAGAGGGCTTGAGGGACCTTGCGTCTCACCCAGGGAGGTCCTGGTGCTCTGGCAGGAGCCAAGGCACAGCTCTCGGGGTCTGGCCTCGCTGCTGTCCCCCCAGCACACGAGCAGATGCGCGTGCCTGATGCTGCAGAGTTTGCACTGAGATTTCTCCGAGCTGACGTCTCTACGCTGCCCAATTTCCACCCATTTGCTCCGTTACGGTCCTGGGTGATACCTTAGCCCCTTTCTGGTCCTTGGGAGTCTCTTTTCACCACAATCTGCCTATAAAAATGTGAGCAAAAGCTTCTCTGATATCTGATACTGCTGCCCAGGCATTTTCCATCTCTCATCATCATTTTGGTCTGTGTCAGTGACATCCACAGGAGACATCCCTGCAAATCTAACTGTTAGTCTGGGCAAAAGACCAGCTTCATCGCATGCAGAGACACAAAACGGGGTTTTCCTCTCTCTAGAGCCTCTATCTCCCGTCACTTATCTGTGCCAAGCCACAACATCCTCCGAGGAAGTGGCTTGCTCTTCTCTGGCTGCTGTTTGCAGGATGGGTCTAAGCAAGCCCTGCCCAGCCCGAGGGATGAAGACTCCAGAGCTGAGCATAAAGCTGGTGCTGTGGCTGGTCTTCCCTGAGCAAATTAACCAGCGAGCCGCCCAAAGGCTTTGTTAAGGGCTGATACACGTTTATTTACACCTAGAGAAATGGAGAAGATGGAGGGAATACGGCTGAGCGTGAGGGCAAACAGCCTACAAGAAATGGGCGCTCGGACCCATTTAATATCCAGCAACTGAGCATGGAAGCTGTGTTGCGTCTCAGCAATGTGCGGTGGGAAGAGAGGTTTGCACTCCACTGGCACCCTTAGTGTTACCAGAGAACGTAGTGAGCTTGAAATATTAATACTACTGTCAGAAGGTGGGGGAAAAAAAAGGAGCAATGGCATATGAAAACATTTGGGAAATAACATTTGAGGGAAAAAAATTTAAATTTTGACCCAAACATTCACAAATTCAGTGCAACTCCAAAAACCACGGACACAACATTTCAGCAAGAGCCTTGAAGATTTTGCTTCCTTCCCATCTGGGATAAAAGCACGCTTCAAAGATTAAAATTTCCTGCAAGACAGAAATTAGAGGGTTGGCATCATTTTGTCTTTATGAATTATTCACCCTGACCAAATGGTTAAGCAAGCGAAAGGGAAAGGCTTGCAACCTCAGGCATGTGCTTAGCTACGGCAAATTGTTCTCCCTCATCGCTGCTCGGGAGGATCTGAGTTTGCTGAGGAGCTCACCTCTGCCCAGGTCCTGCAGCAGCAGACTTTGGGGTCACAAAGTCCTGCCCAGGACGGTCCCGGGGCTCAGTTCATCCCCCTCCTCAGCCTGGTGCCCTGCAGCTGTCGTGGGAAGCTCCCGATGGCTGCGGGCACGCAGGTGATGGAGACGTGGGTTGCTGCAGTTGCAGGACCGTCGGTCCAGCAGCCGTTCCCTGCCCAGCAGCACAGCCGAGAAGGAGCGCACCTCGGAGCTGAACAGTGACCAGGACAAGGCAAAGGACTGCAACGGACAAGTGGTCCCCAAGGTCATGCTGGAGCGGTCTGCAACGGTGATTGAAGTACGTGCTTGGCTCTGTCTCTGCTGT
>Ga0181612_114476_pt1 | contig 11740 bp, 4 predicted proteins | sample HoacroProtozoa21_FD_119630 | JGI IMG/M metagenome (GOLD analysis project Ga0181612, IMG submission 119630) | Hoatzin crop microbial communities from Cojedes, Venezuel. Combined Assembly of Gp0051906, Gp0051904, Gp0051908 | reverse complement strand
TCTTCAAGTAGTTTCATGAAGCTGGGTATTATATCTGTAACATCAAAGGCTACACATGAACGGAGGCCTTGGAAATCCTCCCAACGTTGGTGAATAAAGAAGACGTAAAACCAGACAGCTATGCATGTTGAATGTATCATAACATGCACCACCCATTTTAGGCATAGGCCAAGAAAGTCCCTGTTTTCCACATCTGAGATATTTTCACAGCGTGGCCTCAAGGTAGATTCTCTAGTGTCTAATAATGTATGCACTTACACTACAACTTTTCCTTTAATCGGGACACTGATAAGGTTTCCTTATTTTACTTGGCCATTTTCCAAGCCTTGTAGGAACATATTGAATTTTAGAATTCTGCTGCTAAGTTAATTTGGTTGGAATTAGCCAAAGGGCTCAAAGATATTAATGGAAAACAGACAGAGAGATAAACATGCATGTGTGCATGCATGCACACTCACACACATACATATGTGCCCACACAAAATCAATCTAAAAATACAATTTAAAACAAACCCTTCAGCAGTAATCTGCATGTTATACAACAGCAGATACCATAAAGAACAGCTGACTATTTATTTGGTTTGGAAAATTTCCCTATCGCTCATGAAAAACAAAATTGAAATAAGCATTAAGCTTATATAGCAAAAAAAGATTATTTTTATAGTCCCAGCAAGTTCCTTTAACTATATGCAAGTCCTAGCATAATGAGGGATCCCTGTTTGTCAAGCAACAGCATGGTGGTCTGTAATAAATGCTAATATGAGATAGCATGTCAGAGATCAAAACTTCAGTCCTGAAAGACATAGAATAACTCATGAAACCATAATTAGTGTTTTGATTTAATCCAGGCAGTTTGTTTAAAGAATTTTTTAAAGACACGCAAGCATTTCGAAGTAAACAATTTTCTGAAAACGAAACAGGAAATAATCTGGTTCCCTGTCCTTCCTCTTTTTACTTTGTGGCACACCTATTTTTGATATTATATAAAAAGCACATATCCAACCTACTAATTCCCTCATCACAGTTTTCCTTCAGTACTACTGCTAGCTGTATTGTACTGAAGTGGAAATAGACTTCTTTGCCATAGGTCCACTGCTTTGTGCTTTGTGTCATATAAGTTATAACATGATTAAAATGTGCAGTCTTTTAAGATGCAAAACTCAGGCTTAAGGTTTTGCAGAATCAGGTCATGATTACACAGTCCATGTGATTAAATCCCGCTGATCAAATGCTGCTGCCAAGGGGGTGGCGTGCGCTCCCAAACTTGCCCGACTGCGGCCTCTTGAAAGCCTCAGTGCTGGTACCGGCACAAGGAAGATGATGGGAGAGACCAACTGGGTGCACGGGAAGGCAGGGTCAATTTGTGTCACGTTAATGTCAGCACATAGCTATCGCTGCAGACCTCTTATTTTCAAGTTAGCAGTAGAGATGTGGTTTTACTTATTTCCATGAAGTATTTCATACAACTGGGGTACTCTAAAAACGTGTATTTTCCTTGTAACAGTTGTAATTTTTAACTAACAACTTACAAATATTTATTATGAAGAAAGTACATTTTATTAGTTTGAATACTGGATTTTAATGATAAAACTGTTAAATCAAGGCAAATGCCTAGACACCTCCAAACTGACCTTAGGACAACTTACGATGTGCATAACAAGCTGTGTTTTCCCTTAGTCTACCGCAAATACTTGTGAGTCACTGAGGAGCTAAAACCTACAGCTTCCTCAATAATCTAGAAATACATAAAAACTGAAATCGTAAATAATTCGGGGTTTGTGTCACTCACAACAGTAAGTATAGTCTCACACATTAAAACTGAGCCTACTGGAAAAAGATACAAGGGAACAGGTAGCCTACTCTGTGCCTAAAATCCTGAAAATTACAGTCGGTAATCACGGTAGCAGGCACATGCACCTGAACCAACAAAATGTTATCTTAAAAACAGCTCAACTCTTAAAATTAAATGTCATTCCTAATTGGAAAACAAATCACAAAGTGCCACTCAAACTATTTCATTCAGTATGTTTAAAAAGATTTTTTTCTGCATCCTTTTTGCAATCTTTTAATCAGCAGCTGTGTACTTTACATACATGATGAGAATGTTAAGTACAAAGAAAAAAAAGAAAATGTTCCATGGAAACAGATGTAAATTCGCTTTCTCTAGCTCCAGTGCAGCAATCTAATTCGTTCCAGACTCATTCCAATTCATTGTAATTCATTACACAATTGAACTTTCTCCGGACATGATGTATAGATTCACGGAGTTTACAAAGCTATAACAGCTTCTGTGTAACTAGCCCAATCCTAGCTATGTGCATCCCAATGAATTGATGCAATTCTGTGCACAGCTCTTACCTAAGGTAAGAGAAGAAAGGTATTTTTCCTTATTATCCCAGAAATAATCGTCCTTGGGGAACAGAGCTCTGTCTCTCTACACTTATTTTTGGGTACAGAATGCCAAAGTGATAAAGAGGTCTTCTGAGTTCTGGAAATCTCCAGATTTTGGAGCACAATACTGATGACTTGTCCTTTGGAGTATTAATCTGCTTGTGGAGTGCTGTTTGGAATAGAGCTACACAGACCCAACTGGAGGCAGGTGTCAGAAGACATCTAAGTGTGTTTTGGTCACAATCCTACAGACACTTCAACATGTTTGCTTCAGTTCTGCGCATAGAGTGATTAGAAAAGTTATTCCACTAGCAAAGTTAACAGGTACAAAAGTTTTTAAAGGCTTAAAGCTTCAAGAGCAGCAAAGATGGAGGGGTTTGAATCAAGGGGCGTCTGTATCACAAAACAGAAATGCATCTTCTCTACTTCCCTGGTTTTCTAAGGCTTTGGGATTCACATATGTAAGCAATTCGGTGTCAAGAGGAAGGACGAAAACTTGCTTGCCTAGAGCAGAATCTTGCATCCTCACATGGCTCAGATACATGACTCCACAGATGACAGCTTCAGGTGAAACAGGAAAACCAGCCACAGGAGCCCCTATAATGATGAACTGTAATGTATATTCAATACGTCCATTTAAAGCTATTTCACATTTATTGAAAAGCTATATAGTTTAAAGTTACAGAACAGACACTTGCTTTCCCCATTAGTGAGAATGACTGATATATTAGATCCAGAAGTGCTTTTTGTAGCTCACAGCAGCCTTATCCCAGAGCATCTTTCCTCTCGGAGACAGAAGCTCTTTGGCTTGAGGGAGAGGCAGAAGATGGACGAAGCCTGGCAGCTTGCTCACTCCCCTGGGGCGGTACCCTTCCCAGGTGCAAAGTAGGAGACATCAGCCCGTATTCATGCCCAGCTGTGAGAAAGAGAGGTATTTCTCTAAGGAATATGGAGATGTTGCCACACTAGAGGCCTAGGAGCAGAAAGGAGGAGTGAAGCATATTGCCAGGATGAATAAAGAAGAGTAGAAGAAGTATTAAGTCCAGATATTGCATGGTGAGGAACAAAAAAAAATGGCACTGGCTGAGCAGAGAGAGTACAGATGGATGAAGGTGAATACCAGGAGACTTTGCAGGACAGAGGTTTGTTTTTCACAGCTGGATGTAAATGGGATTGTGATTTTTTTTTTTTTTATCTTAAAATTGTGCAATAAGTATATTATTCTAACTTGGTTTTGTTTCTTTTCCCTGATATGTTTTCTAAGTGTGTGTTTATTAGAGTGTTCCAGAAAGGTGCAAAAAAAGATCTAGTGCAGTTGATTTATGTTTTGTAACTGGAAAATCTCTGTTCCAGCCTTGCTCTTTGTCGCTCTTGACAGATACTTTGGAGCTTAAATTAGAGAACTAGCTGTTCTTTGGGTATTAACTCTGGAAACACTTGAAGATATTTAGTAAGTTCTTAATTGCATCTTATATTGAGGAAGAACTTGATGTAGCTAAGATTGTTCTTAACTAGCAAATTTTTAATTGAATACATGGATAAAAATTCAAAATAACAATGTTAAAAGCCAGCAGTCACGTATCAGAGTTGGACAGAACACATCTTTTCTCTTTTCTTTCTTCAATTCCAAAGCACTGGTGAGTTTGGAGTAAATCAGGCTTTTTCTGTCAGTTTTTCATCTCTCAGAAGTGAAATTGTGATACTTGTGGGAATCTAGCAAGAACAGGTTTATAAAAGGCTGTTAATCAATTTGTGTGAATACAAAATTTCTTATGAGTATGATGACTAAGCAGATCTGAATTTCAACTCAAAACTGCATTGCAGACTCCAGTGTGTGGCTGTTTAAGAGAATTTAGCTTAGTCTGTAAATTTGCAATCTCAGCTTTGACTCCTGAGTAATCTGGGTCAAGGGATGTTTATATTCAGTGTTTCCAAATAAAATCTATGTGATTGTATTGTTGGTTTAAGGTGAGGGTATCATTTGACTGTAGCATCTGTACCGCTTGTAATATGAGGCACAAAGAAGTCTCAAGTACTGTATGCTCAGCCTGAAGAAAAAGTGATACCCTATGTTAAACCCACTGATATCAAGGAGGAAGGGAAGGAAAGGAAGAAACATGCATTTTAGGCTTACAAATCTTTTTTGTAGCATTCTTGAAGCCGACATTTCAAGAGGAACTATTTCAAGAGAGAATGGGAATTATCAGAAAATTATGGGATTTAACATGGAGAATTTCACTGTCGTACTTTAGGGTATGCCTTTGCTGCAAGGATTAATACTCAGGTGTGTGAGTCACGCCGCAAAAGCCTATCTAAGATTACACCTTTACTGATCCTTCATGACCTTAAGTGTATTGCTGATGTCATCATGCCAGCAGCAGTGCCATATGTTGTTCCCATTTTTTCACAACAGACTATGGGGAAACCTGTCTGTCCTTCTGGGAACTGGATGTAAATAGTAAGAAGGGATAAGTGGCAATTAGTCCTCCTGGTATAGTGAAGGAAGAACCCACACAGGAAAGCTGGGCTCCACCTTACATCTCCCAGCCTATGTGGCTCAGGTTGATAGATGAGATGCTCTTGGGTGTTAAGGGATAGGGGAGTACTGGCAACACATGGGTAGGAGTTGAAGTTAAGAGTGTAATAATCCTTAATTTAATCCTAAATGGCTTGTAGTGGCCTTGCAGAAGGTCTCCTACCTTGTAGAGGGAGTGTTACAATCCAAAAGAATCATTCTTTCAAAAAGCAACATTAAAACATCTTGTGAAAAACAGAATCTCAGAGATACACCAAACAAACCATAGAAACACTCCGAGGTATCAAATCTTTAGTCAAGGAAACGTTTTGTATATAAAATCCACTCGGTTAAAGATTCTTCATAATGGCCTCTCTGACTATGTGTCTAACTATGAGGAAGAGGAGTGCCTGTGGAACAGGTTTTTCTGGTGAAGGAGGGAGCTGGTAGTCCTTGTAATATATGAAAAACAACTTGGAGTTAACATATGACCAGTTTCTAATCCTCCTTCAGGTGAACAGCAACTGTCTTGTGTTGTAAAATACATAGCAGAGAGTATTCTGGCTCTGTTTTTAAAAAAAAACAGGGGAAATGTCATTCAAATAAGTAATGACTGTTGTACTCCTCTGTATTGTCCTCTTCCTAATGCATTACAAGCAGCATTTCATTTCAGGAGTTTGGATTTTCTGTGGTTCTTTTCGATGATTAAATTAAATCTCCACATTTTGTAGAGGTTTTTTGCATCAGTCTTTGTTATGAACAAACTGCTGTAAGTGGGCAACAAAACAAACGACCAGAAGAATGAAGCCAATTTGCAAAAAGTGACCTTGAAGGTCTAAGCAGTGAGAGCTTCAGCTCTGAGAGCATATGCAATACTAATAAACTCCTTCACATGGAGAGAAGATGCAAACATCAGTGATGCACAATGGAAGAAAAGTATAATAAGCCCTCCAGTATCCTCACAGTTTCTGTCAATTCCTACAAATTTTTTGTAACTTACAATATTTAGCTTCTTTCTTAAAGTTTGTGGAGCCACGTCGTTCAACGCAAGAAGAAATAAGTTTTAAAAAGAGTTCGTAGCCTTTATGACTGCAAAGCCAAGCCTGAAAATGCAACTTGACTGCTTCTTAGAGGTTCAGAAAACAGGGAAAATGTAAACAACTTTCATTTCCAATGTCATGATTCTTAGAGCTTGGCTAATGGCTCTGAACACCTGGGACTGCTGATACTGCCAACAGAATATTTATTTCACTCTTAGCTATTCTACTCTCTTTTTCTCCCCTCCATCCACCCCCCCAGAAGCAGATTAGCTGTCTTAGAAAATTTGTTGATTATGGATTACGCATTTAGGACTCGGGGGAAAATAACACTTAAAGAAAAAAAAAAAAAAAGGAAAAAGTTTTAGAATCACTTCTAATTCCCCTCACCCTCCCCAAGATAATGCACTAAACTACAAAGATATTTATCCTCTGCTCAGCTTCTGGTTTTTAAATGTATTACCTAATTAAAGAACCTCTCATATCATGCGTTAGCTGCAGTGGAGTTAGATTTCTCAGACTTCTCAGGATGATCTCTTCATTTGGGTTTATATAAAGAGGACACCATCAGTCCCAGTTTTCCAGAATACAAATATGGTAAATGGAGCTAAATTTTTTAGTACATAGTGAAAATCTTTTCTTCTTACTTGTCTGTCTTTTGCTAGCTGTCAGTCTTATTAAGTGGGTAGTTTCCACCAAAAGGTTTTGGATGTAACCCATTTTGTGTTCTCCATGTGATGGGATATCTTCATTTTGGTCTTAAGTCACTAGCAAATTTCAGTATCACCGTAACACTTTATTACAGTATCAGTACCACTGTAATCACACTAAAGCAGTATGTAACCTGAAAATTCAGGCCCAAACTTCATCTGCTTGTAACATACACCTAATGTCTGGAAGGATAACCATGATATAACGACATTACCAGAAAAAGTAAACTGAGTCCGCTGGGTCTCCAGCACCGAACAAACTACAATTCATGTACACAAGTTATTTGCAATACATTCTAAAAATGGCCATATGTATGCTCAAGAAGATACTAAAATGAGGTACTTTTCAGACCTGTGGGCCTGTCACTTCAGCTGATCTACCTGCCAGACACATTCAAGAGTTCAAATCTCGGAAGAGAAACCACCCAAACCCTTTTGCAACAGGTAGTTGCTGTCATCAGGTCAAGCATGGGTAACAGCAAATACTCTGAAGAGAACAGAAATATCTTCAAACCGCAGATACATTCTCATGACTCCTGACCCACTTGGAAGGAGGGAATGGGATCATTTACCATACTGTAGAACAAGCGTTCCATTTAACAGCTTTATCTTCAAATTAGTGTATCAACCAGATAAAGAATTGCATTGGTTGCTTCCAAAGGAATTTTAAGAATTAAAGTGACTTTTCCAAAGAGTTTTGTATCCTGTCTTTCTCCCCTCTGTAGGAGCAGTGTGCAAATAGCATAGGAAGACTTCTGCTTGTGTGCATGATTTTCACAGAAAATCCATGCCCAGAAGCTAAGCGGCTGATGACGAACAGCTATGTTACAATTCTGAGATGACTCTACTCATGTCATGATAGACTTCTGAAAGAGACACTAGTATAATTTTGAGACGCTTTCCTGTGTTACCTTCCTGTATTGTATTAAGAAGTATCGCTTATCTTTAACAATTGCTTAGACAACCAGGGTTAAGCTGCTAAGGCAAACAGTGTCTGTCCTAGCTGGAGACAGCTGTTTGAATAGCAGAAAGTTCACTACAGTGAAGAAATGTAAGCTGGCAAAAGCTTTAAAAGAAATTTCAGCCTTCAATAAACAATTCTGAGAACATGAACACTGGGCAGATATTGCATTCTAATTGCAAAGGATGAAGCAGGAATTACACCTGATGCTTCTTCAGTAATTATTTACCTAATGCCCAACATTCATACTGTATTGTCTAGAGTGGCCCTTTCACATATACTCCTGCATTTTCTGTCTATTCTGCATCTCAGGTGAATGCTGAGAAATCAGAAAGTGAATGAGTTCTTTAACTGGAAATTATAGAGTTATGAACCTGATCAGAAGCAAAACTTCTGATCAGGCAGCTCACACCAAAGAGCTTAGAATAGGCAACATCCTGAAATAACAGAGTATTCAAAGTTCACACACAAAAGATACTCTGAGTTCCCCTTTCAATGATGTTGCTGTGCAGACTTTTGGGGTCAGCTGATCCTACTTGAAATGCAGTGGAATTCAGCCATAGAGAATTGCTTTTAAACAATGAGACTGAACACTTGAAACATTTAATGACTGCACATTCTTCAGACCTCCTCCACCTCACCTTCTCTCCCCCCCCAAAAAAACAATCCCAAACCAAACAAACCTAAGCAAACTCCAATCATACTGCCAGAGCTACAAACAACTTAAATGAGAGAACAGAAGACAAACTTCAGTTTACATCAGTTGCCTATGGACAATCAGAGCTAATTTATAGTATACAGAAATAATTCTGCAAAAGATCTTTTCTAGACTGTAGAGAAAGAGAAAGGTACAAAAGTTCAGGCTTGCTGATGAAGTTAGAAACAGTCTAGTAGCTGTTCTGATGAAACTGCTTAGTAAAGTAAAATTGGTCTGTCGTTCGTTCAGCCTGTCCCTCCCCCAACCCTGCCTGTCGTTTCTGCTTTCCTTAGTCTTCACTTGTCTTCTTGCATACACCAAGAGAACGTATCCTTTTGCCCTCCAAATGCAGGTTACTGCTGTTTCAGAGGTTATCTTAATGGCAATTAGGTCACTGATTTCATTTTTCATAAGCTGGTGAGCTATAAGTTATTTAGGTTGTGGGACTGCCCTCCTTTCATGGCTGGAAAATAATTTGCGCTCTTTTGTGCTTCACTGCAAGTTGGCACAGTTGCTCTTTTATTGCTAAATCTCGCCTGTGCCCCTTCTTCTGTGTGTGCTACATCCACCCCCTCACAACTGTATTTTTGTCTCTGAGCCTGCCTCTCAACTTAGTGCGCTCACTACGCTTCACTTCACAAAAATCTTTATAAACTTCTGGGTGTAGAGCCTGCCAGTGCTATCCCGGTCTCCTCCTGCTCTGTTTCAGATTTTAATGCTGCATTCACCCATAATTTCAGTAGATACCCCCGCAGCTTTCAGTGTCTGTAGTGGGATTTCAAAACATTCATTGAGCTAGACTATCAGACAAGTCTTTGCTTATAGTCGGTGAAAACTGTAATAAATGCAAAGAACACGAAGACGTTTGGCAACAAGTAGGAGTCATCTTATAAATATGAAGGTATTTGCAGCCATCAGCATTAAGGTACTCCTAGTTGAATTAAGCATTTGCCCAGCGCTATGAGAAAGTCTCTGAATATTTTAAGGACTGGGTGCACAAACATTCTGCTGGGTTTGCATTTGACTACAGATATATATACTTGCCCTAACACAGTTCTTCACAGAGTGTTTGCAGGTTTGTGGAAGTGACAAGAAAAATAATGAGCGTGCTGCTCTGCCTGGATGAGCAGGGTGCTGATGGGGCTGCGCCGCTTCTGTTAAGTACGCTAGCTCATTGCACCACCAGGCCCAAGCTGCATGTGTAGCAAATGCACAAGGATAAAATCTAAGGAATATGACTCTCTTACGGATGACTCATCAAGTGCAACAGCGTTAGTGTCACTCGAATGTGGGCTCAGGGAAACAAGTAAGTGTTCAAATGCTTCTGGCCTACCATCGATAATCCTTTCAATCACAGTTGAAGCCCTGTTTCCAGACCTGCTCATACCAATTTAGAAACACCCTCCTCCTCAGGAAAAAAAAAAAATTTTGTTTATTCCAAGAATGGGAACAGGCAACATAACTGTTTAACTCCTCGGTGATGGGCAGCTTTCTTTTCTCCTCCTCCTTTGTGCCACTCCCAGGAGACTAGTTTTTCAAGAAGTCCCTCATATCACACTCTTTCCAAGCTGCTGGCTCCTCTCGCCTCTCCTTTATAATGCTGCGTCCTCCTCTGTCTCAGCTACCTTTGCGTGGTTCGGTCCTTCCTCACAGCCTCATTCCTGCTGTTGCAGTTACACTACCTGTCCCTTTTGAAGTTAAGATGGTATTAACCAAAAATTAGAACAATGGATTTTAACATTAATAACTATTTTGGAACAATATTAAGACTATGTTGACAGGTGTAAAACCAGGGGACAGTTTTCAGTAGACGTATTGGTAGGTTTATTCCAGCAGTACAAGAATGGAAGGTGCTTCCCAGACTAGCACGCTGTTGGGCTGCCAAATCCGAAGCAGAAGTAGGGGTAAATTCAAATTCAAGTACAAAATATTAATTGTGACTTAATCTTCCTGTGAGATTTGAGTAAGATTTGCTCCTCTTTTACATCTAGCACACTTAGGATATATACAGTTTTGCAGTAAGTTTTCAAAGCTGATTACTTTTTTTGAAAACCTTACCCATTGTGTCTAAACATGCAAGGTAAAGAAATACAGTGCCAAGAGAGAGTTTCTTTTGCTAGACTGTCATCTTGGTTCAAGTACTATCATTTATATATATATATTCATAAATATCCTGAGACTTTTACCTCCTGTTTACCCCTTACATCTTGTAAGCTGGGTAATTTATCTTATCAGTGCATGATACTGTGCCTTGCCCAGAGAATATATTTATGACTAAGTGACATGGGGAACAGTAGGTGTTTTAAGTATTTCCTACCTAGCTAAGTATGTGTTGATGTTTTTGCATAATTACACAACTGATGATTTACTGAGCACTCTGCTGTATTATGGGTGCCTTCAGGGTTTCCTCTACTGCAGACCTGAGCACAGGGCATTATTTGGCTGAATTGAAGTATGATGAAAGCCACGGATAGATAACCACAGCTGTGTATATACATGCCTGTCTTCCAAACGAGCATCTACAGAATGGTGTAAATAAATGTTAGGGGACCAAAGCAATACAATGGAATTGATATTTCACAACTCCCATTGCTCAGTGTTTTTGAACAACTTTTAATTTATCAAGATGGTGAAATAGCAGGTGCAAGACCACTGCATGGTTCTGTTATTGCTAAACCTGTTGTTTAAAATAGAGTTGTGCGCGCTGTGAGATTTGGATTTTCTCTGAGGGATCAGCTTGGAGGAAAGAGTAATGCTAACATGAAACACTCCAAGACACAGACTCAGAAGTACAAAGCTTACTAAATACTTTAAAAAGTTAGTATTTTCAATTATTTCGAAAATAAATTATTATGAATATTGAGGGTCTGCTTTTTTTGAAAGGGCGATTCACATGACTAACAGCTGGGTGGCCGACAGGGGAGAAACAGTTGTATGAGTAAAACTGAAACTCAGTAATACTCACCAATAAAACTAAGAAGTGGGCAACCTTGAAGTGCTAAGTATTTAACAGTCCCTGGGAAAATTAGAGAACTTCAGCAAAACCCACCAGCCTTAAGAGCCGCCTGACTGCCCTCTGCAAGAAACGGGGCTTTGCTTTTACTGGAGGAGAAAAAAAAACCTGTAATTGCAGAAGGTTGGCTTTTTGCACATTATAATAGCAGCGTTGCTTTTCTCCGTCTTCACTGCTCACAATTACTGCTTCTTCGGTGTGCATTTTCTGTTACTGGCTGTGCAAAACACCCCCACCCCATCTTGTTCCTACTCTCCCAATGCTCCTCTGGTTAACTTTGTAACTTCTACAGTCTAGTTAAAAGGCAAACCAACCAACGGCCGCAGAGCAGCGGCCGAACGGGAGGCAGCAGGCCTGCGGCGGGCAGCTCTCCGTGCCGCCCGGGCCGGGCCGGGCCCCGCAGCAGGGCTGGCCGG
>Ga0181612_174361_pt1 | contig 11741 bp, 7 predicted proteins | sample HoacroProtozoa21_FD_119630 | JGI IMG/M metagenome (GOLD analysis project Ga0181612, IMG submission 119630) | Hoatzin crop microbial communities from Cojedes, Venezuel. Combined Assembly of Gp0051906, Gp0051904, Gp0051908 | reverse complement strand
CTCCCGGGTGCATTCTGCTTGCTGTTTAGCCTGAGTGTAACAGTGCATTCACTTCACTTCTCCCCTCCCTTCTTTTCCTCTCTACTGTCTCTAGTTCCTCCAGTCTGTGCAATGCTGTGCCCCAGACTTCTAGGAACATTACTTAAAATGATTTAGGCTTGTCAGCTTTATAGTGGAGAGACTTTTGTTGTGATGTGTTAGCGCAGAGCCTAGCACAATGGTGCTTACCCTGTTTAGTCTCCAACTGCTTTGCGATATGAATAAAGCTTTTTCATTTTAGTCATAAAAACAGCAGGCCTGCTATTATCAGAGTTTTATTGGATGAGATTTTAATTTTGCTTTTGGCTTGAAGCTAGTTGTAATAAGAAGACTTTATAAGAGTTGGCAAACGTAGATATGTGGTATTCAAAGAAATGTAGTAGAAACAGTGCAGAAAATGGATGAAGTGTTAATTATTTGAGCTACTAGCAAATGCATTGACTTAAATTCTCTTTCAGAGTTTGAACTGAACTGATGACCTACAGAGTTCATAAAGAAGTTGGTTTTTTACCAGGCACTCTCCTGAGAGTAGCATCTTTTGGCCTGCTGGCCATTGCAAGCAGAGTTGCAAACGGCAGCATTTTTTTTTCATCCTCTCCCGGTTATTATTGCAGGGAATCTGTGTGTTGCTCTGGAGCTGCCAAATGAAACTGAACTTTAGCACATATACTAATGACACTGGTGTGTCAGGTAGTGGTAACAAACCATGAGAACGTAGTCTATGCCTGCAAAGGTGTATGGTGTATCACAGTAAAAACATTGGGTATACTTTAAAAAATATAATAATTACCTCATAAGAAAATTAAACTAGTACCTAAGCAGAAAATTCAATTATTTTTTTACAGAAGGAAAAAATGTGGACTGCTGATAATTACCATTTGCCCAAGTATTTTATTCGTATGTATTAAGCATTCACTGCCAGAAATAATGAAATTGTCGCATAGATGCGATTTGTTTGTTTGCTTTGAAGGTTGAAAAAATCAGTTCATGTACAGCTAACTTGATTTCTTGTTCTCAAAGCTGCGTGGTTAGTAGAATTTCCTATGGCTGCTAGTGAATTATGGGTCATTCTCAATTATCTAAGAAATCTCACATAGCTTGCCCTCTGAATCCCTGAATTATGATGCCCTGATGCCTGTACAGTTAAACTCTTCAATCACTACTACCCAGAGGCTTTGCAGTCTTTTTACGTGTTTATGTGATTTGATATGTTATATAGGAATGTCAATGTTAGAAGAGTGAATAGCCTTTGTTTCTAAACCATATGACTGTCTGAACAGGACCGGAAGTGTGGAAAAAGATGGATTTAGCATAAAAGCTAGCAAAAAATGGTGAAAGTATATAAGTTGTGTTGTGAAACCTTAAGAACGGTGACACTGTGTTTTCGTAAAGTGCTTAATACTTTTTTTGTAGTTTGTGAACACATGGACTCTTAAGTAAATATTCCAAACAACTCTATCAGAGTGGGTCGAATTTGAATGTTAGTAACATGGTGCCTAGTTTTAATCTGATAGAGCGAGGAGATTTGTACTAGACTCTGTTTTAATAAAATGGTAGCCTGATAAAGCTTATGAAAACCTCCTAGGGCCAGGTTGGGAAATGGGAGTGGGGTGGAATGAGCCAGATGATTACCAGTATTACTATTTTTGTATCTTAAAGCTATTAGCAATGAAGATTTTGAACGAGAGAGGTAGCCTGAAGAGCAAGACAACACGAATGTCGCGATGTCAGGAATGCAAATACGCTACTGAGGACTCTTCCTCCACCACCTGGTGTCCTTTGAGCATAACAAGAAAGCTTTGGATCTGATACAGCATAAGTGACAGGTGTCAGTTATCAGTGCATGCAGACATAATTTACTATGTGACACAGCAGGTGGAAGAACTTTCAGATGGGAAGGTAGGAAAGATACCATGGTGTATCTACAATTTCTCTAGAGTTGAAAATCAAAGCAGGTATTAGAAAAACAAATCAGGTACTCTGCCTCCCTATTTATGGTATTAACAATAAACCAAATTGTATCCATTCAAACTTAAAAACAAAAGACTTTAATTAGAGGAGTTATCAATGTTATAGTAGATTTGGCCTAATTTGCATTTTATTTAATCAAGACAGTCTTTTGAGTCAAAAGATTAGCAGTCCTGTTTACTGGCTCAAGACAAATACAGGTGTTGAATGTGTTACTGTGGTTTCATTTTACCAGGATATCGTTATCTTGCTAAATATACAGCTGCATAGCTAATAAATGCATGATAAATGTATTACTATTCAAAAGCTTGATTAAACCTGTGAAAAAGAGTTTCTGAGCTCCTGATTTCCTGATAGGGCAGCAGTTCAGGGACACACTAACTTAGAGTTTTTAATGTCTGCTTTACCTGAAGTCATGAGGAATTAAAACTTGGCTGTTGTTACCAAGGTTAAAAGCAAGGTGATGAATTGTGTGAGAGCAACCAATGTTCTTGGAAACTTGCAAGTGCTTTTAAATAATTGGTCAAGGCTAATGTCTGGCATATAGCTTCTGAGGTGGAGGGGGGTGAGTTGTGTAGTGCAGCTGGCAAGTTATGCTACTGCTGAAAATTGTAAATTAGTTCAATATGAAAAATATTCTAGTGGAGGAGTAAGAGTGTGGAAACTACAGAAACAATAGATAGCACGTAACTAAGTCCTATATCAATTTTGACACATTGGTAAACGACTTCGGCAGTGTATTCCACAAAGCAACTTGTCAGTTTGTAAATTGGGACAACATTTAGCACAGATGCTGTTCATGGAAAAAAATCGTGCTTCCATTTTTGTTTTCATACTGTGTTACTGAGTGTAATGAGTGCTCTTCAAAGATGTGGGATGCATTGATTCGATGTGTTTTGACATGCTGTGGGAACAGCATGGCACAAGAAACCAGGTATCTGGTTGTAGAGTGACTGAAATGTGCAGAAGCGCAACTCCTCTACCTTTGCACCTTAAAATTTGCACATTCCCAATTATCTTATCCCAAATAATTTGGACACAAATGTGTTGGGGTCAAATTGTGCTAAAACTTAATGCATGTTTAATACAGGTTAGCTTCAGCAAGGGTAGAAGTTCTTCAGGAAGGCAGTAAGAAGTAGTATTGGAAAGGTAGATTTCACAGGAAAAAGAATTTCATCCAGAATAAAGAAAATGGGGTTGAAGCAGTGCTGCTGCCAGATAAAAATAAAGTAGTCTAATGATGGAGAAAGATTGGCCATTTTTAGCTACCATACTGTAAGTTTTAGATCCCACCTTGTATTTAACCCCCAATTCTTGACCAGACAGGAGTCTGACGTAAGTCAACCCGCCCTGTTTTCTTGCATGCTTGTAGGTAGACTAGAGGGCTGTTGTTTTGCGTGTACAGGCACACATACACACTTCATATGAACACGTTACGTTTATCCCACGGACATTTTGGTGACATCCAAAAATGGCATCTGGGTTATGGTTTGAAAGAAATTGTCTGCAATTCAGTCTGGTTTACCTGCCTCATTATTGCGAAAGCATTGCTTGCCTTAAATGAGGAAAGTGGTCTGTATGCAAGGTCTCAGTGAATTGCTCCAAATTACGGATTAGAATTTTACCGTAGGCTAGTCAGATTCTCAGAGATAACCATGCCATAGAAAATGGATCTACAAATTAAAATATAATCTAATCTGCGTCTGCTTTCTCATCCTGAAACTTTTTTTGTCTGCTGTCACTGTTGCTCTTGAAACCTTCCCCCTTCTGGAAACAGTTCCTTCTGTATGTCTATCAGAAAGGACTGTACCAGGGTACTTTCCCTTCCTTTCACATTCTTTTCTAGGAAAAGACAAGTCTGATGCTGATGTTATGTGTGAGTGTGAGCGCAAGAGATCGCTGTGACCACATGCAGTAATTTTGGAATGATGAATAGCAAGCAAAAACCTACCATCTCTTATTTGTGGCCTAAAAACTTGATAGTATTTATATCTAATCGCCTATTCTTAGTTTGTGGTGAGGACTGAAATATATTTTTAAACAAGGAAAATAGTTTTTATGACCTGTAGGGGGGGGAAAAAAGTAATTATTGAAGTCCATTTTCATCTGTGCTTTTCTCAGTCTGAGCCCAGTTTTATCACATACTTCCCTTCTTTGGGCTTCTGGTTTTTGTATTGGAATAAATAATTTTGGGAGTTAACTTACTAAATATATCAAGACGAATAAGCTGCTGAAAGGCTTTATATTATAAGATATAATGAAGTAGATTTTAAATAAAATCAGAAATGGTGTTTCTGTCAATGCTTAATTTGGGAAGCTCACCTCCTGAAATTCCTGAATAGCCGATGCCTGGCACATGTTAACACAAATGTAATTGTCCAACTAACTGCTACAGCTGTATGTAGTCAGGATGACATCCCTTCCTCTGGGCTCAGAAACAGGTGCCTTTACAAGTTTAGTACTGTACCAAACTCCTGTGGAAGGCTCTTGCTTTTTGTTTGAGTATTGTAGTGCTATTTTGCTGTGGTATTTCTGGATGAGTTGCTGGATGGTCTGAAATTTGAGATGGCAGATTTTCTACCTAAACCTCTCCTTCCTATGAGTTTAGTGCTCTGATTATATCCTAGTAATAACAGCAAATTGCTGTTGTTCAACCTGTCATTTGGAGGTAATTACAGGGGAAAAGGGAAGAATGCTAAATGATGGGTTGTAAATTTCTTCCCATGGCAGGTGTCCTCAGGAGTCAGTTGTGTTAAAAATCCTGGAAGAATTTGCATGAGGGAAAGAGAGGGAGGCAGGTAGTGAAAAGGAACTCTGCATCTCCATGGCAGTGTGAAGAAGGGATTCAGTGCAAATCACCCAGAGCCCAGTAGAAATTTGAATGGTACATCAAGATCTCTGGCTCAGACCTGCTGCCCGCCTTGCTGTGGAATGGGTTGCAGCAGCAGTTCACCAAAGCTGCTGGGAGGACCTTTGCTGGGGTTCTGTGCCTGAGGAGAAGATGCTGTCTGGGGATCAGAGCAGGGATGCTAGGCCAAGCCTACTTGTGCTATGAACTGAGAATCTCATTGTAAGTGCTATAAATGGGCTAGCAGTCAGCTTCAAAAGGATCAGGTATTTTGAGGTGATTTGTTTTGTATCTATCCTGTAGTTCTACACAACTGTGTTTTTGAAAGCTCTCTATTCCCTGCCTCTGATGGGACTTATCCAACAGCTGGAATCGAGAGGCAAGAAAAGGAAGGACAGGCTTATGCATATCTCCCTCTTGTTCAGAGGTTAGGAGTGTCACTTCTGGTATATTTCCAGCCTTTGGTATTTTCAAAGAAAAGGTTGGGCAGTGTGTTTCGGACAGTGTATCAGGTAAAACAAAAGTGTCTTTTAATGATCTAGCTTCTCACTGGTTTTAATCTTAAAAAATGTTAATGCTGCAGCGTTTCTATCTAAAAATCAAAAGGTACGTTTTCCCCAGCTGATATTTTTAAAGATGATCTCTTAAATCTGACGGATTTTTTTAAAATGATAGATGGATTAAATAGAATTACACCCACTGTGTTGAAGTGGCCTAGTGCTCATGAGTAAGGGGAAATTGTATTGAAATCGTGGGTACAGAAGAAATCAGTATTGCTAAAGTTTGCAGAAGTCCAAATACATCAATGGCCATGAGCCACATTAGGCCTTGTTTTGCAAAATTTAACACCCGGTCATAAGATTTGGTTTGTGTCCCCTGTCTGGACAAGTACACTGAATCAGATCCCAAATCATTAGTAACAAGAACGTGCATAAGAACAGTTTTGTTATGGAAAGCTTGTGTTTGCATATATTTGTGGATGATGTGCTTTAAAAAGCTGAAAGAATATTAGTTTTCATTCCTAAGAAGCTTTTTACCTGGTCTTTGAAGATGCTGGGTGAGAGTCTTGGAAAGGAAAGGGTGCTCTTTTTTTTTCTTCCTTCTGCTGATACATAAGGACTAGAGTTGAATGTAAGGCAAGTCACACTGTTGTGTCCTTGTCGCCTACAGCCCCTGTTGTACTTCTGAGCAGTATGCTTCTTTGTGAAGTGCCAGCTACTGTGTGGAGTACAGCTGGGGTCTGCATGGCCTTTCAAAGAGGAGAGCCCTCGTTAGGCTGTGGAGCTATACATAGCCTTTAAGTGTTACACCTGCTTGCCAGTATCAGAATATTTAAGCTGCTTGCCCCAAAGTTGGGCATTTAATTGCAGAATTACTACACATTTTTAGTAGTGGAATAACTTGTTTCTAAGTTGAAAAATAATGCTTTTCCAGATTTACTTGTTTTATTTTGCATTAACTGTTGAAATGCTTAAAGCTGAGCGTTGATCTGTGGCATGTTATTTTTAGCTAACATGTCACCTGAATATATATGAAAGACGCTTTAGTTCTGGACTGGTTAGTCTTTCCCTCACTGAAGGAAACAAAAGATTTAACTGCTTTTGACGTCAGCCAAATTAATGCATGCTACAGTTCTTATCGACTGTACAGCTCAATTTGCTGGTTATATTAAAGCTTTAAAAGGCTCCTTAAATCTTTTCAGCAGTGAAAAAAAAAAGTATTTGTCTCTTTGGAGTGTAAAAACAGGCAATAATGAAGCACCTTAATCCTTCTTGCATCTAAATTGCATAATTAGTGGAAATTTATTTGTGTAGTGACTGCTTTGTTACTGTAATTTGAAATTGCTGAGCTTTTTTAACAAACAAGCTAAGCCCACCTACTGCCGATAACCTGTGAAGCCCATTCTTCACACAATTTGACATGAGCTCTGGATAGATACAAACTATTTCTGCTTCTCACGTTTGGCAGACAGCACTCTGCCTACTCACAACCACTGTAGAAAATGAATAATGGCTATTAATAAACTTCATTGTTCTGTTTGCAGTAAGGATAGGGATCTCATAGTAATTGCACAATCACGCTGTGTTGCAAGGGTCTTACTCGAGGAAAACTGAAAAACTTACCCTATGGGAGTTCGCCACTAGCAGGTATTAGGTTTCATCCACTTTCCATGAGCTACCACAGGCTTTTGAAGAATCAGGGAAGGTATAAAATTAAAGTAATATTTCTTCTGAAGAGTTCTATGAGAGATTAACAGAATACAAGTGAGATTTGCTGTTTTAAGAAACTGTCTGCTGAACTGTATCACACAGATCCAATGTGAGAGATATGTGAGAGAAACAACTAATTTGTTGTGTTAAAGCCTCCTAAGTAGGCAGGCTTGTTAATGCTAGCAATGACTGATATCTGCTTAACGTTCTGCTTGTCTCTCAGGCCAGGAGATTTCAGGGATGGGAGGAAGTCTAGACTCATTAAAACTTTCCTCAGGCCTTCTGATTTAATACAAGTTGTGTGTTTAAGTTGAAATGAAACAACAAAACATATTAGATCGTGGATCCAATTTGTAGGCTGGAGGCCACTATCAGTTTCTGAAGTCTTTTTATGTGTTCCACGAAAGAACTTTCTCCTTGTGGCCATCTTACTGTAGATTTTCTGCTATGGAGGTCTCCAGCCTGAGCTGCTAGCCAGTTACTGAAACTCCACAGATCGAGCTTTGGGCCTCTTACTGGTATTTTCTCCGTAACAAAATGTATACCGAAGTTGGACCATATCCTGCCTTATGCAGGCTGTCCAGAGTCAGTCCAGGTGTTTCAGCTTCTGTTGAAATCAGTCATGGTTTTGCCGCTGTTTTGGACTGGGTCAGGATTTCATTGTGGATTCCCACCATTCTCATAGGTGTGGAAAGCCCTACCTTCTCCTTGTTATCCTATGCAGGAAATGCTTTGCAAGTAAAATGTTTAGCATTTGATCTGTTCAATCTTAAAGTAATCACATATTTACAAAGTATTCTTTTGTGAAGTAAAGTGAATGTTTAAGCATTGGCCATATTGGTGCCGAAGAGCTGTATGGCACTGAGCAGGAACTCCAGGTCGAGGCGTCCGGCACACGCTGAACGCAGCGGCAGTTTTGGTTATTCTAACAATGGAAGAAACCAAAAGGCAACTTAGTACTGCTGAATGATGCCAGGCAGAAACAGAACAGAAATGCAAAGTATTTTAAGCATGAAGTGTTAGAATTCCACTATGTCCTCAAGCAAGTGCCAGAGAACATGATAAAGATATCTTCATGTATATACAAGTCCTCCTTGTTATTACTGTAACAAGAAATTGCTTGTCAAAGACATGATATAAAAGCATTTGACAGTCTTCATATTTTTTCTTTCAGATAACATTGGTTTTCTTTTTTATTCTTAGTTGCGTTTTTACATTGAGATGAAAGCAAGCTGCTACTACTAGTTTGCTGCATTGCAGATGGTTAAAACTTAATCAAAGCTTGCAAACAAAAGACAATCCATTGAGGCTTGAGATCTAGGCTTAAACACGTTCTCATCATTCATCTTCCATCTTCATTTTAGAAACTAACAACACTAAACAGTCTGGGCTTTTTGAATGCTTTCAGTTTTCTAGCTATGTTTATTTCTACTGTAAAATATCTTGTGACAATTTAATTGTTGTTTTTCTATTTTAAATTGTGCATCTGCTTTCTGAGTAGTGTATCCTAGCATGGTGGCAGTTATATTAGGAAGAAGTGTGCTGGTTGTTGCTGGAGAGAGACAAGCTTTGCTGTGAAGGTGTAGGTTTCAAATAAACTGGTTGCAGAAAAAAATTGCAAAAAACAATATATCTGAATCCATGCAAGCTATAGACAGGCAAAAGTGTCTTTTAAAAATATGGATGGCTTTCCCATATCTTTATTTAATAATGAAGATGATAAATCAATTGGTAGCAGTCACTACTTGAAAGATGCTTATTATACTTGGTGGACCTACCCCCTCTAGGGGATTTGCTTTAGTGAAGTTTTATAGTTCATTGAGGCATTAACTAGTAGAACTTAGCAAAGTCTGTATGCAGGTTTTGTATCTGCTTTCCCTCTAGTAGTCTTATTCTTCCAGCAAGACTCTAAAGTATGTTTCAGATTTATGTTGCACACTTGTAATTACTTGTAATTTGAAAGCTTTCCTCTTTGAGGGATTGCCGGCTGGGGAGGCTGCCACAGGCAGTGTTGGAAGAAAGATGAGCAGAAATGGGAGGATCAGGAAAAGTAGTTTAGAACTGCTAAATGGTGGGGTATCCATCATGAATTCTGTCTTTACACAGTCTTCTGGGCATCCCTGCTGTAAGACATTGCTTGAGAAGGAGGGAGAGTGAAGTGACTTGAGTGTTATGTTGGTGAAAGCAGCTGTCATTCAGTGACCTCTCAGTCTCCAGTGCAAAATGCTCTGGTGTGGAGAGACCCTTAGTCAGCAGCTCACTGGTAAAATGCCAGATTTATTTGCAAAGACTGCTAATGCAAGTGCTGGTCTTGCAAATGCTGTTCTGTGGCTAAATAGGATGGGCTCCTCTGAGGATATGTGAATGAGTTTGACTTTCTAATGTCAAGTTTAGCCACATTTGTAGAAGTAAGGGCTGAGAACTGTTGTTGAAACATTAGAGCAACTACAGTGCTTCTTTTAAGAGATGGTGAATACCCACGGGTACAGAGTACAGAAGCTGTTAGAAATGGTGATTAAATTCAACAAGTGGGTTATCAACTTAAGTGGCAACTTGCTACAGTGAAGTGTGGGGTAGCGCTACAGCTTGAACTCCTTTCCTATGTGTAGAAGTTACACCATTCCTTTCTGTGTTCAAAAGTGTTTGTGTTCCAGTGGCAATGTGACTGTTTTTGAGATGACTGAGATATTTCTGTCTACAATACAACACAGTCCCTGGACACACAGTATCACATTTACCTGTCTCCATCTACATTGTTGACCTTGAACTCTTCACAAATGGCAAACTATCCACTTAGATCGATCCCCCTCGAAGGTAGAGCCTGACGTTAGAATTGTGCCACTATCCCTCTGCATGCTGCTAGTGTGATTTGTTGTCAAATTGTGTTTTACCTGCTGTAAAAATGGTTTACTAGTCCTTGACAGAACGGGCACAGACAAACAAATGTTCTCAATTCTTAAATAAAAATATTGACGTTTTTGAGAACACAGGTGATTCAATACAGGATCTCCAGAATTATGGAGTGTTGCAACTGCCAGTGATGGATCTTTTGTCTGTTCAAAGAAGTGCAGAACATACCTTATATTAGCCATAATAGCTCTCCTTATGTCCTTTTCATATTATAAATATATTTGTTTTCTGTATATATGGCTGACACATGCAGTTATTTTGAGTTGAGTAACAGTGTTGGATATATGCCAGTCGTGATATCTAACCTGTTACTTAGCACAGGAAAGATTGTGCTTTCTATGTGAGTTTTCCCTACATAATACTTTATATCCTGTAACAAAGACAAGTCCATTAACATCTAACTCTCTAGGCCATTGGGCTGATCAGAACCCTGATGGTGCGTATAAGACCTGCGTGGTTGTTGCACTTGTTATGAAAGTAATTATTTCTTCCTCTTTAGGAAATGTGGATTTGATTCTTGTCCCTCAACTAAGCGATGTCAGGGCAGTGACTCTCAATATATTTTTGTTACTTCATTTTTGTTTGGAGGGAGACTAGGGGATAATTAGCCCCCACTGCTTTCTCTGGAGTGTTTTGTCTTTAGTCTGTGCATAAGGCTTTTCAGAGTGGTGACATCCCGTGTGCTTGCAGTGGGCATCTTTGCTGAAGTGTGCAGTTAGCCAAACACTTCCCAGATTATGATGCATGATTTTTGTGCTTTGTTTCCAGGAATAGCATGCAGCCCAGCAGTCCTGGGAAGGAACTAATGGAAAACAAAGCTGTGCTTGTTTCTCTTCAGCACATGGTTTACAACATGTATATACAACATCTGCGTTTGACAACTCAAATTTTAGCGATTTTGATTAATAAAAAAAGGTTCTAGTAATGAGCTTAGCTTTAAATTGCTTCCTGTGATCCTGACGTGTGCTTGGTACTTAATTTTTTAATGCTGTAAATCATTGGGAATGAGGTCTCACAATCAAACCTTGTTGTGAGATGGGGTCCTGTAGCCAGCTCAATGGAGTCGTGGTCCCAAACACAGCTAATGAGTAGCAGTTTTCATCTGGGTAGGTGTGGGGTTGGATCCTTAAGTAGTGTGAGCTGGCATAACTTCATTGAATTCAAAAGTCGTATACTAAAGCTCATATAACTCCTCTGTTACGGAACATGAGTTTAGACCTCAGTTAAAGGAAGGCACAGGTTTGCGAAGCGGGGCTGTAAGCAGTCCATTGGATAACGTGCACATAGTGCTGACCAGCATGGATATTTGGATGGTGATGCTCAGGAAACAAGAGTCTGTCACTGCATGTCAATCTGTAGCTCCACTGGGAGCCACCCTGACTGCTGGCCGGTGCTGGGCCCAGGGCATGGGGCCAGGAAAATGTGAACCAGCTCCTAGGAGAAGGTCCTGACCACTTTTTGATCCTGATTTTATATTAGTATGCATCAGCCTGCAGTAAGCAGATACAATTGGAAAACTATGCTCTAAAGCACTGTTGAGTGGCAAGTGGGAGGCACAAGATTTCAAAATAAGGATGGACTATAAGGAAACTGGACAAATGGAAATCTCAGAGCAAGTCCAAAGTACCCATGACACAAGGGGGAAACAGATGACTGGCTCCTCTGATACCCGAATTGCAGCATGAACAGAGACTTGTCACAGTTTTGCTCATTTGGCTTTCAGATATCTATATACGCCTTTTGCATCCTGGGGACAAAGAAGGGTG
>Ga0181612_161371_pt1 | contig 11741 bp, 12 predicted proteins | sample HoacroProtozoa21_FD_119630 | JGI IMG/M metagenome (GOLD analysis project Ga0181612, IMG submission 119630) | Hoatzin crop microbial communities from Cojedes, Venezuel. Combined Assembly of Gp0051906, Gp0051904, Gp0051908 | reverse complement strand
CGTCACCCTCAGAGTGACGAAGTTCTTCCTCATGTTCAGCTGGAACTTCCTCTGATTCAGTTTGTGCCCATTGCCCCTTGTCCTGTCACTGGGCAGCGCTGAAAAGAGTCTGGCCCCATCCTCCTGACGCCCAAACTTCTACCTTAGTTATGAGAAACACTGGCTTTTTACAGTATGCTTCCACCCTTGGAACTTCTAGACTTTAGCAAAGACTCACTGATTATATGTAAGCCATAGTTGTTCAGACTTATAATTTGGCTGAATTTGGCTGGATTTTCACAGGTATATCAAAGGACACACTCTTGGCCAGAAAGCCAAAACTTAAACAACCTCAGCTTTTCTCTTTTCTCCACAAAACAACTTTGTTTATAGTTTTCTGCAATGTCTTTTGTAGAAATGGCTGAACCCTTCAGCATGAATATCTTGGAGTCTAAAGCAAAAAATAGCTAGGAGCTTTCCAGCACAAACAGAAAAAAATCCAAACGTGAAAACCTGGATCTTATCATTGAGAAATGGCAGGCAGCTTTGGGAACAGGCACTGCTACCGGCAATATTTGTAATAATTCTGATATTCGAATCTCTTTATCTTCCTTCTGCATCTCTTCTTTTATCTTCATGTTGATGCCATGGAATTCATGGCACCAATTTTTTTTTTTTCCCTTTTCTTTTTCCTTTGGCTTCACTCTCAAAATTAAATTAGCCTCATTTTTATTATTTGAAAAAAGCAAAAGTTCTGGTGTACCTTCTGTGTCTTGTGAGGAGGTGCAGTTATCCCCTCTCTTGGCTGGGGCACCATGTCTTGCCACAGGATTGAATATAAACAGAGCAGCGAACATTTTGCAGTTGTTCCCTGACTTGCAACAAACCTGGCGTATACTGGGGGCTGCCAGTTTTTCAGCGACGTGAACAGTGATTTTTCAGGGTGTAAGAGGATGATCTCCCACGGGACCGAAAGAGTGTCACTTCGTCACAGCGAGATCCCTCGGATGGAAGTATTTGCAGTGGTGACAGGGAGAACGTGAGAGCCACCCGTCTCTCTCCTGCCTCTCGGGAAACAGTATATATCTCAGCTGTCCCTGTCGTGGGGATTCCTTGAGGTCCCTAATCTGAATCTCCTTCTAAATGCTGAGCAGACACTTTAAACGCAGTATCGCACTGCTATTAATATCACCGTCGCCTAGGGCCTGGTTGTATGCGAGGCAAGTAGGGCGAAGCAGTAACTTCTGCTAGACCTCCTGATACGGTCTGTGGAGCACTTGGTAAACAGCCTGACAAGATCTTGGTCTCCAAGAACATCGTCTCTCGTTAGGCAAAGGATCCAGCGTGCTCCTGGGCGCAGAGCGGTGTGACCCGAGAGCTGCCTGCCGACACAGCCGTCCCCACACACACGAAATTTATATCTCAACTCCAGTGCATAAACAAAGCTCAAGAAGAGTTGTAAGTGTGCTCTCTAACAGGTTTCACCAGCCTGTTGGGACGAGGGATGTGGCCAGTCATGGAGGAGGTCACTGAGGAGCGTTTTTGTCTTTTGCGACTGCGTGTTCAGCAGGACCCAGGTCTAGCTTTCTCCATCTCCCGCTGTTCTGGGAATTCCTTTCCGATGTCACGGCAGGGTGGAGCTCCACCCAGCACACTGGGTGATAGTCATCTCTGTGGGGCATCATCACCTTCTCAGGAGACAGCCCCACGGTGTCCAGCTCCGTCAACAGCTTTGCCTACTGGCTACATCACTCCGCAGCCGAGTTTCCAAGCCTGGGCACCGGGCTCTGCTCTCTTCTGCATTTTACTTTCAACAACAGTCAATTAAAATATAATCCCAAGAACGAAGGCCAAAATCCAGGGCTCTTTCCTGCCTAATGAACACCCTCCTCTGCGCCTGGAGTCATACCCTCCCCGTCCTCCTCCTCCGCCCCAGCACATCTGGAATTCTTTAGCCTTTAGCAGCCGGGCTGCAATGGGATCCTCACCATAGCCTGCGCTCTGCGAACACCTTGAGCTGGTTATGGTCTCTGAAATTAGGCAGTCAATAAGTGGAATTTTCTTTTATTACATTTTTAGGAATACTTAATGTGCACCTAAATCAATGTTTAAATGACACCATCTGCAGGTAGTTATGTTTTCAGTGTATCCAGCTCAGTGGTTTGGAATTTGGACACTCATTAGGACCTACAGAAGTAAAGGAAATGTGTATTCTAATAGCCAAAAAACACTGATTTGAATGTCGCCATATTGTGAGATATGTATGAAAAGGTAGAATTTGCCTTCTTCTGGGGAATGCTATCAGAGTCAATCAGTGCCAGACTGTAAACAAGTACCAAAATTAAGAAAGTCGATATAGATGTCTTTTTTTGAGTCATTTTTTTAAGAGTATATTGCTATATTTTGTTTTGTTGCAGTGTTTGCTACATTTTTATGATTTATCCCTTTTCTTTAAACCCCTCCAAAAAGCATCCCCTGTAATCTCATCGCATGACTGTGGCTGTATAAGGCATCTACCTTTCTTCGTAGAATTTATTCCTGCAACATCCTAGACCTGGATTGTCTGTATTGTCACTGCAAACTGCAGGTATCCTGTGGACAGGACTGAAAACTCTACAGACTCAGGATCGCATTTAAGCATAGGGATTAATTCTGCTACCAGTAACAGTGAGAGAAATACAGGACTGCCAACTGAAAGGTTGGAATGCACCTGAATCCATAATTTTTGTAATGCTACAAGATTAAAAACAAAAGGTTTTTTTGGAGAGAGAGATTTTCCAGTTTGAGGGAAAATAGCAGATAATGACACGCTCACTTTAGACTAAACATTTTTTGACTGATCAACTAAATAATTGTGCCTGAGCTGAGAAAAATAAAGAAGCCATTGAAGAGAGCGGTTTTTAAGTCTGCATTTGGAATATAATTGTATATTCTAAACTACTTAGTCTACCTGTTAATTAAACAGCTCATTTATAGGCTAGTTCAATAATAGTCCAAGCAGGCACCTCTGGTCTGAAGCCAGAGGATCCAGTCACTTACCTACTCCTAACAGATTTTTCTTGAAAAAACAGTAAATGTTACCATCAACTTTGATGAGAGATCATGCCTACAGACACGCTCCTCCAAAATGTGACTTGTCATTAGACGGGGCATCATTTTGAGGATTGCAGCTAATGAAGAAGCAGAGAGAAGAGTGATCTCTGCATATCAGATTAACTTTCTGTGTTACTCCATGCCTCCACAGCTTTTTTTGGCTTGCTCTGTCCATTAAATTAGGTGTTTCTTCTTTGTTATAGAAAGTACCAGCAGAAAACTCCCATCCATTTTACTAGATTTAGAGTACACAGATACTCATATGAAGTTCTCCTCTAACCTAAACACATACGTAAACCATTATAGGATTGAAGCCTTAGTTATTTTATTAAAGATAGGCTTTTAAAATAAAGTATATAGGAATAGATTGAAATTATGTACAATCTATGATGACTAAAACCTCAGACTAGAGATGATAAAACTCCATAGTTGCTTTTTTCTTATACTGTTTGAGATTTGCTGAAGAAATCCCTTTGAAGGCTGAAAGGGGTATTCTGTTTTTCTAAATGGAAAGCCAAGAGGGCAAGAAGCGAAATCTTCTCATCCGCATCACTTCTCTGGTGTTAGTGATGTAAAACCCTGGTTTCATGGGAACCAGAAGCGCTGGCTAGAAGAAATTTTACAAACTGGGAAGAAAGAACATTTCTGTCTTTGAAGTTCAGTGATGCTCTGTTAAGCAACATGGAGCTGCAAATCAGATACGTATTTTCCTTCCTAAATCCATTCTCTGCTCATTCTTTTAGTTTGGTTATTGACATCATAATCAGAATGCAATTTGGTAAATATTTTCAGATATTTCCAAGCTGCACAATGCATATAGTCTCGACTTCATTAAAGAAACAAGTAAAAAATCCCAGCTGGTTTTCTTTTTCTTCTTCCATCAACAGCATTACAATACTTATCAGTTTGGCTCTGCCTTCCGATTCTTATCACAGCCTTCAGCTCCACTACCTAATGAACAGCTGAGACGTGGTAAAGAAACAGACCTTTATTTTCCAGTTATTCGTACCAGGAGAGTCGTGAAGGTCGACTCTAACACGTATGAAATGGCTCTTGTTAGGGGAGCACGTGTAAATGTCACAGGGCCTGATTTGCAGTCCTGCCCAGCAGTGAAGACAAACGTAGGGTCAGAGGGTAGACAAGAACGATAACAACATTTTTAAAGGTTCATTTAGTAGATTGGCTGGTGACAGCAAACGCAATGTATTATGTAATCGTAGCTTGACTTTGCTTACAATTTCTCCTTATGCTGGCAGATTTTGGAAGTGCGGCCAGGAGAGCCCGTTCGCTCCGGAGGTGTTTGAAGGCCTTGGAAGATATCCTGTTCAAGAAGAAGATGGGAGCTCACCACTAAAGATCAAAATCTTATTAAAAAAAAGGTCCTCCTTGGAGTTAAGGAGTAAAACACACGTTTGTAATGAATCCTCTGTTAATAAGTGACTGAACTTGTCTAAAGTTTTTCCATGTCTTCAGTGCAGCAGGAGGAAGTTCAAAGAAATGTGGTACAACGATAGCTATGTACTAATGAGGTCACAGCTCCACAGGAAATATTACAATGATTTGGCTAGCATGTACGGGCACCGTTAGGCCTCCAGGCAAGGAACCCATATGTAGGTATAGGCTCTGTGAGGCCAGCAATTGGCAGAGCATCCTCTCTAATGCAAGTGGCAAGACTGTATTTTGCAGTCCGGAAGGCCCATTTCGCAGAGCGCTGCCGCCATGGATATTGAGTTGCCTTATGGCAATCAAGAAGTCTAGTTCAGTTGTGGGTTTATCTCAATCCCTGCTTGAAATACTACCTCATTTCATGATACGAATGTCTGATGAACGCTACATAATGCAGTGTCCTCCACGCATTGATGGAGACGATCTTTACCCTAATCAATAGGAAATGTCTAAGGCACGCGATTGCTTGAGTAGGAGTCATTACCAAGCGGGCAGTTTCCAAGTGCCTACCTCTACCTACATAGGAAATGAGCGCTACTGCATTGCAAAAATTGGTGGGGACTGTCCCCTGGCAAATTTACTGCTAATGATTCACCAAAGATAGAGGGATACTTCTCATTTCTAACAGGCTCCTGATACCCTTATCAGTTAATTATCCCTCAACAGCACTGCACAGCCACTGTATGTATTCTGCAGAATATGTTCGTACCCAACAGTCTTATTGGAAATGACCGTATATTTAAAATGAAGGAAAAGTAGAATAATCCATTCATCGTGCTGGATATATACAGCTTGTTGGACTCAAGTGGTTGCACGGATTCTGCATTCTTTTGCTCATCTTACCACCAATGGCCCTTTAAAATATCATAGACTGGTGCAGCCATACCTCCTGCTGTTATAAACAAGGCAGAGACAAATGGCTTGTGAAGAAAATGGCCTTTTTTAACTGCAGCAATGAAAAGATCTCCCAACAGACCCTTTAGCTGCTTTCCAGTGTGAATGACAAATTAAGGTGGGCCCATGGATACACAACAGCCTCAGATACACCAGAGCAAAGCCGCAGATAACAGTCCGTCTTTCCGCTGACGCTTGTTTGGGTTGGAGTCTACAAAGGCATTAATTCTTTCGCTTCTCTTAAGTATTATTTAGCAATTGAGCAAATTTAAGTTGCACTTCTCTTATAGGAAGGGTGTTAAAACAGAACGTTGAGTCAAAGCAGCTCAGATAGCAACATTAAAATATTTTCCTTAGCTACAAACAGATCCAAATTATCCCAGGTTAAAAAGGCACTTCTATGGAAGAAAATCCTAGCTGGTGCAAAGTAAATAGATTTTCAATAATTATGCCAAAAAAGGACATTGAAATGCATCTTCACCTAGTGTAACTAGCTCTGTGTTAAGGATGTGCCACAGTGATACCAAATTTATTTTAAATTGACCAAATTACACCAGTGCAAACTCATTAATATTCATACATATCACGAGTCAAACCAGGCTCTTCCTCCTTGCACATCATCAATCTCAAAAAAACCCTCACAAGCCTGTGGGCCAGATTAACTACTCAAAAGTACCTTTGCACTCACTTTCAAATTATAGTAAATTACCCTGGTATTATGATTTGCTTGAATCAGTTTTGACTTACTAGTCAAATTAGTTTGAACATCTCAGGAAAGCAGGTTGTCTCTTCTTTTGTCGGAGACATTAGAATAATGTGGTTACTTTTCATTTCTCTTTTGGATTGTCCATGTAAAATAAATTTTAAAAATTAACAGAAAACAGAATTGCTGAGAGCAAATCCAGCATAATCTGTTAAATTATGTGACCGTGGTTATTTGGGACCATTGCCTGGCACTCAGGTCTGCTGAGAAATGACAACAAGACAGTACAGTCAGTACCTCCAACACTCTTCATCAGCAGGAGTAGCCTTCCTTTATTCCTACACGCAGGCTATCCTTAGATTTACCTCAAAAGATTCAAGTACACAGAGATGACATTGGAAAAATGGAAAACATGCACAGAAACACTCGAAAGGGTCTTCACAAATTTTTTTTTTCTAGCCATTGAAGAGGAGAAATAACAAATTGGAACAAATAATAAAAATAATTTTTGCTCTAAAGCAGACGGCGCTGGGAGATAGAGGTGTATCTACACAATTAAACGCTGCCCTGACTTGCTAAGCAGAAACAATTTAGAAATTTAAAATGTATTTTTTGGCACGCGCAGCAGCATGCAACCGCCGGAGTCAGCCTGGAAGAGGGGCTGGGTGTACAGGCAAGCAGACGATTCACTTAAAAGGGAGGCTTAACAAAAGCATGCCCCAACACTTATACTAAAGTGATGGTCTCAGTCCAGCTCTCCTGGGCGGCTGCAGCAGTTCAGGGGACGAGAATTTGTCCCTCGATGTCAAAGAGACACTTTATGTAACTGGGATGACAGACAACAGGATATCGCATCCCTCTGGTTTTGCTTTTAAAGTTGAAAGAAGAGTTTGCAGAAGGAATAGAAACAACAGGGCAGGTGGAAACATGCCAGCCTGGGTCAAGGAGGATATTGTGTCTGAAGAAGGAAAGAATGTGTTACAATATATAGTTTGGCAAGAAGCGCAGAAATTGTTTGGATTGAAATAAAAGATAAAAAGACCAAAGAAGGAAGATAGGAAACTATTGTAGCCCATCTGGAGCAAATAAAAAATGCAGCCTGGAATATTGATGCAGATAAAGACTCCATGGAAAAGCCTCATGTAGGCAAACTTCTGCTACCTGGGATGCAGCAAGGAGAGCAGGGATGCTGCACGATGCAGGACGGGAGCGGGCGCAAGGCTCTCTCACCTGCTGGGTTTCAGTTATTTCACTTTTTTCAAAGCCTTTTGCCCCGCAGCCAATGTTTCTCCTGCTTTACGCAGCTCTAGAGGCCATCAGTCTGGAGGACATCGGTCTGCATGCCTCCTCCTCGCCCCACGGGTCCCTGCCACGGGCACCCCGCCATGAGCCGTGGCTGCAGAAGTCATCTCAGCGACCCCGGTCCAGCTTAAACCAACCCATCCAGGTTAAACTTAAACTGCTGGGGGGGAAAAGTGATTTAAATCCTGATCGGTTCCCCAAGACGGTTCAAAGGAGATGGAAAAGGGAAAGGGCAGCCGGGGATGGAGGCGGTGGGATCACCCTTCTGATGGGAGCTGTGGATGACGCTCATTTAAACGGACTACAAACCTAACAGGAGCGAGGGGGGCCAGCGGCTTTGCCAGCCGAGCAGGGGGGTGAGGAGCTCGCAGGGATCGCTCGCCCTGCTCCCTCCTGGACATCTGGAGCCAATATGGCAGGGGAGGTCAGCGGCTCCCACAGAGCGGGGAAAATGACCTTTAAAAGCCATTAGTAAAGACACAACATTTGAAGGTATGTAGCACAGAAGATGATGTAACTTCATTAAAATGAAAACTACATTTTGAACTTTAGGAGCTTCAAAGTCCCCCCTCAGCTCTATTTTCATGGAGACCAAAGCTCCCCTGGGAGCCAGCGCCATGCCGGGGCATCCTGCCGACTGCCACGACGCTGCAGCAGATACCAGAGGCTTCTGGCTCATCTGGTTTGACTGGAGTAGACTGTTTGGGAATATTTCTGAGTCCTGGAGCAAACGGAGCTGTGGCATTGAGCAAGGCAAAGGCCATGAGCTGAGCAGGGATTAGGGATGGGGATGGACTCGGGGTTCTCACGCCAATGGCAGCAGATGTCTTACCCGTCTGCTCTGCACTGGCTCTGCAAAAAGCCACTGAACCACAGCCTGGGAGTACAGCAAATCCTACAGACAGTTGGAAAGGAGGAGGAGGAGGAGGAGGAGGCAGGAAGCTACAGGCATCTGGCAGAGGTGATTCTGCCTGGAAGAAGAGGAGATGGGTTGTGCTGACACCAGGGACGCTGCGAGCAGCCAGCCTGGGCTTCCTGGGACCGTCCCACGGGACCGTGCAGGGCTGCGGTGCTGAGCCGTGGTGCTGAGCTGCAGCTCTGCCCAGGGGCTGAGCCAGGCTCGAAAGAAACCCAGGGGAGAGGCTGTGCTCTGCCTTGCTCCTCGCTGAGGACAGCTGCAGGGAAACCCTGCGTGAGAGCTAGAACAAGGGCCAACTGCAAAGCACCTTCTGATTTTCTGGGTTTTTGTTATTTTCTATGATTTATTCTTAACATTATACCTGATCTTGTAATCCAGGCTTTAACCATTTGCTCTGCTGGAATAAATTGGCTATTTTTATTTTTAAGAAGAGCCTTGGAATTTGAAACAAACTCATCCATATCTGACAAGTCCAGGATGGTTTTACTTTCCTGGATGAAAACAATCCAGCTGAACCGATCCCCCCTGTGCCTCATACACACACACTGTAGGTTTCATAGAGGATGAGACTGTCTTGGATACACTTCCAAGGCTGAAATGTGGAGTTTGGGCTGGGCGAGTGGCAACACCAAGAGCAAGAACGTGCCACTGGGCGCTCTGCAGTGCCCGCTGCAACCGTTGGCAACTAAACCAGCTATGAGGGTTTTACTGACCCAGATAAGGTTTCTTGGCTCCCTGAAGTCATCTTCAGAATCTTCATGGTTGTAGAAAAATACATTCTGCAGAGACCACGAAAAAAGGCAGGATCAAAAAAGGGTGCCTGGTTCACCCATGGTACATCTACTGACTGAGACGGCAATGGTGCAAGGAGGCGACGATGCTGGAGTGAGATGGTAATGCTGGAATGAGATGGTAACGCTGGAGTGAGTGGTAATGCTGGAGTGAGATGGCAAGGCTGGAGTGAGATGGCAAGGCTGGAGTGAGACAGCAATGCTGGAGTGAGACGGCAAGGCCGCTGCAGCGCGAGGGCATGTTGGACACCCGGGCACCGAGGGGGACCTGTGGTGTGACAGATGCAGTGCGAGCAGGGAACCCAGCATATGTTAGAAAATGGCCCCATGAAGCATCTGAAATGCAGTTCTGAGCGAATACGAACGTGGCACTTGTAAATTAATTTGTCTTAATTAGACAAATGGTTTCCATTTTCAAACAGAAAAAAACCAGCACAAAATTTAGAGTAAACAATGGAAATAAACTCAATGCTGCTTGGAGAAGTGTTGCTATAGGACAGTGCACGTAGCCATCACTGTCAGAGCTCTGGACACAATGTGTGCAAAGCTGCAGGCGTGTTTCATGTCAAGACCTCTCCACAAAAGCCTAGAAGTTCGCAAAACTCCATGAGCAGGTACTTTAAGTGCATTGAAAACACTCAGCTCTAACTTGCACAAGGTCAACAGATAAAAATAGGAAGAGCATCTGGAAGGTGACACCCGAGGAAGGGAACAGGAGAGAAGAGCTACTTGTGTTAGGGAGCAATGTCAGCACAAAGAACATACAGGCAAAAAATCACTATAGACATTTGGACAGAAGGTTAGACCACCTCTACCCACCAGGACATGGTATTTTGGAACATCTACCCAAAAGTGAAGAATACCAGGAGAAAACCCCGCGCACTTGGAGCAGAGCAGCAGCTGGATGCCGTGGTGCCTTGCAAAACCAGGGGCTTGGCCACCCTGAGTCCCTCCCAGTCCCCTGTCCCCACGTTTCTATGGTCCTAGCAACAAACAGCAACGCAAATAAAAAATTCTACACCGCCCCAAGGCAACCGCAGTGCAGAGCTGGGGTGGAGGGGTGTGGGGTGCTTTGGGGAAGTCAAATCAAAGCCCATGGGGGGGGGAACCAAAGGCTGGGGCAGAGCAGCGGCTGGGGTGGGTTTTGGTACAGTTGGTGATTATGGGTGAGGAGTATAGATTTTATTTCTGTTTAGTTTTCGCTATGTTTGGTGTGCTGTATTTCAGACCATTTTATTACAGAGAGCTGCAAACTGCTTATTTGAGGTTTTGTAAGCTGGGGCAACACCTTCTTTAAGAAGTGTCTTTGAGAAGCAAAGTCAATCCTTATTAGAATGGCAAAGGGCCTGGATCTGAACTGAGCACCACGAATCATCAAATCACTTAGGCTGAAAAACACCTTAAAGCTCACGGAGTCCAACCATAAACCTAACACTGCCAAGTCCACCGCTAAACCATGTCCTGAAGTGCCACGTGCTCCATGATATTCAGGGTCATTCTCCTAATGCAACAAGAAAAGTTCTGGCAGAGGTTTCCAAACTGGAGCTCAGCAAAAGCAGCTGTGGTTCGCAGAGCCACGGCGGGGAGAGTCCCCAGGCTCTCGGCCATCCATCAGGCCCACCTATCAGCCACGCAGCGAGATGAGCGGAGCCAGCTCTTCTGTGCAAAGCACTGTAAAAATAATGGCTTTTCTTAGGAAAGCAAGCTGAAGCTCTGAGCCCTCCCCTGGGGCTGGGAGATGTCGTGCTGCCGTCTCTTCAGTCTCTTCTTTTAGCTGGGAAAGAAAAAAAAATAGCGTGGCAAACATGACTTCAAAAATGTCATATTTCACATGCCAGAGACCACCTGATAAATCTCAGCGGGGTAATCCCATGCAGCCCTCATAAACTCCATCTTCAGGAGCTGACGTCTCCCATCACGCTAGACACCCTGCTCCGTTCCCTTCCCCCAGCTGCCGTTTGCCCGGCTGGCAGCGGCGGTCGGGTGCCAGCCAAAACACGGCGCTATTCCAGCGCCGGAGGAAGATGCTTTATCCCTTCATCTACCTAGCTGACAGGTGTGTTGTCACACATAATTAGCTAATGTTTTAAAAATACTTTAAGATCTTCAGAGGAGAGATGCCATAAAAGTGCAAAATGTTATTAAGAGCTGGCAGAAAGCTTGTAATTCCCATTTCAGGGAGGAACCATTATAAATAATGAGCGAAAAGTCCACACTTATCAAATGCACTAAAGAAAAAAACCCCAACCCTAAAGTGTTTAAAGATTTTGGTGGACTCATTAGTCTTGTCAAGTCTTGTCTGTTGTTACCTATTTGAATCTTGGAGCATTACAAGCCCTCTGCAGTGCACGGTACGTGAGTGATGTACGACCCTTCATTTCTGACTAATAAGGGACTCATAGTTGATGACATCAAAAGATTATATTTGTCCTAGAAAATGCTGATTTGGAATTGGAAAAGAAGAAGTGATTGTGCTGGGCATTTTTATAGTTCTTCTCCATGGGTGGAGTTAATACACAACTGTGATTCTGAAAACTCCCATTGCCTGGGCCCTGGGAACCACCCCCACCTTGAACCAGGTTTCTGTCTCCCGTCCTGCAGAGCTCAAACCACT
>Ga0181612_158862_pt1 | contig 11741 bp, 7 predicted proteins | sample HoacroProtozoa21_FD_119630 | JGI IMG/M metagenome (GOLD analysis project Ga0181612, IMG submission 119630) | Hoatzin crop microbial communities from Cojedes, Venezuel. Combined Assembly of Gp0051906, Gp0051904, Gp0051908 | reverse complement strand
GAACGGGTTGCCCAGAGAGGTAGTGAAGGCCCCATCCCTAGAAATACTGTAGGCCAGATTGGACGCGGCTCTGAGCAACCTGATCCAGCTGAAGATGTCCCTGCTCACTGCAGAGTGGTTGGGCTGGATGACATCTAAAGGTCCCTTCCAACCAAAAGCATTCTGTGACTCTATTTCTAGGACCAAGACAGTCAAATCACATTATCATGCCCAGCATAAGCCATCTCTGTTCTTCATAAAACTTTAAGCTGTTGAACAAAAAGTTATATCAATTATGTCATGACTAATCAGTCTTAGGTGACAAATTGCTCTTATTTCATGAATAAAATACACAACTGTACAAAGGTGCAATTTTAATGCAAAATTTCTGAGCATGTTAAATTTCCATCCTCCTCAAAACAGGACTCTATACACTTGATGAAGCCCTGACTGGATGAATCAGGGACCTAGATTCCCTTAGACATCAGTGGAACCAGGATTTTACCTGACTTCCTTTTTTAGTCCAATTTTAATTTTTATTTTGACATTATTTACTTAGTATTTAAACTTTTTTTTGAAGACAGCTTCTTTTACCCCTCCAATAACTGGGATTGACAAAATCCACAAAAACTCTAAGGATGCCTGTTGGATCAATGAAAAGAATCTTGTTATGTGAGTTACCTGTATATAAACACTTCTTTCATACCAAAATGTTTAAAAATACATTTGTTTTAAATTGCCTAAGGTTGCAGATGCTATTGAATTCCACTAATATACATATTCACACAGTTTGCTAAATATGATTGTTGTTACATTCATCATTTTTTGCTGCCAGAGAAATTTTAAAAATTTTCAATTTATACAATGGAACATTTGCTGTTCATAGTAAGAACACTATCAGGTTTCTTGCCAAAAAATAATGGATACTTCCCAGAGGATTATCCGAGTCTTGTCAGAAACATTAACAGGAAAGGAATTAAAGTATGGCATATTGTTTTGGATTAATAACACCCATCTGAACTGTAAAAGAAGTAGAAGGAAAGTTCCTGCTGCACTTGTTTCCCACTAGCTCCTGGAACACTCACATTTCTGAGAGCGTCAGTCTTTTGCAAATCAGTGTCTTCCACTGTAGATGAGGTCTTCAGCTGTCAGCTGTTCATTAGCTAGGTTTTATTGTATGGGTTGAAGAAGCTAATGTGTGTTTATTTGTCATTGCAATGGGTTATGATCAGAGAGTTACTGTCTGCCTTCTGAATGGCAGTAGATTTCTGTACACAACGTGACTGGTTGCAAACCTGCAAATACATCTTTGTGCATATACAAAACTTTATGTGTATGTTATTTAAATCAGTCTCAGTAACTGAAGTGATTGAAGTTTTTAGCTTCAATTAATATGTGAAATTAACTAAATATGGACTATGTTAGCCTAATTATAGTAATAGTAATATTTTGCCAAGGTTCATAATTACAGCAAAAGTGCAGAAAGCCATGTTTTGCCCTCTATGAAACTTAATCTAGACTCCAACAAATTCATTAAGGTCCTCCTTTAGCTTTGCAAGACTTTGAACTTAGCAGGAAATAATATCATTACATAACTCAGTGTTGACATGGGTCCTGACACAGGACATCAGCCTGAATAAGTGCTGAGAGCTAAAGCACGTACCTAATCATTAAGAATCTCTCATTTACATTGCTGGAGAAAAATACCTAAGACTGAACTAAATACTAAACAATTATTTCATGCTAGTCATTTAAATAAAAACGGTACGAAGAAAAATGAAGCAGAAAGCAGCATGTGATTTTTTGAAATAAGATTCTTGTTTCTACCTATCCCAGAAAGCAGGTAATCTAAACTCATCTCTAACAACATTTAAAATCATTTTCAATACTGCTCCTTTGCAGTCTCTGTCATTTGTCTGCTGGTTTTTAAACCTCCAGCTTCTCAATTTTATTCCAGAGTGTGCTCTTATTATGAAATGTCTAAGCAAACTCTCTTCAATTACAGTAATACATTTAAAAGAATTGGTGAAATAAAATGCTCCCCGTTTTAGTATCTAAAGAGATAACAAAGAGTAGGGGTATTAAAAAGAGTGACAATTTCACGTGGTGCTTCCAAGCCAGTAGAAGCATAGCATTAAACTGAGTATTTGCATCTCTTAAGCTGACCACTTTAGCTGGTGTACAAACTCAATATCTGAATGTTGAATTACCCTGCAGCAGCAATAAAATACCAAGAATTGCACATGCAATAGTAATGGGCACAGTTCAAAATAGGTATAAAGGTAAGATTCAATTTTAAAAACGTAAAACACTTTTCCTGGCATATTCAAGTATGTGGCTTGGATTTTTGGCATCTGCTAATGCTCATTTCTTGTTAACTATATATGGCAGGAGGTTGTCCAGACTCTCAACCAACTTGTACCCTTGTGCCTTTAAGCTGGCAAAATACATAAACACAACTGTCTCATGTTCGAATCACAAACAAAAAAATCTTCAGGGCTAGTCACTCAGGTTCCCTAAGCTCCTGTAAGCACCTCCAATTTCAAATCACTGGAATTCAGTTGTCCTCTGGCTCCTTATTAGTTGAAAGTAGCTCCTAAGGTTTTTATTAGAAGTGTTAGTGAGACTGTAACGTACGCATGTTTTCTTCATTTCTCTAAAGAACGCGCCATCAAGGGACAACACAAGGAATACTATAAAAAGGACAAAGTCAAGCTTGCATATGAAAGCCAATGTTGATATGAATGTTCATCTGATGAATAAAACCATTTACATTAAGCATGTATGCTTATCAGCTCCTTACAGAGTAGTAGCCTACTTCTGTCTAAAGAAACCTATGCCAGTCTGGTTCCACTGACCTACTGCAAAGACCGTGAAGCTCAATATAATAATGTACTCCTGCCAGCTAGGCTTTCCCAAGATATAAAACAGTTATTCTCAGAAGACAGCTTAAAGATAATGAAGTGAGACTAGAAGAGGTACTTTAAGTACAGTTTCCTTCCTCCCAACTCTAAACTTAAATGCAAGAATTTACAAAATTCGGCCAATATGGCCGCAGTGTTATGGCCATACTGTTACCAGAAGTGCATGAAATTTCAAGCCATCAGTAATAAAATCAAGAATGAAAATGAGCAACTTAATTTTTATTTAGACCAGATGTTTTCCTAAATAATTATTAGTACGCTGACGGGAATATTTAATTGCTGTATCACAGCAAGTGAAATGAAAGTAGGCAAAAAATTTTGAATAATAACAAGAAGGAAGCAATGCAAGACGCGAGCTGAGACAATTACTAAAGATGCATGTGAAAGGCAATTGAACTATTTATAATATTTGATTTGTAATTCTCCATAGCACCGTATGGAGCTATTTCATCAGGAAACTTTAATTCATTCGTGAAAAGATACATCAAGAATAAAGGGTACCTGTCTTACAAGTAAAATAAAATAATGCATACAAGAACATTAAAACAAGTCTGGTTGGATTTTCCTATTTTATAGGAGGTTAAAAAAAGGAGAATGACAGCTGAAGAGCTTTGTGTGTTTTGCATGATCTGAGACTATTGAAATTGAAAAACAATTACTTGCACACATTGATTGACTAACAAGGACAAAGGAGTGATGCAACATCGCTGAGATTTAAATACTAACTACAGTAAACAAATACACAGTTTCTAACAAGTGAATTAATGAAATATGTTATCTTAGTTTGTGGGACCAAACTCCCCAAGCTGGATGGCTCCGAACTTCGTTCACACATCATTCGTGATCTGAATCCAAAAATCTATTTCTGAAATAGGCATCTCTACATCTTGTAACAAACTGATAATTTTTAATCAGGTTCTCTTTTTCCAAAGCATTCTTTGAGTTTTGCAAGTTAATTTCTGGTAGTGAATTAAATTGCAGTCACATTCAGTTAACAGTTCAAGACTTACCTGCTCTGTTAAGCCTAGCAGATGGCCCTCAGCACGTGTCTTAGAACGAGATACGGCCCACACTGCTTGTAGACCAGCAGGAGCTAGGAGAAACAGAAGAAAGAGTATGATACAATACAGTGTGAGGGGAAGTCAGAGGTATTGCAGGGGTGATGGAAGGAGAAAGGATACAGAACTGCAGGAAAACAGAACTCATTAGCTTTTTTGCTCTGTGAGCAGCTTTTCAGCCATGGAAGTTCCTAAGCTGATATCCCAATCTTGCCAATAAACTAGACAGAAGAAAGATTTTTTTTAAAAAAAGAAGCAAAAGAAAGCCAGAGACTATGCAACTCTATTGAGAAGTGAAGTATCCATTTCATTTAAAAGGTATTCACCAGTAATGTTAAATCCTGAACAACTCTCTTTGCCTGTGTAAATTCAGTTTGCCTAAACCTCAAAAAAAGAGTAGGTAGAAGGCAAACCCACTAATTCTAAACATATTCCTTGCCATGACTAAAAACACCCTAGCTCTCAGTAGGGCAGAAAATTTCTTTTCTAACAGAGATGCAGAAGTTTGATATTCAACAAAAATTGGGAAAACTTTCACAAGCTGATTTTCCTGTCCTGTAGCATTGACTAAAGTAACTACACTCTCTTGAGCTTAGTTATTCCTGGTTTCTATGAAAATAAGAGAGATGAGGATCAGTATTTGCAAAATATACAGTGCATCTAGTTCACTTTTTTAATAATAAGAAAACATAGTAACAGTCATAAGAGTAATTATAGTAGACCACAATCATAGCAGGTGATAATATTAACATCTTTCAAATACAGATCTACTGCAAGAAGGAAAACCAAAAAAAAAAAAAATCATACGAGTGAGTTTCCATTATAACTGGCTGAGTTGTGGCTGTGTAAGAACTAACAATGATTCTGTTCATATTTTAAGTTATAAAATCGTTGATTCCCAGTGCAAAGTACAATAGAAAACTTTTTGTCTGTCTTCAGTCTATTTTCCTCTTTGCTTGAATCTGCTACAACAGAATAAGGTCCGCACCTTCTGTTATCAAGACAATCTCAGCTACACCCCCTTTCATCTCCAAATACATCAGTTAATCCACTGTAATCAATACAATTGATTACGCCAGTGTTAAAGTGATGTGAATGGAGTAAAATGAATGCCATGCCTTGTACTAAGGGAAAAGTGTCGACACAATAATTTTCAAAAATGCTTTAGACTGTAAATGCAAAAATAAAATGTATGCAGTATTAATAATTCTATTAAAAAAAACACCTAGAGCTATTTCAATATTAAGAAAACTGCATGTCTGCTTTTCTTATTATTAAAGTGCTTGAACTAGTAGGACACTTGCTATACCACACAGCTGTTGCAAAGCTTTCTCTGTTAGAGAGTATTTATCCTCTTTTGGTAGCTAACTGAATAGTTCTGCAACCCAAAGAGACTAACTGATGTTTGCTCTGTAGTTTTTGGCTTGCTGCGTAGTCTAACACTCAGACTGCAGAGGCCCAAAATACCATGAGACTCCAAATAGGAACTATTTTAGGCCTGCATTTAATTGACTGGAACTCAGAAACTAATTAACAGATTTGCATGAGACTTCACAGAAGAATCAAGCTTTAATGAAATTCTGTTTACTTGAAAAACAACGGAAGGCATTTTTTCACATGAAAGAATGAAAATGAGCTTCTACTTACAGCATAAGAGAAAATGGAAACTTCTACATTTATACAATGGTCAGTTCTATTCAACAGTAATAATAAACTTAGTTTAGCCAAAATATACAGGCAAATATACATTCAATAATTTGCAATGAATTAATGATAAATAATTTATGGAACAAGCATTCTGGCTTTCTGCGTACACAAACTCTGTGATCCACAGGACTGCTCTGTTTTCCATTTTAGTTTCCAGGATCAAGCCAGGTGTTAATTTCAGCTTAATAACTTCAGTCTAAAAAACCATCAGCTTTGAATTCTAGCTGTCATGCTTGCAGTCCATCTTGGAATTCATGCTCATATATGTCTGGTGTGTGTTCATTTGTTTGAAATCAGCAAGGACACATTTCACAGTAATATCTGGATTTTTACTCAATATATAGAAAGGTAGCATGTTTCTTGGAATTTGTTTCCTCTTTGATCTGACAGAATTTCAGTTTTTCCCAACCTTCTGTGACACAAACTTCTGTCTACTAGCAGTTCTCATGTGCAAGTACTTTACAAAACATGAATGCTACAGAGAGTGCAAAGACTCTGTTCAAAACTCATTCGACCACCATTTTAAAGTTCACTTCAGCTTCTTCTGAACTGGTAGCATACCTAGAAGTAATTGACAGGTGCATATGTTAGAAGTGGGGAGTGTAAAAATTCTCAGTTCCATGTCTGGGTTATTTTAAAAGCTTACAAGGAAGTAGTCATTTATTAAAAAATGTAGAACCTCTTTTAAGCACTAAGAAAAAGGTTGCAAAGAGCTTTAAGGCCAAGAGGAATGTAGAGCAAATAAATAAGGAAATAATTTGCAGAGGAGGAAAGACCACTTTGGAAATGAATGTACTGCTGAATTAATGATAATAGAAGGAGTGCACACATGTATGGATATTCTCCACTGGAAGAAAAGGATATAAGATAAGATCAAGATGGGAATTAAATGTGTGGCTGATGCTAACTATTGACTATTCATTCAAAGCCTTAATAAAATGTTTGTTTTTTTTCAATTGCCAGTGAGCCATGTTTGCATGTTTTTATTTTTATTAAGGATGATTGTGATGATGGCAATCCTGTAAGAAGAAAAGATCAGGCAGCAAAACCTTTAATGCAATAAAAAGATTATTAGTACTAAATTTAATCTGAAAAATCTATAGCTAGGTAAATGAATTTAAATGACAGTAGACTACATTTAGATATTTCAGATATGATAAACACAAATATTCTTTCAGCTAACCTTCCAAATAAAAGACAAGTGCTGTCACTTGGTATTTGAAATGAATTAAGAGAGAACATTTTTGTTGCAGAAAATATTTCTGACTTTTCACTATAATTTTTTTACCATTTCCATTTTATTTCAGTACATTACTATATGTATATTAAACTACAATTACATGGAAATATAAAGAAAAATGCAGCAAGGAAGCAATCTGAGATGCTATTATAAAGCACTGATTACATTAAAAACCAGGAACTGCTACTATTTTTTTACTGGTTTTATTACAAATAAGTCCACTAAGGAACAGATCACATATAAACTCTGAGTGGATTCTTCAGTCTTTCTTTTAAAAATAGATTTTTTTCAGCAGTATTATCTGGAAATTATATATGCATAGATGTTATGCAATAACCTCAAAATAGTCAAATGAATCTTTCCAAGAAATTTAAATCATATTCTAAAAAAATATTTGAATAATGTCATCAGATATTCTGCTTGATAATAAGCTAGAATTTAACAGCTATGCATTGGGAACCATCACAGGTGACTTCATGAATGTACTGCATTTATAAAGAGTAATTATCTTCTTCATTAAGTTTTATGTCTGCAATGTTTACCATCTAGGTGACCACAAGAATGCGGCAGGCAGCGCTATTGTTTGAAGATTTCTAGATATATTGAATGAATCTCATTCTCATTTTCACCAAAATGCCTTGACCATTTCTACAAGTGGTTACACAAGAATCCATTTCAAGCACCTATATAATTGCAACAGGTCACGTCACAAGGCATCAAGGAAGGTGAAAAGACTTAACCAGACAGTAGTATTTACAATAAGCACAAAGCAAAACTCCCCAGCAACAACTCGAATTATAGGCATTACATATGCTTTCCATTTGGGAGTAAAATTTTAAGCCCAGTCTGTAATTGGCACCTGTACCAGAAAATAGTGTGTGGAAAAGCATTTAAGGAGTCAGTCCCCTCTTCCTCTTTCCTGATTAAAAAACAGCCACAGTGTCTGCAAAGCAAATTCCCCTGTGAAAATACTCCTTTCAAGTTAGAGTACTTAAGGAAAATGGAGTCTCCTTTTCCACTGTAATTGATGGTCAGTTTTGCATATTATAGTTTGCTCAGATTCTTTGAGCCAGCCCGTGATTTAGAGCCATAATTATACTTCTACGGTATGAAAATAAGCCAGCCTGTCCTTGAAATCTCCATAATGTGCATGTTTGGTTGTACACTTAGCAGCTTTGTTTCAAGAAAAAATAAGGAATAATAATCCTTTAAACTTCCATCCTTCATAAAAAATGTACAAAATTCAGGAAAACGGTCCATCACAAAGACTGACCAAAGCTTTGGGAGTTCTTTATCTGTTTATTATGAGATGTTTCCTCTTACTATTCATCACAAGTCTCCTCTTTACCAAAATTACAAATCTTCTAGCATTTTTGCAACACTAAATTCTGAAAGTGCTTTTATGAATTTCAATTAATCTTCAGCATAAATAATCCAAAGCAAGCAGGTATTATTGTTAATTTACAAATGAGAGAGACAGCATACAGAGAAGTGACCTTGCCCAAATTTGTACAGAAAAACTTCTGAACAGATGCCAGGTTTACATCTCAGGGGTTTCTTTCATAGTCTACCAGCCATACCTCATCTTTTCACTCCTTGCTATGTCCTCCAAACCCAGTGGCTGCTTGTGCTAACCTATCTGCAAAACTCCTTTCAATTTCTGGGCGAGCAGACACAGACCTTATTTCTTCATACTCAGCAAATGTTGGTCAGCCTGTGTTTCCACCTCACCCGTCCAAAGGGGTAAATATTTCTTTTCTAAGTGTTTTTACAGATCCTCTAAGCAAGTGCGTTAAGCAAAATATCAGATTGTACTTTCTGCTAACTGCTGCTGTGTTGTCGCTTGCCCATGGAACCTGTTGGTGCACGTTGCTTTCTGAACAATTGAGTTCAGGAATTGGTCCAATATGCCTAACACGCTATCTTGCTGACACAAGATCAGTTTTGATTTTCTAATTCTGCAGTGAAAGCTTCATAGGCACGTCAGTAGCTTTTAAGTTAATTTTGAGACAAGAATACATTTCCCGTCCTAATGTAATGGTCTGTTGGGCACTTGCTGTTGCAGTAGTCAGTACACTCTTCAGAATTACTTTCTGTGTAGTGACACTCACCCACCTTCCCTGCTGTTTCCTTCATGTTTTCATATATACCTCTGTTTCTGAAAAATTGCGATTTAAAACTGTGCTAATAGCACAAGTTGGGAAAACACAATTCCTACACAAATTCCACCAAATTATGAGGTATATTTCAGCTATACTAGTTCTAAAGCTGGATTCATGACCATTCTGTTACCCAATTTGTGAAACTCCTTTTTTCTATCAGCGCTGGAGCCAAGTGATCTTTTTTCAAGCATTTTTTCCCTGCTAGATATCTATGACTAACCCACATTTCTTAGGTAGCATCAGGAAAATCGTCATCAAAATGACATCCGGACCATCCTCAAACCTACAAGAAGACTGCCTGGTGAAGTGAGGTGAAGAGAACAAACACACTGTAAAAAAAAAATGAGAAACAAATGATACTTGTTGCTCTTTCTGAGCAACGAGACTTTCCTCTCCTCATTTGCTGTGCAAAGAATTTCTTCCTCATTTCTCCTACCACCTTCTCACTGCACGTAAAATGGGAACAAACAACAATCCTGAAAGAGAGCAGCTGTGTTACCAGAACCAGCACTCCAAAACTGAACATATGTTATAGTTCTAAAAGTGTTTAGTCAAGGTCTACCTCAAAGACTATAAAACACATTCCAACACACTGCAAGAACCCTCTTATACAAAGAACAAAAAATGGGGAGGAAAAAAATCACCTAAATGATGTGTGGCTGTCCCACAGCTATTACTATAAGGAAGAGTAACTCACATATTTCCAATATTTAGCAAAATTTTTGGGTATTTGTGCTGTAAGTGTAGACATTACTGCATTCTCTAACAATGTGCTGTTTATCAACAATTGTCACATCACATTCGACTGTCTTCTCCAGGCTCTGGAACTCATGTGCGGAAATGCATGCAAGTACATAAGTAATGCTTTAATTTAAGCCTTTTATAAATCAAGCCTTTGTAAAAGTCAAGTAGTGCTGATTTTGGTTTTGCATTTTAATAGAAAACAGTAAAATAAGTCCTCTTTAAAAGGCAACCCTGTGTAAACAAGGTAGCTTATGCAACAAAGTTACTTAGCCAACCCAGGATGAGATGGTAATAAGGTGTGTAAAGTGAGAATATGCAGCTAATTTGTTGGCAAGGGAATCACTCCTATTCTCAGCTGTGAGATCAGATCAAGGCAAACTTCTGTTTAAATTAAAATAAGCCATGCTTTGATAATGGAAGCAGTGTCAGGCAAATAAACTAAACATACTTATTTTAGGCTCCTCAATCTAAAAGTTTGTCAAGCACCCTCCAAACTGGGAAGCATACATAGCTCATCAAAACCTTTAAGATGGCTCAGATTTGCAAGCACATTTTGTTAAATCAGTCAATAGTTTAAAAAAAAACACACCAAAATAAAAAAAAAAATTACCTGCGCCAAAGTATGTTTTCAGCAAGTGTTGTATTCTAAATCCTACAGCAGCTGATAATGTTCAGCTAAATTCCTTAATTCATTTCCTCAAGCATCCTGATAATATTCATTCTTGGTACTAATATTGGTCTATGATCACATTTTAATTTCAGCGTGCCACCAGCAATGCAGGGAAAGTGAAAGCTGACTGCTGAAGGCCTTAAGTTATCTTTGGGCCTACCTGCACAAGGTATTTGTCATTCTGCACAGACCACAGAAGTCTGCAACATGTATCTGTTGTAATTCAAGGTAACCTCCATCACTGCCCTATGTTATTCCTCACTGGTGTAAAAATTAGATGCTCCATTCCCACCTTCATGTCATAACTATTGCCTATGAATATTATACCAGTTTGAAAAAAAACATTGATTTCCAGAGGAAAAATACGGATATTAACATTCTTGTCAAGGAGATTATTGGATTTTCAGTCTACTAAATACTGGAAAAAATCTCAAGCAGATTGGTTTTGCCTCAGGTATGTATTCTGGTCATAGAGGTCAATGGTTTTTTTTATGCCTTGCGTTTGATTACTGCAATACATCTTAGAATATACAACAAAAAGAAAAAAAAGTGTTTGAAGTTCTCAAAAATCCAGTAAGACATCACGTGCATCTAAATATAACTTTTGGGTGTTCTGGATTTACTTTGTATTTCAAGAGGCTGAAGTAATCTAAGATTATGTTTTTACTATAGGCAACAGTGTAACTGCAATCTTTATAGACGTACCCAAGCTAGTCTAAAATGAGCTGACTCCTGTACTGCTACCATTGTTGCCATAGCAGCCTAGAGCTCAGTATTTATTGTCAATGACCTGACCCAATTTTGCAGCCACAAGGAGCCTCATGATGTAAACTGTATGTAAGCCAAGTATTTTGAAGATAAGGTTGGCTATGTCACATATTTAAATGCAATGTTTTCATTCCTAAATAGTTTAGGATCAGTCCTAACTGAATTACTGTCTGGATTCAGTGGCATACTGATGAATTTTGTGAAGTATTTTGAATACCTGAAGATCGTTATTTTACCCTGGGTTTTCATACAAAAATACAAAAGTCTCCACTCTACCATTTTTCTTTTTTTCTAGGCTGATTGTTACTATAAAAGAAGACTTAAACATAGTCTGTAGTCTAAACTTACTCCTCCAGACACAAAAAACTTTATTGATTTAAGCACAAGTAAAAGTAGTAGAACTGAGCTACATTAATTCTAATTACAGATAAATAGCTCAATCTAGCAGTAGTAGACCAAAGGAGCAGAACTACTTAATTTTTATTAGTT
>Ga0181612_139876_pt1 | contig 11741 bp, 5 predicted proteins | sample HoacroProtozoa21_FD_119630 | JGI IMG/M metagenome (GOLD analysis project Ga0181612, IMG submission 119630) | Hoatzin crop microbial communities from Cojedes, Venezuel. Combined Assembly of Gp0051906, Gp0051904, Gp0051908 | reverse complement strand
TTTCTGTTACATTCCTTCGTGCAAAGTTCTATATCTGAGAGCTTTGAGATGTCAACATTATTGTTTTAATTCTATTTGCCAGCTTGTTCCCCTATTTCCCTTATTGTCACAGTGGTAGAAATGCTAGAAGGCTAACTTAATATCAGGCTTTCTGGCCTTAATAAACTTCACGACACATTTTATGTGTGTTTGAGTTTTATCACACTGCTGTGCTGTAATTGAGCATGTGTCCAGGCCTATGTAGTAACAGTCAGTTCTAGTACAGGAGCAAACTGTGGCGGCAGAGGTTTGCTCGCAGGACTGGGAGGCTACCTGTGTGAGACAGTCTGTTCTTGACCAAGCTGTCTTCCCTGAATTCAGTCTAAAGCTAATGTTTAAAACACAGTAAGTAGCTATTTGTCTGGGACTCCTTGGGAAAAGAGGTATCCAGTTTTCTTCTTTTAGGTGGAGGGGGCAGCATTTCTAAAAACTGGGGAGTTATCTGCACCAAAACAGTTTTTGTTATTCAAGTTACTTCACACTGCAAACAGCAACAGCAAACATAGTACCTTGCTTTATACATACCCCTGGCCTTGGGAGTTCTTTGTCTCCAAAGGCAGGGCTGTGCCAGCTGTGCTTTCAGGAAAGCATAATTAGTGATTTTAGACAATGTACATCTTCACTCGACCTGACTCAGAGTGCTCATCTATCTGAGGAACATACTTGAAGCATTGCTGCAAATAACTCTGAGATGGCTGAAGTGGGATCAGCGATGCTAGGAGTGCTGGAGTACGCATCTTGCTCTTTTTGATGTCTCTTCTTCTGGCCCTATTTGGGACAAATCAAATTGATAGCACTGAAAATATCTATAACAAGCAGGATGTTTATTCTTTATGGCCGATGCTGGGTCTCCTGAAATTGTCATTTCTTACATTTTCAAAGCGGTGACGGTGGTAAGGAAAATACACTGAATTTAGGCTTACTTTTTTCCTCCAATTTGAAGATGGGATTTCTGTAATCCCATCTCATTTGAAATGACTTTGAATTTAGGCATGGGCAGAAACTCTACAACCTTTTTCTGACAGTGACCCAGGGGTGTCTGTCCCAGGCCCTGCACTGTTGCGGCTTGGAAGACTTCACTGCTCCTGGGTTGAATAAAATGACCATAATTGTGACCTTGGAAAACTGCTTAGAATACTCAGCAAAACTGAGTTTTAAGTTTATAGATCTACTTTCAATTAATAGTTGGTACTATAGTTAATTGTCGGCTTTAAGTAGTTCCAGTATTTTTTAAACTAGTCACTTGATGGTGAGTATTAGGTATTCTGAATACAAGTGCTGCTGAGAGAAAACCATTGGCAAGGGATTTCAGGCCTGGCTGCATTTGACTGTTGATGATGGCTGGTGATGGTGCCAAAAAACCCATCAAAACCCCAACCACTCCCCAGCCACAGATTGCTTGGCAGGACTCTGCCAGGTATCGCTCCCTGGGTGGGCCATTCCTGGGCAGTAAAGGCCTGTCTGCAAGGACTGGTGGCGAGTCTGGTTTGTGAATTTTCTGTGCATTTTCCTCTTGGCTCTGTGTGTCTAGAATGGTGGCACTATCCTGATGGACACTCTTGTTGAGCCACTGCAAGCCAAGCGTGGGAGTTACACTACTCTGGAACTGACAAAAGGCTTTATATCTGGTTCAGTTCACCCAGTTTGCAAATCTGTGTGTGTGCAAGCCAGGCACCCTTACTGAAGGCAGCATAGGTGCACCTCGCCTCCATCACACACTCTCCTTACTGCTTGAGGACGCTTGTTTGGCAGCCCCAGCTCACAGCTCTGTGGGCAGTGTGAGCTGGGTGCTCTTACAAAAGCCGCTAGTGGGTTGTTAAAGGATACGAGATCCAGGCCTCGCAACTGGCAGCGCAGTTCATTTGCCTTAGCCTCCTTCTGATCAACGTAGGTAAAGTGTTCGTCTTATTTTTTTCTGTCACAAGCCCTTTCTCCTTTGACCAAAGCAGAGGTGGGTTTTTTTACTGACAGGGGTTTTTCTTCTGAGTTTTTGGGCTTTTTTGGGGGGGTGGGGTGGGGTGTTTTGGTTTACTTATTTCTAGTGGTGAAAAAATCAAAGGAAATGAAATTGATATTTGCAAGTCATCCTTTGTCAAAACTTGCTTGCTTTGATGAGAGTGAATCCATAATCACTGAAAAACTAACTGTGCAGCTGCTAATCTTGCTGTGATTGCTTGTAAGGGGACACATGCTGTTCATTCTTTCGACTACATATATTTGTAAATAAGGCACAGAAAACACATGGGCATTATCCTTTCCCAGGTTTTAAACCACTGTTAATAGACTTGTTAATCCAATGACGAATTGTATTTTTACACAATTAAAATGTATTAGTGTAGTGAGTACAAAAGGGACAGTGAAGAGCATTTATTCACAGGGTAAATCAAGCTCTGATCAGCTGATCATCAAAACATTATCTGATTTACATTTCTATAGGCTTATGACCATATGAACAGGAAATTAATTTTGGCACTAGGTTCAATGGTACTCAAGTCCACCATGCTAGAAGGAAGCACAAAGCTGCTATTCATATTGAGACCCGCCATCCAATACAGGACACAACCTGGATGATTTCTTGATTTATTTCCCCCCCTCTGATAGGTAAAACGTCTATTGTAAAAGCTCCCAAAGAGCAAGAAGAGCCTTGGCGCTAAATTTGTGCAACTGAGCTCCTGGTGTATTCACAGTTGGCCTATACAGCTGCTAAATTTTGTTGAGACAGGTCTGCTACCCGTAGGAACAATCGTTGAGTTAGTGTTGAACTGAATGGCTTGGTTTGGATACCACCAGTTTCTTTCAGGTTAATTTTTAAAACATTGTTTTTCCTCTGTAGAACATCTTTGCTTTAGATGACCACGGTACAGTAGCTGAAGCAGCCGTCTTTGTGTCATGGCGCTCTCCCCACTTTCCTCCAAATATTTTGCCCAGTGAAAATAGACGAGCAAGTAAAAACTGGACAGTGCCCTTTGACATAGTACTTTGTTATCCTGCCTAATGCTATTGAGGAGAAAATTCCTTCTCCTACCTAATGCTGCTTATTTATTTATTTATTGGAGATGAATCCATGTTGCTTCAAGAGGCTTTTTTCTGTGAGATAATAGCAGCAGCTCTTCATAGATCCATTTGTTGCCGTGGTGATCTGCCTACTCCTTTTGTTAGTCCGCCTCTACTTCAATAAACCCCCTTCCTGTTATCAGCCTGGTGAAAATGTCTGCAAGTTCTTCAGAGCTAATAAACAGCATACATCATTCCTTTCATCTGATCACTATAGTGTGGGGCCGTATGAGAGTGAGAATGGCGCATGAATTGTACAGCTGCACTAATGGAACTCTGAAGAATGAACCTCCCCGGTCAGCCGAGCGAGTGCACGACAGGGCACTACCGTTGTCTCTGAGCCGGAGGTGCCAGGACTCAAAAGCTGCACCTTGTTTTGAGCACTAGTGAATGACCTGTCTCTTGAAACTAATAATGCAGAGCTCTTGATGACTATTTCAGAGTCGCTGGTTTTAAAAACAAGCTTGAGGTCTCTTCAGGGTTTTCGGACAGCTAAAACTATCTTTTTTTTCCCTTTGTCTTCTGTCCCTTATGCCTCCTAGGAATGAGATGGAAAGACACTTCTTGGAGCTACTGCAGTTTAATATCAATGTTCCTGCCAGTGTTTATGCCAAATACTACTTCGATCTTCGCTCCCTAGCAGATGACAACAACCTGAGCTTTCTGCTGGAGCCTCTCAGTAAGGAGAGAGCACAGAAACTGGAGGTAATGGTCTGAGACCGGCTGAGCAGGGGATTCTGTCTGTCTCTGTAGTAAGAATGTCTGTTGCTAATCATGTTAAGTGGCGGTTAGGAAAACTAAAAAGCTTTTAGATTAGCGTATTACAGGCTCATTTAACCCCTTTATGACTACAGTTAGCACTTCTAAAACCATGCCTAGGCTAAGCTAGTATTCTGAGGGAAGGAAGGGACGGAGATCACAGAAGTCTAGCAGATCACGAAACAAAATGGATGTTATTTTGGGAACTGCAGCTCAGCTAGGCTGCTTAAGATTGAAAGGATTAGTGTCATATATAATGGATTGTCTGTCCTTCCCTGGTCACAGTCTGTATTCCAGGCACCTAGAGACAGTCACACTCAGACCTTTCTAAACACTACCAGCTGAAGGTTTCCCACTGCACAGCTGCTTTTAGATTTAGAGGGAGCACTCTTACTGCTCTCATGGTTTAATAAACCATTTGTTTGGGGACAGCTGCAGAAATGATAATATGTTTCTTTTCACAACTTCTGGAACCTTCTACCTTTCCAAAGAAATGTTGCTTTCAGATAAACTTTTGGAATAGCTGCTTCTTAGGAGTCCTTCAGAATGTCCAGAGGAGTGTAAATGCAGATTATGGGCCCTTTCTGCTCGATGGGAAAGGCTGCCCTCCTGCAAGTTCCCTCAGCCTTCTTTGGCATGAAGGCTCATTTTAAAAAAACTTCAACTTTTGCAGAGTCAGTCTTTCCTCCTAGTTGGTGGAGATGTGTCAAACATTTTGAAAATATCTAAATTACCTGGGCTCCCAGGCAAAATTTCTTGTTGGATCAATGTAACCTTTCATCTCTCCAGGTTTAATTGATGGCTCTGCATGTTGTTTTGTTGACCTTTCAACAAAGGCATTACCGCAGGCCCTGTGTACACTGATACCATAGCCCCTTTCAGAGAGGGGTGTGCAACGGTATTCCTGGCTTACGTTGTTCTACTATCCACCCCCAGTAATTCTGCCAAGTGCCAGGTTTTCTTATTTTGTCCCAGAAGTGGTTGAGCTTTGGGAATAAGTGTGAACCCTCCTCGTCCTTTGGCACGATAGGTATGATATGCCTACAAATTCCTCTATTTAAAGTTAAGCAGTGCAACTCTTCTGCTTTGTCTCACCCTTGTTACTTGCACTTTAAGCTAACACTGTCACTAGTTGTAAATGTGGTTGTAGGGCAGTTCATATTCCACAGGAAATTGTTTACTGAACTGCTCAGTGCCCAGGCATAAGTGGATGATTTACAGATTGTGAGCCTGTTTTGTTTCTTCCTTGCTAGAATTTCGGGGCTTGGTATTTAAAACCAGAGTAATTTTAAGTACAGTATATGATTTGCCATAATGCACTTAGTAATGCATTAGTATGGACATTTTGGTTTTTAATTCTAAAGCATGATAAATATTTAAGCCCTTTGCTAAAATTTTTTAATTCTGCCGTTCTCTTAGAAGCACATGAGCAGTTGATAGGAGCCTGTATGAAGCACTGAATTAGTATTCCAGGGACTGAGGACTGATTTACACCATATGGGCGACTGGGGCTAAATATGTCAACACAGGTTGCTTTATGATTGATGTGCTAGCTTTAAAACAGGATGGAGAGTCTGTCTTGCACCAGGAGCTCATGCATCCAGTGTCTCAAAGAATGCCACTCTTGAGCCAAATGCATGCCTCCAGCAGGTCAGCAGAAATAAATGTAAATAATTATTTTAAAATACACTTAGGGGTTTATTCATGCTCAGAGTGCTTTTCACCTTTTGAACTTCCAGAATGCTGGGCTGTGCTGAATGGGTGCTGCCTTAAAGGGAAGGTGTAGGCTTGGAGCTGATTGCAGAACCCTGAGAGTTCATCTGGTGATAGGTGGTAAATTATTAATAGAAGTAAATGTTCAGGACTGAAATTCAGTTTGGTCTTTTATTACTGGTATCCTTATTTATTTGCATTGATAATGCCTGAAGGCTCCAATCAGAAATGGGCCTTGCAGGGGAGGACACGTAGTATTTTCTAGACAATCATATGTTACTAAGATTTCAGTAATTAGACTTGTTACTAGAACAGCTGTATCAGAATAAAGGCTGCTTGACTAGCTAGCTAAGCAGAGCAGAGGCAAGCCAAAAAAATGGGTGAAAAAGCAGCTGAATACTCAGTGGTCCACATGTGCTGATATTTAATAGCTGTATTAAAGTGCCATGGCTATTGCCATGCCATCAAGCAGCGGGCTGCCCTTCCTTCTCAGACCTCTTCGGGAGCCTGATCACGCAAGTGATACCGGGAAGAGCGTGTTGGGGGGAGAGGGTGTGGAGAAGGTAGAGGCGCAATGGACATCCCAGTGGAACTTCATTTCCTAGGCTCAGCTAGTGGCCAAGGGCACAGTGGGCATGGTGCCCGAGGGAGTGCAGAAACCTTTTCAGTTTGAACCCTTTCTCTCATAGAAATGGCTGTGTGTGCTTTTGTACTCTCAAAATAAAATTTTTGTCCTGCTGCGTGTACCAGACCTAGCTACTAGGTGCAATTTTGAACATAACTTCCACAAACTTGTAAGTCTGAAATGAATCCAAATGTTTCGTTAGATAATGAGACTGGCCAAAGAATGAAGATACTTTGATATGGAAACCACTCATCATCTTTATGTCTGTCTTTCTGATGGATAGTTTTTTTGTTAGCGTGAGAACAGACCCCCTTAATATTTTCCCTCCAAGGCAGTTCTTGGTTACCACCATTCTAGGTAAAAAAGCTAGCAGCACACTGCTACAGAGTGCCTGCTCTGTTGGTATTACCCTTGTAAAAGCTTCTTTGAAATGTTCAAACTTTTCTAATGTGTAGTTTTCATTTTGTACCTGAACGTGGTATCCAGGCTATCTCCCGGCTGTGTGAAGACAAATATAAAGACTTGTCAAAAGCTGCTATGAGACGATCTTTCAGTGCTGATAACTTAGTTGGTATCCGCCGTTCTAATGCCATCCTCTCCTGAGGAGAGAGAAAGGTGCAGCACCATGAGCCAGCGTCCGTATGAATCGGAGGAATACCACCACTCCATGCACGCAAGCCAGCGGTGATGGTGTCTTCCACCAACGAGGAGAGGAGGGTAAAACCAGCCGAGGGAGCCCAGAGCTCGAGGAGCATACTTGGTGCAAAAGGCAAGACCTTTGTCAAATCGACTTTTTCCTCCTCCTAATATATCCAGAAGTGCAAAAACAAACTTCTCTCCTTCTCCCTCACAGATGTTTGCTTACTATGTAGGCCTATAGCTGTGAACTCTTGAGGTTTTTAATAATTAGTTTTAAATTTTAGAATTTAAACACTAACCACATGACTATAGTTAAAATGTTCTTCCCTCCTCTCCCTTGTCATCCAGAGTCTCGCTGCATTTGTATTTCAGGTCAATGCAGTGTTAACAAAAACAAAACAAAACACGGGACTCTTAAAATATAAAGCCACTCTGGAGCTGAAAACAGTAGCATAAACAAGTGCTGACAGCTTTTCCCTGGTTTGGCTACTAAAAGCTGCTATTACTGGTGATCTGTGTATAACCAAGAAGCTGCCCAGCAGGAAGGAATGCCAGCTTTGCACCCCCGACTTCACTCCATTATGTTGTCAAAAGACTTTGAATATTTTGACTGGGGGCAGAGATATGGTTTTATGTATTGTTGAAATGTATAGGGTCCATGCTGCATTTCTTGTGAATTATGGTGCTTCTCTCATTTTTCTAATACTTACATTGCTCTGGAAGAGACGCAATCTGTGTATTTTTTTCTGAGGCATTGAATGAGAAAGTTGGTCTGGAAACATCATCACCATCCCAAACAGTGTAGCGATCCAGTGGTGAACGGCGTGTGTGCGGCACTGCTTCTCCGAGTGCTCCTGCAGATCTCTTGTGCTATATACAGTGGAGTTCCTGAAGCTGATATTGTGCATCCATCTGGCTCTCCTTGGGGTTTTGTTTCCTGGGAGGGATTTACATTCATAATGGAACAGTAACGAGTTTGAGAATCTTGGACTACCTGACAGGGTAGAATGAAAAATACTGTGTTCAACTGAGAATTATCAAAAAGCTTTCTATAAAGCCCATTTTTAAGTTTTCTCTTTTTTTGCGAAGTGAATTTTATTTTGTGCAACTGCTCTAGAGGCTTGGGTTTTGCTCTTTCTGAGACTTTGGAATGGAGCTTACTTTCAGGCTCTGAAACTGAACTCTAAACAGGATAAGTATTGTTAGACTCTTCCTGTTACAAGTCTTTGTAGTATCTTCCCTACTTGGATCCAAATAGATTCTAGGCGGTTCGTCCTAGGAGCAGATCTCCCTCCGAATGGCGTGGGGTTTGTGCACTTCCTCTTCCAGCCAAGGCCCAGAGACTTACACTGAATAGCAAGTCCGTGTGTCTTTGCGAGCGGGGCTGTCTGAGTGTAATCATCAGTTTGGCTGCACTCAGCCGTTAAAATGATTCATACGGTCTTTTGTGGTATGCAAACACGCCAGCCCCTGCCTCCCAGATCGATGGAACTTGGCACTTCAGGTATTGATCACAATTCAATTTTGAAAATAATGCTACATCTTCAGGTGGTTTTCCTTTCTCATATTTGTATTAAAAGAAAAGCTAATAAACTCTATTTTAATTACAGTTAAAGGTGAATTGTGTGTTCTGTACAGCTGTCTGATTTCATTCCCCTTTACAAGTATTTGGTGCTGTGCAGCTTCTCTCAAATACAAAAAAAAAAAAAAAAGAAAAATGCCTGTGGTGTGTGTTCAGGCCCCTGCGTTCCCCCCACCAGCCCCTTGCCTTCCTTTTGTGAGAGGGGCCTGTGAGCGTGCGGGGAGCTGGCTGCGGAGGTCAGCGGGCAGCTGAGGGCTTGGTGGGCAGCGTGGGGCAGTCGGGGCAGCCTGCTGCTGCTCCAGGCGTGGCAGGGAGATAGAGCCCTGTGCAGCCGCCTGGCTGCTACCGTGGGGTGGCTGGGTGCAGGATTTGATTCACGCTGCACAGATAACTACTCACTGACATGTTCTTTGCACTTAAATGGCCTTAAAGTAGGGCCAGCCTCTCTAGAGGTGATGTGATGCTTTGTGAGCTCTCCCTTGAGGAGCACTAAATTGGAAGCTACAAGTGACCACCTCCTGGATTGACTTGTGACCTAATTGCTAATGAGCTTTTCTGTCCTTAGCATGGGCAGGTGCCTTCAGCTTTGTGGGATCTGTCTGGATGTGCTTGGCTGTAGGCAGGCAAATGCAGCCATTCAGCTGCGAGGTGCTCGGCAGAAGCTTGGGGCAATTGGTCACCTTTTTTGCCAAATGAAGTGGAGACTCTACCTGCTGATCTGGATGGCCGGTGACTGACAGCTGGAGCTGATGGCTGCTTCTGCAGGAGAACAGGAGACTGCTGCTCCAAACTCATGTTGCCTCAAACCTTAACTAGCCTTAGCTTTACCGTAGTCCAGCCCAGAGCACACTGTCAATAGGATTTTGATCTGGTCAGCAGACACTGAACAGGGCTCAACTGCAACTCGCCTTCTAGAGAGAGAAGAAATAGCAATTCCATTTAACATTCATTAAAGAGTTAGCTCCTGGAAAACAGCTTGTGCCTTTCTTAGGTAAACAATAACAAGTAAATCATCCAGCTCCCTTCTGAAGGGATGAGGTTGGGGTAGTTGTGCTGGAGGATGAACTGGGGCGGGGGGCATACTCTGTAATTTTCGCTACTCTTTATATGTTGGCAGCCCTTTTCTTGGAAAGGCCAAAGAAAGATTGCAATCTGAGGTAGACTACTGCAGTTACAGAGATGGTTACCTACCTCTGCTCCCAGGGGAGAGCGACCAGCTGCAGGGTCACTGTACCTTGCTTTTGTCAGCCCAACAGCTGCACAGTATTTAACCTGTGCTGAGGTGATCTCTGCCTGCCTTCAGCTCCAGGGCAGCACTCCCCACCTGGCAGTACCTGCTGTTCACAGAGACAATAGCTGTGTTACGGCCCAGCGAGAAAAATGTGTGTGCCAACGAGAGTAGAGTCATGCAAGCATCGTGTGCCAGCGGGCAGCAGGGGCAGGAAGTCAGGGCTGTGTCTGGGGGCTATGTGATGCCCTGGGGCTTCAGCAGCCCCTTCCCTCTGTGTACGGGGACTGTGTATTTTGTTTCGAAGGGAATTTCATGAGAACTACTTCAGTGTGGGTTTGGCAGTTAAGAGGACAGGCACTTCAGGGATGGAATAAATGTCAAGACCATCGCTTCTGGATAAGAGTATGCGCGTCAAGCATAACCTGAGCAGGCAGAAGAAGAGCAATTGCGGCAAGAGCTTGCAGAGGGGGTTGGCAGGTGTGTGTGGGCCAGGGTGAGCTGGTGTGTTTGGAGCTCAGCACCGCGTGGGCTGCTGCTCCTCTCCTGCTCTGGTGTTTCCCACGGCACAATGGCGCAGTAGCGTTACGTAGGACTGACTTTCCATAAAGTTATCTAGGAGAAATACACTTGCAACAAAGAAGTTGTTTGAAAATATACAGTGAGTTACAGGGTGCTGCCAAAGTGACTGGAGTGCACTTAGTACCACCCCCCCCCCCCAGTTGACTAGCCAGGGAAAAGAGCGTTTCACTGGCTGAACATGGGCTTGTTTATCACAGCATTAGAAGAGCCTTGGGCTGCCTTTGTGGACAAGGCATTTTTCTTAGGTGAAACAACCACTTTGGCTTCTGCTCTGTGATGCTAAAACCTATTTGAGAAGCCACATGGTCCCCATGCTGCCAGACACTGTCATTGCCCATTCCACTCAGCCTGGCATTGTGCTGCATTTGCACTGTTCAACCGCAAGGAAGCCAGTGACTGCCTTGAGGAAGGCCTAAGTTTACCAAGTGGGCTATGGAGCGCGTGGAAGCAACCAGGCAGCACAAGCACTGGGCTGGGCTGGGCATGACCACGCATGTGCTCACAGGATCAGAGTCCTGCAAGTGATTCGCAAACAGCTGCCTGCAGTAATGGCCCTTCCCTTGCTCTGAAACAGTGGCTTGAGGTAGGCGGTGTACGGCAGCTCTGCCAAACTCCTGTTTACTGAGGAGCTGAGCACACAGCAGCTTCCTGGAAGACGAGGATGACAACAAGGCTGCCAGTGAGGCGCTGGAGTTACCGCTGGAGGCAGGCAGCGAGTATCTGCAGCTCATGCTGAGATGGTGCATGTCCCCTCCACACTCCTGAGCAGTTGCCCTGCACAGCAGAGGATCAGCCCCTGCCAGCGTGTTTGGCCTGTACTGCAGCACTGGGGGGAAGGAAGGGCAGATCACCTGGCACTGAGGCCTCAGGTGAGTCAGTCTGCGGGGCTGTCGGGTTTATCGCTGGGTGCTGGAATGCTGCTTCCAGGTAAGAGATCCTATCTAGTGGGACCTGGTGTGTGCCTACACACCTAACTAGATAGCAGAGTCCTGCACCATTAGTCACCACGGAGCCAGCCTTAACCCCTCGCTGTCCTGCCAGAAGGGCTCCTCCCAACACAAGAGTGCGCACAGCAGATGGCAACACGGACGCTCGAATTGGCGCGCAGCAGCCGGCTTGGCTAGAGCTGTCAGCTGCTTGGTACCAGAGGGCACCTCTTCAGGGGCTGATCGCAGCACAGGGCCGGGGACTGGTCCTGTGCAAACTACAGCACGCCAATAAAAGTTGATAGCTAATCCTCTTCTGCCAGCAAGGTGTGGCCTTGGCCTGCCAAGGACAGGTGCCGTCAGCCAGGTCATCAGCCGGCAGCATGGCACGGCAGCCCCTGAGGACTGAACGCGGTCTGGGGCAGTGCCGAGCTGCTGCCCCGGGCCGGGCGGCACAGTGCCGGGGTGGGCACGGCACGCCAGCGGCCAGGGCGTAGGCCAGCCCCTGCGCCGAGGCCAGCGCTGCATGGTGTTCGTGCACATGGAACACGCTGTTCCTGCCAGCACCTCGCCAGCCTCCCCCCCCCCCCCCCC
>Ga0181612_123775_pt1 | contig 11741 bp, 9 predicted proteins | sample HoacroProtozoa21_FD_119630 | JGI IMG/M metagenome (GOLD analysis project Ga0181612, IMG submission 119630) | Hoatzin crop microbial communities from Cojedes, Venezuel. Combined Assembly of Gp0051906, Gp0051904, Gp0051908 | reverse complement strand
TTCTTCAGGCTGAACAAGCCCAGCTCCCTCAGCCTCTCCTCGTAGGAGAGATGTTCCAGTCCCCTCATCATCCTTGTAGCCCTCCGCTGGACTCTCTCCTTCCTACCCCGCTCTGGTCTCCCTGTCCTTCTTGTCCATCCCCCTACAACTGCTTCTGCCTTCTGGTTTTGGCTTATGCGACCATGGAGGCCTCCCTGTCGAAAAGAGAGAGGCTTCTTGTAGCTCCCAGCAAATTTTGGAGCTACCTGAAGATCATGAGGAGGACTTGTAAGATTGTAAGAATGAGAAAGAAAGGGAACTGTTTAACTTTGCTAATTAAATAACTGTTTACAAGCAGGATAAACTTCTCTCAGCTAGTGGTAAGATGTCCATACATGAGCAATAGGAACCTCACCAGGCCAACCTTGTGATTGAGCATAGCTCAGCAGAGCAGCAGTGCTGCCTGCGAGACGTCCTGCCCTTCCCTTTGTTTCCCCAGCTCCCTGTTCTCTGGGCTGTAAAGTGGGGATGATGGTGTGTGGCCACATTTGCATCAACCACTGGAGACCCAGTGATGAGCAGTAGCCAGCAAAAATATGTGCAAAGCCTAAACTCATATTTGGCATTCATACTGTTTAGGTTTTTTTTCCCCAAAGTGCGTTTTTAACCAGTATTAAACTGCTTGCACCTTTTGTTTGTGTTCGGCAAAATAACAAGAGCTAAACTAATAAATCATATTAAATATTTCATATGGAAATATTCAGAAACCCAGTGTGTGATGGTGCTCTTTCCTGTAGTTAGCTGGTGAGAGCACTGTTAGGTGAAGCACAAGAGCCAGTTTCACATCTCCTGTCTATATTTAGATGCAGTATCATGTCTTGAAAGTCTTGTGTGCCGCAGAATGGCCTTGTCAACTGACATTGATGGAGGCGATTTGTGATGGGTTTTTCTGCTTTTCTAACCAAGCTCCTTGTGGAGGTGGGTGCAGACACCAGGGGCCAATCTGTTGCTAATCTGAAAAATGACTAGCCCATCCCTGGTGTACTGGAACGGCTGTCACTGGGCAGTCATGCAGTTGCAAAACACTCTGTTTAGCTGTATACACCTTACTCATAAGGAGGTGTTCCTTTTCCTTTAATTAGCTCTGTGCTACTGTTACTCCCAAGCACCTTGGAGCACTATTAAGTAGTAATAACTACTGATACATATGGGACAAATCAAGGTTAATATGTAGCTCACTAAGAGAGCTCCAGGAGGAGCACAGAAAGGGAGTTCTGCCTTGTACATTGCATAAAACTCCCATGGATGCATCTGAATGCAGGCTTACTACCAGAAGAGTTCTACTCAGAAGACAAGCTGTATGGTTCCTGACTCTGTCAGGTCAGCGAGTGGGAGAGCAATAGTTACAAGCTGAGCCTCTGTGCGTGTTTTTTTTTATTTTTGTATTTATTTTGGTTTGCTTTTTATCCATGGTCTTTGAAACCTAATGGAAGCTCCAAACTGGTGTTGAGTCAAGCCCTTCCTCTGGCTGTGGGTATGTGGAGAAGAACCGGAGTGGCCAAGATGGGCCGTATCACTCCAACCTGCTTTGAGTACCGTATCACAGACCTTTTTCCCATACTGTAAGAAGTCTTGTGTCTCCCCGCTATGCTGAGGCAGTGAAATGAAAAGTGGAGTGAGCTGCACCTCTGCACGATGTAGTTGCATGGGGAAGGGATTCTGGGTAAGAACGCAACAGGACGCTTGTGCTTTCCAGCTGGAGCTCTCGGTTTGCTGCAGCACTTGCAATGTCCCTACAGTAACTCTCCTTTAGCTGGGATGGAGCCTGCAGGTGCCACGGTCTGTGCTGCAGGGCAAGGGGCTGCTTTGGGGAGAAGCAGAGGCCAAAAAAGTAATATTTTGGCACCTGGATTCCCATTGTAAGACATGTCCTGTCTGTTTTGTTGCCCTCTAGCTACTAGCACAGTGAATTTAACTGCACATAGGTCAATAACAGGGCAAAGAATGCAGTTGTTTGGGTTGTGGTACTGGCTACTACACCTTGAAAGCTGGGCATCCAAACCCATCTGTAACTGTGGTATTCTGCAGCCCTGGCTACCCTATGCAGCAGCTTGGAAGAGGACACATAGGAAAGGTTTCTTGCAAGGACTTCTGGGATTGCTTAGTGCATACTGGTTATATTTGCCCCCAGTGTTGTGGCTGACCAGAGAAAGTGAGTGGAACAATGTCAGAAGGCTCTTGCAGTTCTGTTTTAGTCCTAGCAGTGCTGCTCACCACAGTTACCATCGTAGTCTTCCCCTCTGCTTTCAGTCCCTCCTCTCTGAGGTGACCAGCACCCCAGCTGTCCTGCTCAGATTGACTGTCCTCAACTTGAACTAGCTGGTTTAGCGTGAAGTCCTTGTGTGGAGAGGGAAATCTGTAGCTGTCTTATGGGTCAGCTGTTCAGCCCAAGACTAGATTCTTCTAAAGGACACAGGCTTGAAAATGGGAACTTAAATGCAAGCACTTGGCTTTGCAGCTACAGTAGATGTTGGGTCCCATAGGAAATGTAGCACCTAAGTGGTGAATTAATGAACTGTGATACTGCATTTGTTTTATGTTGTGTTCTTGTAACTAAGTCTAGACTGAGCTGCTTGATGATTTTTGCACCAGCTGGGGTGGTCACAATCTTCCTTAGCTGTTTTTACCTCTTTCTGTTTTTTTCCTTAATGATGATAAGGGCCCTAGCCATGTGATCTTCCACAACTGGGAAGGTGGCCTTGTGCGCTGCTTGGAGCCTGAATTTTAACATCCCTTCTCAAGGCTGCCATGCATGGCCTTCTGGTGCTCCCTCCTTCTGGAAAGTGTGTGACTGTGCGTATATCAACAAAGGGTAGCACAGGTGACACACAGTCAACCATAGCTTCTTAAGGTGTAACTTCAGAACTTCCTGGCTGCACACCCAATCCTTCTCTTCCTTTCATCCTACTCTAACAGAAGAACTCTGGTACTGCTGTCCATCCACGTGATGTTCTGCTAGGGCTTGCTCTAGTTAGTGGCACTAAGAAACAGAAAGGACGTACCCTGTTATCACTGTGCTGTGGCAAGAACACAGTTGTATTCATGTAGAACTATCGCAGTCTGTTTGTAAGACATGATATAATTGAAAAGTCTGGCACATTTCCCACAGCAAACATTGTTAATCCCCACTAGCTAGGATTAGTCACCACTTCTTACAAGTCTTGACACAAAGCTAGCAAGTTATTCAGTTAATCCGCACTTACAGGATAAATATTGCATCCTATGGGAAATTAGGCAGCGTCTTCTTCCTCTCCTATTGTACAGTGATGCATTGTGTCTCTCACACCTGAAGGTGGAAAGGAAAAATGCAATAACATGTGATTGATGTTAGCAGACACCTGCTATCACAATGCAGCTGGATCAGCAGGGAAATTTAGTACAAAATAGCTTGCTGGAACCAGGCAGTGAATATAAACAGCATCTTTGTGCTCTTCATGGCGCTGGAGAATTTTCCTGTTACACAACAATAAGTACTCAATACCTCACAGCTGCAACACTCTTCCAAGCGTCCTCTCTTCCTTTTTACCGTGTTTTTTCCCTTGTGTGCTCAGAAGCTGTGTCTGCAAGTAGTGTCGTTGGAGTTGGTTGGTGTATTTCCCACAAAACCAAGGTTGCTGAGATAAAGGTGCAGCTCCAAGTTTCCTCATGGACAACCGCCAGAACAGCAAAATCTTACTGAGTAGGTGACCTGAGATCCCCTTTTTCTGGGTAAAGTAGCTGAGTGGATCAGGAAACACCAGGTTCCAGCTGTTGGGCAATTTACCCGGAGAAGCTGGCTTGAAGTAGAGCACCAAGGAAGCTCGGAGACTTCAGTGCCGCACCCCTGCCAGAGAGTTTCTTCCAAGCCTGCACATTGCAAGTACCCGGTGAAACCAAGACCACCAGTGGACACACGCGGGGAAAAAGCCCTTCTGGCTGAGGAGCTCTTGATTTATGAGGAGTTTTGAAAATTTTTGATTTCAGTGTGCTTTGATCAAACAACTTTAAAAAAAAAAAAAATTACTCAAACAAGTATTCCCTGAGATGCTTAACTCTCCCTATAGTTTTGACCAACTTCAATTATATTTTATCTGAAGTCATGAGATAAATAATTACATAAATAAATAGATGTTTCTTTACCACATTGATTTATCATCTTATTGGACTGAATCATGTTTTCAGGGATTTTCAGATTAAATTTCACTCCTAGTTAGTGAAGTGGAGTTGTAAGTCTTAAGAAAGGTGCTTTAGAAAAAGAGGACTCATGCTAAGAGCTTTTTCTGTTTTGACAATCAGTCTAGTCACTTATCCACATTACTGTGTGACTAAGTTTCCTTAAATCTGGTATTGGATTGTGTTCCCTTCTTGCCCCCTCCCAAAAAATTCTTCTGGAGACCATGTGTGTGAGCAGCTCTGACTCCCCAGCATCTTGCCTGAGTGGATGCCGGCTGCCAGGTGAGGTCTGGCATGGGTATCATAGCAAGCTGAAGTTTTCATGTCTGGAGATGTCTGTGCCTTATCCTTGTCCTTTGCAGTGTTGGTTGTCTGTCTAGGAAAGATCAGGAATCGTTTCCATCCTATCATTAGCAGGCTGAAGTAGATCTACACGTGATGCTGGAGTTACAACAGGTTGAGCAGTAAATTGTGTTAACACCATGAGTCCAGTGGAAAAGCAGCGTTTTAACCCCTTGCTTGTTTCTACTGATCCTGGATGTGGTGAGGAAACTTGTAACGCTCAGTATCTGTTCAGAAACTCTCCCACCGTAGTTTGGATTTTTAAATATTTCTTTGTTATGTCTCCATTGTATTTCTTCAAGACAGGTCAGTAACTGCAGGAAGAAAGCGCTGAGCTCATCCCGTCTTTGCTGACACTGGAATGAGCTTGTCCCTGCAGTCCTTTCTCGAGCAGCATCCTGGGCCTGTGTTCAGGGTGGCCAAGCAGAAAGGCATCCATCCCTGCTAGCACCTCATCCGTCAGGTCCAAAAGCTGTAACTTTTCTGTGCTTTCCCCAGAGTGCATCTTTCTTGTCTATTGAACCACATTGTTGGGGCCCTTGGAGAAAATACCACGTTCAGGCTGCCTTTGTAAACTGACACTACCATACTACCCTACAGCTGCTGGAGGCAAGAACCAGTGTTTCTGTGGTGCCTGGAGATGAGAGGGGGGAGGTTACAGGCCAGTTGAAATAAATTGCTGAGTCAATTGGAAATTGCCAGCGGTATTTTTCTCCCCTTCTGTCCCTATCTAGAATTTACAGGAGAAGCTCATGTTACCGTTGTTTCCTCTTCTACATTCCCTGTCAGAAAAGGTCATTTTTGAAGCCAATGACCAGTTAAGCTTTAATTCTGCAACCATGGAAAATTATTATCAAAGGGGGCAAGCTTCAAACTAGATGATTAACTGGCACATCCGATGACTGGTTACATTTTAACAGGCTCCTTTTGCACAACTGCCTTCAGCTGTAGCGAACTTGAACTCACATGAAAATGAGTTTCCCATGAGATGTAATGGGGTGACCCTCCCTCAGAATGTGGCTAAAGCATCCAGTCTTGGCTGAATAAATAGATGGTAAGAGGAAGGAGGCAGTCCTTCATAACGAACTCCCGAGAGCTTTCCCTGGAAGCCCGGATGTTGTCACGGCTCCTAGTCCCTTGTTACAGCCGGTAGAATTTGCTTGATTTTCTGTTGCCAGGATTATGAGAAGCATAGTCTAAGTTGCCCTGAGATAGGTACGGCCTCTCATAGTCCTTAACTAGTGAAAGAGTCAAGGTCAATTAAAACCAACCCCCACTCCTGTGTTGGCTCAGGTTTTGGAGTAGCTAAGAGCTAGGCCAGGTTTCTGCAAGATGTAATTCATCAAGGAGGGAAACACAGAGAAGTACAGTGGTGCCAGGAGGAGCAAAATACGGGCTGGGTTACAGCAGCATGGCCTAAATTGATCCTTCTACTACTGTGATTTGGAAATGTTGTTTTCCTAAAAGAAAATGTTGTGAGGCTTTACGGTGTTTTGGTGCGGAGCACGTATGCAGTATTTATATTCTTCTTGTCTGATTTAGCTGCAGGGTTTGAATGTTTTATTTTTAATAAAGGAAAAAGAAGGCTGGCAAGCCAAAGGGGAGTACAGCTATGCAATGAAACCTTGTGTGGAGAAAGACTCTGTCACAAGGGGAGCTTTTTTAGTGAATTCATTCATTGCTTCATGTATATGCTTCACCAGTCTTTCCCTTATGGCTTCCCTTCACTGTATTTTGAAAGGTGCATTGAGGAACCTCAAGTTGTCTTGCTCCAACCTAAAACGTGACAGATGCTGATGCAGTTAAAGCCCTTTGGAGCCAAACCGTTAGCTGCCAGCCTCTGGCAGAGGCACTGGTATCTGTGAAGCTCTGCCTACCTATGTCAGCAGAGCATCTGGCACAGAAGCCTATGCCCTTGTTGAAAAACTCACCTAAGACGACAGTTTTTGCATGGCTTTTTCCGCACTGATCCTGTGCCTCTGCAGCTAGCCGGCTTACGGGTGTCTAGTCCAGCTCCTGTACCACTGGCAGGGATGTGTCTAGGCTGGCTGCGTCTGTCCCTGTTTGACTGCGGTTTAGTCCAGAGTCCATCTGGTTACACAAGAAATAAGCAGAATTTGCCTTGCTGGTGGTGCCGGGGGGTGCAAGGCACAGAGGCAGGTATACAGCCCCGTCCTTGGCACCGTTCCCCATACTCAGTTATCTTGTCTTTCCCGAATGACCCCTTCCAGCTCGCGTACAGCTGAGGACAGAAGTTGGCCTTTACTTTGGTTTGTTTATGGCAGCTTCATTTTAGTTCTGTTTCCTCTATTAGCAATAAGGAATGAATTGTGTTCTTGGTTTAATCAGGGTAACTGTGAGCGGGCTCACACCTGTGCACTTGGAAGCTGTTTTTAAAAGCTGGCTAATATCAGTGTTACCGTGTAAAGCTGATAAATCTTTAAAGAGAAGGTCACAGCGCTGCATGCAGAGATCTGACATCAGCTTCTGCTGACAGTGACAGAAACTGGTGGTGTACTCTGTCATATCAAAGGAAGATATCTAAAATTCACCTCTGATTAAAGGACTAATCTCCTCAAGTCCTTTGGAATGGCTTCTCAGACAGGCCTGGGCAGGGCAGGCGCTCATGTTTGACCCACAGGCTGTGTCTGCCATCGACTTCCCCACGAATAGCTCTGAGTCAGATCTTTGACAGTGTTGTATGCACAGCTTTTTCAGAAAGCACAACAAAATGGTGTCTCTCTGCTAATGGCTGGACAGCTGTTAGTTGAGACCTGTAGTGCTGAAAGCCTCTGGCAATCAAAAATCTGGTTGTGTGGCATTTTTCTTTTTCTAACCACGTGAATGGAAACTGGGCTTCTTGCTTAGTGACGTGATCTCCATTCCCAGGCCTTATAATCAAACCTTGACTGTTCAGATGCAGGACCAGAGATGGAGCCAGCCCTGGCAAACACCTTGTTCCTGGGGAAGTGATGTCCTTGTTCTGGTGGAGACAGGCTCAGGTGTGGGATCTGTGTGGTTACACTCCAGCTGGAAGCTCATCACCCTCGTTGGCTGCTGTTCCAGTTATGTAGCTGTTTGTGAGAAACGGTCCAGGATGATAAAGTGGGTTTTGTGCCTGGTAAAAATTTTCCGTGAAATGCAAGATATTGGAAATAGTGAGAAAGATGTCTGTCTCCAATAGCACCAGCAAGACAAGGTTTCTGGGAAGAACATCTCAGAATAAACCAGCTGCTACAGCTGGGAATAAAGCTGACAAGAAGTGACCCTGGAGATCTTTTTCAGGTCTGAAACGGAGGCTGCTAAAACGTTTGGGGAGATGTTAATTCATTAAGCTTCCTTACACCACTGCAGCTACAGCAACGCTGTTGTAACAGCAGCAGCACAGGCCTTTGCTAACCTCTTGCTCTGTAACTCCACTGGAATATGTTAGTCCCTCGTTTCCATGCTCTCATCAGCCTTTTGCCTTATAAAATGCAGAGTGCTCATAAAAAGACTTTCAAAAAAAAATAATCCAGAATTGATTTTTACATGGCAGATGTTACTGTCAGATTTAGGAAGATGGCCAAAAGGCTAACAGAACTGAAGAACAATTGGATATGAGCATTTTTCAGTGCCAAGCGATCTGCTGTGACCTGGAGTGTTATTTTCACAGCAACTTTGTCTGAACAAGAGAGAGGATTCATCAAGGTACACAGGGGAATGCCAGTGGGACCAGTGATGGCCTCAGTTGCCGGCAGTCAGGTACTTGGGCAGTTTTGAACTATGCTGTTCCACAATGAGTATCTAGGTCCCTTCTTTTGTTATTCCTGCTTGGATGAAGGACTGCACTGCAACTGCTCCCTGCTGGGAGCAAGGACCTATTTGCATTGTAGCAAATGATACAGGACTAGATTTGGTATATTCATGTGATATGCAATACTTTTGAGGCCTCTCCATCCAGCTCAGTTAAGATATTACACCAGCAGACAGTGTCCAAGACTGTGTAGAAAGTTGGCAGCCAGCAGTTGCAAATGGGAAAGCTGTTTTCCACAGAATTAGGCAGGGCCAAAATTTCCTGAGCCTCACAGACTGAAGAATTTCTCCTCTTCTCCAGAAAGCTGAGGATGATTTGATGCCCACTGAGGAGCTGGGTCAAAGCTGGACTTTGTAAACAGGTGTGAAGCCACTGCCTAAATGGCTTTGCCCCTGATTACACCAGGAGGGCCTTGGCCCATTCTTGTTCGATTTCCTTCTAGTTTGACTGTTAAAAGTAGCTTTTGCTTTTGTAGTACTAGCCCATTTTCACTGGTTATACTGCAGACTATTGGTGGGAAGTACCTAGGCACTGAAATGTTAATGATAGATATTTTAGTGAACATGTTTGCATGTTTTACTGTGTTGTTTTGTTATGCTTGTGCAGTTTGTAAAGGGTCAGGGGATCCCATAAGAAGGAATATAATGCAAATCTGTATTATCATATACCTTCTAGTGTCAGCCTCAAAGAAATCCCAACTTTATTTCTGTTCTCTAAGGACAACAGAAAAGAATCAGCCCTCTGGGAAAACTCAGGAAATCATTAAATAAGCATTTTCCAATTTTGATAATGAAATGGAAAGGACATAATTCATAACTGATGGACATGCCCTATAGCCTGTGTCAGCAGTCCCCAGAAACCAGTGATGCTGAGGGGGCCAGGCTGGTATCCACTGGGCTTGGGTTGTTGTGGTCCATGCTGGAGGTCTGTCCTTACCATGAGGAGGCAGTGGGGATGGAGGGGAAGGAGGCCGAGATGCTGGAGGCTGGAAGGGGGATGAGAGGAGTACAAGCAAGTCGATAAAATTTGAAGGAGAAAAGCCAGTCCTAAGCAATAGTAAGTGAAGGAAAGAGCAGTGAGACCTACCTAAGAAGCCTCACGGAGGCAATTGTGGCAGCACTTCTAGGAGGGGACTGATTCCAACTTTAACAAAGGTCTGATCACAGCCTTTTTCTGAGGCTTTTACAGGACAATGCAGCTTAGTTTTGTTAAACTGAGATTTGAAATGCTCTATGCAGCCTCTCAGTTGGCAGCCACATCATCCAAATCAATAACATCGGTCCATCAGACTTCTAGCAGCACTTAGTAGTTTGGGCACAATCAACCTGGTTCAAATGCAGACCCAGACTGTTGCAAGTTTAATAGCATGTGGTCCTGTCCTCAGCTGGTATGAACTGAACCTCTGCTGGTGTCAATGGGCTGTGCCGATTTGAATTAATTCTCAGGACCTAACAGTAAAGTTTTTCTTGAAAAGCCACTTTAGGAGATGCTGCTGTTAAAATGGGACCGTATCTCCATCTTGAATATACATGCAGAGTTGACTGCTATTAAATACACAAGTGACTGAATAATACAGCAATAGCAGCAAGCAGTTAACAGCTCCTCTGTGGTCACTGTGCACTTCAGACTGATGACTCTGGGGCTCACAGCTTGGCAGGGACTACCCCTGGAGCAGGAAAAGCCCATGCTTCACAAGAAGGTGGAGTTTGGGAAACAGCAGCCCTTTTCTCACAACCTAAATGGACCGCAGCCAGGTGTTTGGGATGTGAGTTCATCTCATGCAGCATCTGCTGAAAATGTACAACAGAGCTCTGGCTGTTCAGTTATGAATGATCCTGGCTGTATTTTCTTTGTGCGGCGAGTCTTGGGTCTTGGGATCAAGCTCTAGGATAATTACAGCATCACTGTCCCCATCACTCTCACAACCTGTGCTCATGCACTGTTTCAGGACAAGGGGAGAAGAGGCATTGGAAGTCTCAGATTTCCTTTAGGGTACCTAACCCAGCTCAGATCTGAGACCTCCATGGTGCTGGGGCGTTGCTCTGGCTCCAGGATCACATAGCCAATAGCACAGGCTTTGTTGTGCTCCAGAATCCAGTATCTAATCCTCACTGTTTGAACCCTACTTAGAAAAACTCAAAGTGCCTTCCACCCTTTGAAGGTGTTTTGCACATGAGAGTTGACTCACCTGCACCTAAAGGCAGTGGATTGAGACCTGAGCATTTGTCCAGAAAAACAAAACAAATACAATGAGGCAGTTGGTAATGGTTTAAAGAGGTATCTTTGATGATAGGATTTTATCTTAAAAAAAGGTTGTGTGGGGAGAAGGAAGCAGGTGACTATGAAGGACAGATATAAGGAGAAGCCTGTAGCATTTGTATTTGCAGTCCTTCCATTTTTTTGCTTCATTATGTGTTTGGAAGGTGATGGAGAAATACAGAAACCAAATAGTTTTTTGCTTTTAAAGTATTTTAATCTTTAGCTTGAAGACTTGTATTGGCCTTAAGCCACGTGTTTTCATTTGTTTTTATTCTTGGGGGTGGATAATTGTCTTTTTATTTTTTTTTGTCTTCTCCTCCTTGAGGTGAGGCTTGTTGGAAAAAATTCTCCAAGATGAAATTCCCTTGGGCTTGACATAGTTACTCTGGGAATAAACACCGTTTGTGGCATACAGGGCACTGGGCAAGATATATAGCTGGCCCTTTGTGGTGATCTCTGTGATGTCTAGCCTACCACGCAGGGATTTCACAGTTATTGAAGAACATAACTCACTGTTGAAGTGATCCAACAAAATATATTATATAAATCTTTACAAAGACAAGGGACAAAAGGAAGGGCAATGCACATAGGAGTCTGAATGCTGGGCACAGAGAACACGTGGTTTATCTCCACCAAACAAAGTTCTGCATCAAAACCTGTATGCATCAGCACGACTGACAGCAGCAGTACAAGAGCCCTCTGTGTCTTGGCCAGCGATCTCTGCTGTCCGGGCAGCATTTTCTTTTCACTTTCTCGTGACAAGCCTATCTTGGCTTGCTCTTAGTGCTGTAGGAATAGTTGGTTTTAAAACTCTTGTTCACTGGCAAACATTGTTTTGGGTCAGCTTGAGCATTAACTCTCTGAATCTGCTTGCGTTGTTCTTCTGGAGGTCAGGCTTGGTGCACGTTGCTTTGTTGGGCAAGTGAAAATACTGCCAGGGTCATGTGCCTTGTCTTCTGAGAGATACGTATTTTGCCCTGGCTTTGTTTGCATGATGCCAGACAAATTCTTGCTTATAGATCATGCCAAGATGAAATTCACTTGGGTATCTAAACTCCCGTTAATATACAGAGAGTATCCTTATACTTTTAAATATCGACTGATCACCTAGTTAGAGATAAGACACAAAAGAGCAACTCTGCCAAGGGAAATG
>Ga0181612_165038_pt1 | contig 11742 bp, 9 predicted proteins | sample HoacroProtozoa21_FD_119630 | JGI IMG/M metagenome (GOLD analysis project Ga0181612, IMG submission 119630) | Hoatzin crop microbial communities from Cojedes, Venezuel. Combined Assembly of Gp0051906, Gp0051904, Gp0051908 | reverse complement strand
GGTCTAGTGGAAGGTGTCCCTGCCCATGGCAGGGGGGTTGGAACCAGATGATCTTTAAGGTCCCTTCCAACCCAAACCATTCTACGATTCTCTGACTTTAAGGAAATTATACATTTTATCAAAGCGATGGACTACAGTTTGCAAAGGATTTGGCCACGTGCTTGAGCTGAGAAACCAGCCCATTTTATGCACAAAGCTCAGATCACTTCCTGCTGTTGGCAGAGACGTCCTTCATGGGGGAATAATAAAGCCTCTATACAGGCCAGCATATAATGTCCAAGACAGCAATATTTAGAAGACATGCTCCCATCCCCCCATGTTAGGGCAACAGACAGTTCCCAGGGTCACAGAGTCTTTACTGACAAGTTCAAGCGGTCCCAGCACCCAAATAACCTTGAATTAGCAAGAGTCAGCCAAAACCTTATATACCTTTAGTTTTTTAAGATAGTCTATGTCAGAGGCATCAGAAATCACCCTAATCCAGCTCTGCAGCAGGAGACTTGGAACATTCTCTTAGAGATAAGGTTATAGCAGGACAATTTCTTCCCCTGAAAATGATGTCACTGGTACACCTTGCACTGTACCTTCCTTTCATGATCCAACATCCTGAAGAACAGAATCTATTCAGAAGCGTGTTCACAGTTCCCTTGTGAAATAGACTTTTATTTGCAAATTTATTCAAGGCTACACACAAAAAGCCAGAAAGCAGAGGCTTCTAACAAGACAAAGCCTCTTGCTACCTGCTAGATGACAGACCGCTGTGACAGTATTCTCCTGCTGCATTTGTGTAAGGCCTGGGAGAATACAGCATACCTGGCAGATCTGGAAGAAGGTGAGCCAGTATTAAATCTCATGTTCTAAGGATCAGTGGGATGAGGACACAAATTATATTCCCCAGGCCCTGTGCTTTCAAGGCTATTTAAATGGAACTTCCATGACAGTAATGTGTAACTAACTACTACTGCTAACTCAAATGAAGAAAGAGAATGAAAAAGTCTTTGTATTTTAGAGACTTGACAGATTCTGTAGAGAAAAAGAAATCTCCTAACGAGCCATCAGCTACATATTGAAACCACACCTTCAGAGATTGTAGGTGAAGTCTGGCAGCCAAACACAGGTTGCCATTCAACATGGAACAGTCAGAAAGCATCCAGTTCTACCACCGTCTGTTTGCTCCTACAAACATTTCACAGGGGAAGCCCAGTCTGAAATCAGAAGTCTAACATCAGCCTCATGAAGCTCAGCTGGATTATCACAGTCAGTCACGCATGAAAGATGATCAGAAATAACACGTATATCTTTCAAACCCTTTTTAATCAGAAAACTACCTAGACAGAGAAAGGCTGTCAATACTGCCAAAACATTAACAAGACTGTTCAGAGCCATGGACAGACGAGACCAAAGAAAAAGCTTGTCATTAATATCACATCTGGGCTGATGATAAAACATAAATACTTTATAACAGACATTCCAAAGTTTGATAAATCACTCACTTCACTTTGAAGACTGACAAAAGCTAGCACCAGTCTCCTGCACTTGTTATTTAAGGCATTTGGCTTTCCAAGACAAGTCTCCATCATTATCTTGTTGTTCCTATTAAGTCCAAAAAAGCCTTTTTGCTTGAGAACACGGGCTAGTAACATAGCTCTGTGGGCCAAAGAAAATTCCACCTTCTCCGCCAACATTAGTAAGAAAGTATTAATTTAAAAAAAAAAAAGAAGTAGAAAGGCTTATAAGAATAATGCAGGGTACCAAGTTACACTCAGTATCCTTGCAGTACTGTATTATCCAACAACCCATGGCGAGGTTCCTTCTCATACTGCTCACATATGCCAACCTATCTTTGTTAGACAGCAAGAGACGAAGCAAGAATGATTCAGAAGTCTTGATTGTATTTTCAAAAAGGTTACTGGAGACCATAGCGGACAAACAAAAAAACCCCGACAGCCACAAAATTGAACGGCTAGCTCTTTCCCAAGGGCATTATTTAAGTAAAACGCAAAAAAGCATTAAGTATCAAATGTGCTCTTTCCGTTACACTGGAATAAAGCCAACAGTGGGCTCGCTTTTAGGAATTATAGGGAATAGAGCTAAAGACCACACAATTGCACAAGAATTCCTGTCTATTGAGTGAAAGGCATCAGACAGGCTCTCGTTACTTGTCTGCATGTCGCATCACACGCAAAACCAAAGCAATACTATTAGCTCCCCTACTTGCAAGCAAGCCCTAAAAAGGACTTAGCCAGCATAAATTCTTGAGACTGAAAGCATACCTGTCTTGGGGCAGACTACAGCAGGAGTTTCATCCTTGTGATTTTGCTAGCACTAAGCTACAGCAGTATGGGACGGATAGCCAAAATCCTTACGCAAGGGATTCGAAACTGAAGAGACCGTTTGGATTTTCAGCTTACGAACATCCCTACCCACTGAAGTACTGCGAGCTCTCCAGCTTTCAACTGATCTTCTACAAATTACTGTATCTTTGTATCTGGAAAGCTCCAGATCCTCCTGCAGCTCTCCCAGGTGCCTTCTTCTCCAATTCGCTGCCTGTCTGACTCCTGTCACAAAGGGTTGGGCCTCGAGTTCCTCCCCAAACTGTGCTTGTATACTGCTATTTTGCTTTACATTAACAAAGGAGGAATACAGAGCACATCCAAACAGCTTAATCAAAAGCAACTTGGGAACTGTTTTGCCTTTAGACATTCTTGGAAAATGAACAAGCTTGAGAATAAGTTGTTTGCTTGAATTAGCGAAGATAAGCTGAGCAAAAAAAGAAAAGTCGGTCTTACTCCAACTTAATACACACTAAGGACAGCAGAATTTCCACGGGATTTCTCTCCTCTATTGCAGGGGTGGGAGTGAGAGAGGGACAGAGGGAGTCCACTTGCATAAATGGTTATGTGCCCCTTTTACCAGCAGTGACGCTCATCAGTAATCTCCATTAAATCCTCCTACTGAAAATGAGGTTTTTCCCTTATTGACCTCATTTTTCTGAACCAGAGTCATACATGCAATCAGCAAAACTAATTTCTTATCTGCTACAGACATACCATTAGGCATTACAATTAGCTAAAGAGCCAAATTAGCATTAAAATAGATATGACAAGATTACAGGCCCATAATACCAGTCCAGATTCATAAACTCTTCACTGATTACTGCTTAATGAAATCACTCTCCCATTTGATTCACTAGCAAAGAGAACCCCACATGAATAAAAACAGCCCCCTTAGAGGCACGCGGGGAACTGACGATACAGGAAATACTGCACAAATCAGCTATGCAAAAGTTATTTAATCATCTTCCTCGTACACAGCTAAACAAAGCTATTAAAACGTTCCCCATTATATTCAAAGTTAAATTTCATTCCTTCACTCTTAAATGAGAGTTTACAGTGATCAAATAAGAAATTCTCTATCAAAATCATTCTTTGCCAAATCAATATTGAAGAACATCCATCCTCAGAAAATCAGATGCCCAATTAGCATTCTGATGTATTTTTTTTTAAAAGGAAATAGACACCATCAAGGATTTCCTGGGTTTCTCTGAATATGTAACAATTTCTCCATTTTACTGACATCATAGTATTATTATTTTGCATGTTCTGCATTGCAAATAATGGCTTTGTTTCTTTTTACAAAGCAGAAATATTTAAGAGGTCTTTGTTTGGCAGTAGCTTTTTCTACTCTCTTGCCAGAAAATCTTGGGCATTTTGGGCTGCTACATAATGCTTTCTTTGGGCACTTCCTCCAACAGCTGTGCTCCACAGATACTTCTCCCCCCAGAGGCAGAAAATTATCTGAAGATGAACTGCTAATATTATTCCAAACAACAGGAGACAGTATAATAAAAACAGCTTGATTTGAATTACTAGGAAACTAACAGAAAGCTCATGAAAGAGGATATTGAGATAGAAGAGTCAGTGAACCAAAGAATGTCAGACCATTTGAGAAAGAGCTTTCCTGTGTTAGACCTTTAAACTAACCCTGCATTGCTTTTATCTATTGCAAAAGCAAGCATTTCCCAAGTACATTTCTAGAACCACACTGTGCTATAAAAAACAGAAATGCTTCTCATAACTCAGCCTTAACACTGTCTCTTCATACACAGCTGTTACCAATTATCTTGTCATTCCACTACTCGACAAATCCTCATATGTAACTGTATATGGAATTTCCCTAGGTGATCAAGGCAGCTTCCGCATACGCTGTCATTGCCACACAACCGGAGCAGCTTACGCAGCGCCTTAGTGCCAAAGACCTCGAAGTTAATGGATTCTCAGGTACCAGGTAAACCATGCATTAGGAAGTAACAGATTTTTAAAATTGTCATAATAAAAATTCATTATAATTTGTCAGAAAGACAATAATTGGTCAAAAAGTAAAGCCCTCCCACAACTTCCCACCAAAAATGTACACATGGAAAAAAAACCAACAAAACGAAGCAATGGCAACATTATTTTTGCTTTTTCTGCAATATTTTCTATATTTTTAGAACATTTTAAAATCTAAGCCATTCTAGCCTTAATGGAAAAGAGCTATATGATTAAAACAGGGCACCATGGGTTCAGATTTAAGTGAAACTTGGCCAGTGTTCAAAAGAAAAAAGAAAACCTTAAGTAATCCATGGTTATACTATGCAACATACTGTAGGGTTTTATTTTCAAACAAAAAAGAGAGCGATGCCAAGGTCATGGAACACAGCTGCTATGATCAACCAAAAATAGATACCAAGCTCTACATCCTCCCACATAATTAAAAGAAGAAAATTAAACTCAATGTAAGCAGGCTGAAGCTAGACAACAACATTATTCTACTTAAGCATTAAATCACTGCCATCCACATGGAAGAAAAGCTGCAGTTCAGTGAAGCTGTCATGAATTATACTACAGATAATCTGTATGAAAGTATAAGGAATTAATAAAAAAAAACAACTGGTGAATTTTGCTTGTTAGTTACATGAAGCTTTTTAGTTTTTCAGTTGTGACATGCAAATCAGAGGGTGCTAACTAACAAGGAACACCCATCAATAGTTTTTATCTTAGTTTTGTATAAGATGCAAAGAGACAGTTCTGCAGGGCTTGAAGTGAAACAGAATTGCACGTAACCTTTAAAATGTATTTAAATATCGTTAGATTGAAGTCCAGGCATAATCTGAAGAAAAATTCATCTGCTACAGTATTTTACTTTCGTCCTTTTGTCCTTCAGGCAGCAGCATGTAGCTTTCATTACACTGCATACAGAAGAGTTGCTACTTCATGTTTTCTTTTTGTGAGTTTACGTCTCAGTTTCTCCATTTCTTTCAAATTGCATTTGAACTTGAAAATACAGAATTTTCTGCAACCAAGCCTGATTAAAATAAACAAGCTCTTTCAAATACTTTAGAATGAACTACTGAACACACAAATATTTCAAGGACTATTCCTTAAAGGTATTAAGATGCTCCCTCTGAATTCTAAAGTACCAATCATTGCTTCTAGATTTGAAGCAAAAACTCCAACCATAGCCATGGAAAATCACTTCTTGCAAATCAATTTTTCAGATTTAAAACTTTGATTCTTTACAGTCTTATATCTAGCAATAAAGTAAAAACTTACTTATGCTCTCTTCCTGCCTTAACCTGAAAACAGTCAAACACGTCTAAAAAGGATGCTTTCTACCCCACCAAGACCTCCAAAGAAATTTAACATAGATGTACGTTCAAGGTGACTTTCACAGGAAGTGATCATGAACTGCAAAGCCAAGCAATTTCTAGAATAAGGTGCTGAGGTACACACTCATGAGTTGTTCTTGCTTACCTTTGTAATAATCAAGGAGTAACATTATTTGAATTTTTTTTTTAGATGTTAACATCAAATGCAGATAGATGGTAACCTAAATGACTACGTTCATATATTGTACAGCAAATATGAATTACATTAAAGCATTACAAGATGATAAAATGTTGGAAGACGATACAACTCCAGAACCTCTGCAAAATAAGTAGTTAGATGCTTCATGGTGAGTTAATGAAAGTAAACAAAACTCCAATTTAATACTGATTTAACATCAATAGCTTAAAGATACTTGTAACTTCCAAGAAGAGACAGACATATAAGATGCCTAGAAAACTACAATTAGAAGTTATACTTTGTAGCGCTCCTTCCCCAAGACATCCCCAAGTCAAAGCAAGCACTAAAAGGGTTAATTATCCCTCCCTAGCAAGTTTTCAATCTCATATGGCAAAGTCTTTAGTGGCATCTCCTCCTTACTTTGTACAGACATGAGAGTTAACTTGCTACTGGCTACACTTTTAAGAGGAAGACATCTACAAATCTAAAGATAATACAGAGATGACCTGTCCTATGAACCTGTCACAAACAAGAGAAGAGGCAGGTGAGAAAGCCGCCTTTATGGAAAACTCCACAACGTATGGAGCAGCTGGCCACTGAAAAGTGCTGCAGAGGAAGTGTCACCATCTCACCCAGCAAGCAGCCTCAGGGCTGTCGGGAAACAACTAACAGGAATCATAATCATTACCATCTAAGCAAACATAGCTTGGTCTGACAGAAATATGGAAGACAAGCACCGTGAGGTCAAGAGATGTAAACCAATTTTCCTCCTGCTCAGGCGGGAACATCTCAGGCAAGCTCACCTGAAACTAAGCTGGCACATAGTACTGTTCAGTATCAGTCACCACAGTCCTTTCTGCTTTACAAGAACAAAAACTGTTAAGCCCTGCCTTAAAAAAATAAATGCAGGTTGCTTTACTATTACACATTCTACAGCCAACTGCAACACAGCATATAAAGAATTTAAAAGCCTTATTCTTTTAAAAAAAATATTTAGCAACTTGATTGTAATTTCTTCAGAGACAGTGCGTGTAAAGCTCAAGTACACATTCGGCTCGCAACCTAAAAATGTTACTGAACAAAAATATTTTAAGCAAGTTCCAAGAGAAAATTCTAACTCAAACTAAAAATGTGGGTTAAACCAGATTATTTTTGAGTACCTATTGAATATGAGCTTATCCGTAAATGTAATGACTCTTAGACACCACTTGGAAACCTTCACTACAGAACAGATGTAGACAAATATTTAAAATAGCTGTACAAAGATATTCTTAGTCACAGCAATATAGAGAAAAATAATAGAAGGGACATGAAAAAGAGTGGTAAGAGAATGGTTTGGGAAAAAAGCTACAGATGCAATAAGGAGATGTCTCAAATTTATGTTTCCTTCTCCATATAGGGATTAAAATAGAATCTTTCACAGATTCTGCTCTCCCATCCTCCCCAGGAAAAGGATGTCAGCCTACGCCAGAACATCCACAATACGCAAAACCCGGCTCCAAGTCCTGACTGAATCAGACTGCGGATTTGTAAAATTTCCTCCTTCATGAAGAAAAAACATGCTCATTAGTGGGTATTCTGAGCAGATGTGACTAACAGCAAATGAAGTCTTTCCTCAGAAGCATCTTCCATGAGGGGTGTAATTAATTGTTTTTCAAAAATAACCTCCCTTTGAAAGAGACAACAGCTTTGCTAAAAGCTCCCATTTATTCACCTCTAAGGAAACAATCTTCCTGCCAGTGCTGGCAGATGGGAAAGTATGAGTTCATGGAAGCAGGCCCAAAAAAGACCAGGTTTTATAAGAGATTAAAAGATTTTCACTTAATAATGCAGCAAGTAAAGAACAATGCAATGCAGATAAGACAGATGAGTGCTAAAACATGAATTATGCATCTATGATTACTACATAAAAATGATAAAAACTTAGGTACACCAAAGATTATTTCAAGGGACACTAATAACGTAATTACCTATTGGACAGAAATCATATTTAAGTTCAGTGACTAACTTCAAGAAGAGCTTCAAACTCATCATGAACACAGGTTAACAGACTCCACTGTCATCACTTTAATCTATGTAATTGAATACGATCACATTACCATCAGTCTAAATAAGGTAAAAATAATATTACCTACATAGCACAAACTGTGTGCCATTTGTTTGTGGAAGTCCCAACTCATTTCCATCTCTCTCTTCCAATGTCATATTCTCCTTTAACTCATGCTTGACATAACTAATGCTAAGTTAACTACAGCAGCAACTCATATTCTTACCCTACTGTATCATTAATGGTCCTTACCATACATTACTTCCAAAGTTGTCTTACTGCAAATACCATCCCCGGGGCCACTAAAGAAGTAGAGCCATAGGTCTATTTATGGTAGTTCTTTGATGTCCTTGTTAGAGGGGGCATTAGAAGCTCATGCAATATTCCAGACCTGGTCTGAATTACTAGTTGATAGCAACATGAAATACTTCCATACCCAGTTTTAAGCTATGCTTATTCCTGTGCAAGAAGATAATGTTGCAATATTGAACACACACACACACACACACACTGTTCCCCATTCCAAGTCACCAATTTTCAAATGGCTTTCTATGTCCAATTAACATTTTCTATATACATACGCACATATTTAAACTTCCTCCTTTACCAAATCTAGAATATTTTAGGGCTTAAAAATTCATTTTATGGTATAATTAGCGTTCTCATCTTGCTAACCCCTTAAAAACAGGCTCACTTTACCACATCACTTGTACCCTGCCAAATGCAGTACTGGAAAGAACGGGTTAATTCTCATCTTCTACCTTTAAAGTATCAAAAAAACCAGGAATTCCCACTACCAACCTGACCTTGCACTACTCCAGTTTGATGTATTTTAAAGCAGTAGAACTACTTTCCTTATATGACTAAAAGTTATGCAAGAGTATTAACTGGCTGGTGGTTTCTTATGTCATTCTACAGCTTCAGGAAACCCAAGTGCTTACCTTCAATGCCTATTTAACTACAGGCAACGTAGCACAGGCAAGGTCACCTGCCAAAGGGCCTATAAGCCTTCCAGAAACTAGCTAGGGAACTTCGGCACTTACCTCAGGAGAGTTGCTTCTTTAGCTAACACTCAGGTTGGGTACCCATTTTAGGCAGACGAGTCTGTTGGCTCAGATTTACTTTTGGCTGCCTTAGAGTCAAGACTATGTATTTGAACAGCTAGAGAGGATTTTCTTTTTCCTCTTGAACAAAAGGATTGGTGAGACCAATTTTTCCTCTCAATAAGAAAAGCATTTTGTTGGCATACTCAATAGCAGTACTTGTCTGTGAGGTAACATTTTCTTGAGTAAATGGATATTTTTCATTATATTTTTGCCTCCAAAAGCGTGAGTTTGGTCATTATTTGAGCCTGTTTTGAAGTGTGTTTTCCTACTATCACCTAGCAGAATTAGAGCACAAGCAGATATAACATACCTGATTACTAAAGCGGTATGCCTGTCTACTCACGTGTATTCGTTGCAAGATTGGTTTATTCAAAAACATACTTTGCAAAGATACTAAAGCTTGTATTTACAGGGCCAATCAAGACTTCTATTTGTATTACATATATTCCTATTTATAAATAAAAAAACTTGCATCTTAAAAGTCTTTATAGTATCAGTAGTTTTATTCTACTTTTTATTTATGAAGCATTCAATCTGTCATCTTGAAATAGTATATTAACATAATTAACTACCTGCGGGTCCGTGGAGGCTTTGGTGGAGGAGAATCCTGTTTCTCAGCATCTGAAGAACTGACAGCATTCTCTGTATTATTTTCATCCTGATTAAAAGAAAAAATTTTTATTCATGGTCGTAAAGCTGAACACACAATACTTAAACTGTAAGGTCCAAAGATCTGTCATGATACTTGAAAAGAATGTATGACAATATTACATATTTTTGGCTATCATATAAAGATAATTTTCAAAATTACATACAGATTAAGTTCTACTCTCAATTCACAATATCATTTTATATTTTGTGTATCCTAATTTTTTCCAACTAAACATTTTGTTTCACATGTAATTATATAATCCACTAGAGCAAGTTCTCAAAACTAATCTTTCAGGTTAGCAGTGAGAAAGCTCCCTTATGCCCTTGAAATTATTCATATTGAAAGCATTTATTTTCCAGTCAGTCTAATTACTTGCATTTGTACAATCAGTCCATAAGACAAGACTAATCTACAGTGCAGTAAGAAAATGAGAATTTCGGCCTGTAATTTGACAAGTGGATAAGATTCAATGCATTGTTCTAAAACACTTCCAAATCATCTATTTGCACACAATGAAGTTTAACTTACTCAGCAAAGCATGAAGATTTTTATTTCATTCTAGGAGCCCATAAACATGAGATATATTTGTATATATTTATAAATATTGTATCCATACACATTTATATGCATATAGATATAGAATATTGTTGTGTGTTAAAGCCGGTAAGCAGCTGAGCACGACAAAGTCACTCACTCGCTCACTACTTCCTCCCAGCCTTGGAGGGAAAAGGAAAGGCCAGAAAACTTGTGGCTCAAGATAAAATTATGTAGCAAGCAAAGGAGAAGTCAGAGAAAAGAGAAAGAAAACAAAACAACTCAAGTGATGCAAAAGCAATGGCCTCCTTCCACAGTTACACCTACGCCCAGTCAGTTCCTGAGCAAAAGATGGTTAACCTCACTGAACCCCCCTCTTCTCCCTCTGTATTGCTGAGTGTAGTGTTATGGAATACCTCTTTGGTTAGCTGGGGCCACCTGCCTGGCTGGGTCCCTTCCCAACCTCCTGCACACCCCCCCAGTCCGTTCACTGGGAGGGAAGAGTAGAAACAGAGGTGGCATTGATACTGTGCAAACATTGTTCAGCAATAGCTGGAAAATCAGTGTTGCATCAGCATTGTTTTGGTCACAAACCTAAAACACAGCACCCCGAGTGCAGATATGAAGGATATTAACTCCAACCCAGCCAGACTCATTACAAATATGTATAAATGTACATGTATGAAAATAAAAACAGAACATGCAAGAGTTGAAAGCTGATACACCATTTCCATACACATGCCACAGCCAAAGATCCAACAAAACAAGGAGGACCTCAGTGTTATCTTGAGTGTAATATGTATCTTACCTAACAGCTTTTCTTGCACGAGTTTTCTTTTGAAAAACATTTTTAAAAAAGAACAAGCAAACATCTCGAATCTGTGTAATATATTTCAAAGCACAATACCAGGTTATGCAACCGGGCCTATCTGCCAGCCTGCCTGTTCAGATTGGGTGACAGAGACTGACCTTCTCTGGTCTCAAAAAACAAAAGAATTCCCAAAAAATTTCTGCTTCAAATGGGATAGATACATTTGAATTTGGTAAGCATTTTCAGCTTTGGAAGATAAACCATAATTAAGTTACCTCAACAACCAACTACCCTCACTTAAATTTAGATCCATTAGTTACATTTTCATTGTTAGTCTTAAAATAGCTATCATATCAAATCTCATAATCTTTCTTACTGGCCTTCACTAACCTCCCCCATTAACTAGCTGTCCAACACAGTATTCCAGAAGTACTCCAGCAGAAGTACCCCATTGTTGCTGTATCAATGGCTTGTGTTAGCCCTTTCAGACAAATTGCACAGGGAGTTCATTGTCCTGCTGACCACTGGCTGAAACTATCAAGTTGGTTTTTTATTTCCTTTTTTTGGAGTGAGCTTCAATTAGCAAATAAAAGCCACTAAAATTTAGATGACCACAACTGAAGCTCCCATTGCAGTCAACCAAGGTTAGTTGGTTTTCATAGACCAGTTTGTGTTGGAAGGGACCTTTAAAGGTCATCCAGTCCAATCCCCCTGCAATGAGCATGGACATCGTCAACTAGACCAGGTTGCTCAGAGCCCCGTCC
>Ga0181612_150994_pt1 | contig 11742 bp, 8 predicted proteins | sample HoacroProtozoa21_FD_119630 | JGI IMG/M metagenome (GOLD analysis project Ga0181612, IMG submission 119630) | Hoatzin crop microbial communities from Cojedes, Venezuel. Combined Assembly of Gp0051906, Gp0051904, Gp0051908 | reverse complement strand
GTTTGGACACTGCCTTTCGGGGACAAACTGCCTGTCTTTCGTGGTGATGGGTAACATCATGCAGCATAATTCTTTGTCCGTCTGCAGTCACTGATTCTCACAGAGATCAGTTTGTTAAGGTGGCTGTGGTATGGTTTCCGTTAAGAATGCATATCACTCATTCTTCATTCTTCAGTGAAGCTGTTTAAATACACTCTTAAGAGTTTTCATGAAGTCTTTAAGATGCATCATATTCGTTGCTACATTTATAGCAATATTAGTTTATGAACAAAATTAAACCTATATTTCTCTTTAACATGTATTTTCCTCCTTTCTAGATAGAAAAGCTGTTTTCCACATCTCATTTGATTCAAACAATTGGAAGAGCAGTGTCGCCACTTCTTCAGGGTCTTCAGAAGATTGAAAAGCTTTTCTATAGCAGAGCATCTTGTGGAGGTGAATGGAGGAGTACACAGATAAAACACATATTCTTCTGTTTGATGGTTCAGACCTACCAGGTCTGAAGACGCAAGAACCAGGGCATAGCTTAGAGTAGCCCTAAAGCTTCTTTAAGTTGTGCTTGGAAAACAGTTGTCACTACATGGCTGTTGGCATGGATCATTTTAGTGTATTTAAAGCATGTTTAGTTCACACACCTTTTCTGTAATTACCCTAGGCATGGTGTTGTCACAACCAATGATCTGACCTCTTCAGTATCATTCTTATTTTAATAAAATTTCGAAATTTAACTTCCAGATGTGTTTTTAATTATGTCCGAGTAAACTGCACTGTGTTAGCATGATGATGCAGTTCATAAAGTATAAAACTAAGATGACGAAGATTCGCAGTTGCTTTTCTATTACTAATCAGATACACAATATTATTTGTGCTCCTGTTGTCTCAGAAGCTCTGTCCTGGATTTACACTCCACTGTGCTAGATGGTCTGCAGAGTCTACCTACACTCGTTAACAGCTATATATAGCGCTGTCGTGCTCAGGGATAAATGCTGAGAGTAATATCACAACACTGCCATAGTAGTATCCCTGTGACCTATCCCTGTAAACTGATAGGCATTTCAATGAGTGTTTTTGCTGACCTGCAGCAGCTGGGTACCCTACTATGCAGTGAGTTACGTAGCCAAATAAAGAAAATGTTTTCATATGGATTTTCGTAATTAAAATGAATGAAACTGTGCAAGGTGGCATGGCTGGCAGTTTCGCAAAGAAAAACCTTTCTCAGGATTTCTGCTACCTGATTTAACATCTGTTTTTCCAGCTGAAGATGAAAACCAAAGAAGCATGAGTGATGGAGTGTATGACTAGAAGGAAGATCCTGCATATGTCACACTGTCTGTGACTACAGTGTCCTCTGTGTTGCGGCAGTCAAACCATGTGTTTGTTATCTCTGCAGGGAAAGGTAGTATGTTGTAAACAATCTGAGAGTGCTTAACCAAAGAGCTAGTTTTGATGTGTGATCGTATTGCAATTTGTCTTAATTAAGTTAGCTCAACTGGGACTATATCAGCTAACAGGAGGTTCTGAACACAAGTTTAGATTACTTTTAATTAAGAAAATTCAACTGAAAATTATGTTTCAAGTTGTAGGTATGCTGTGTCTGGTGTGTGCCTGGGGAGTGTGGAGCTGTTGAACGGAGTGTAAAATAAGCGGTGTATTCACCTGGCTTGGCATCGTGACAACGGGCAATGCTTTTGTACTGTTATAGGTGTGTCCTCAGTCATGTTGGTGATAACATTGGTTTGGTAAGGAAAACACACCAGCAACCTTAAAGCTAAATTAACTGTGTTTGTGTTTTAGCATAGCAGATCAAACTACTTGACTCCATGAACCAACTTACAGATCTAACCCCAGTTTTACAGGGTGATGCTTTCTCTGGTGTTTATTGGTGGACTTATGGATGTTGCATGAGAATCACAACGGAGAAAGCTCAGGCAGGTCTTTGGACAGACCTGTTTATTTTGTACAGATGGTGCAAATGAGCAGAAAGTGCTGGATTTCTCTTGGGACCTTCCCTTGCAAATACATAGTAAGGGTAGTCCGTTCCTTCTTCGCTCTACTGTCTTACCCAGGTGGCTGGTGTGCACTGAATACAAGTTGTACTTGTGTCTTGGTCTTGGGGGGGGGGGCTTGAACAGGAAATTAAGGAGCTTTATCTGATTGCCTGACCTTGTTTTTTGTATGAGTAGTGAGGTGTCAAGCTATGCTATTAGTTCTCCCTTCTGAATCTTGCTCCAAGAAGATGGACATTATTGAGTGCTGTCCAGACAAGACCTGTGGAGAACGTGGAGAGACTTTGCAGTATGTTCAAGAACTAGCAGAAAAATTTGAGGGGTGGACTCCTTTCAGGACTCCTGCAGATCTGCTGAGTGGACAGTTTCCAAACAGCAGCCAAACAGCAGTGGGTATCAGTACACGCAGAGCCATCGCAGCTCCAAGCTCAGGGCTGGTGGAGGAGATAAGTACGCTGTCAGGCGATAGTGTTATACCTTGATATTTTGTTTTAGAGCAAATTCTAGCCCACCTTTTGAAAAGAAAATGAAAAATGTGTTCTCTTCCACACTATGCAACTCCCTGCCACTTACAGAAACAAAGGGAGCTTCTTGCTTAACAATGTTACTGATATAAACTGACCCCTTAAGAGAAATAGGATGATGAATCCGGAGCTGGGTTTTTGAGCACTCTGTGCTTATAAATTGGTTTTAGACTTTTTTTCCCCTGTCTCCTCTGCCCACAAAATGCATGCTGTCCACTTGCCTTCTGAGAATGACTTCGCTGCTTATCAACTTGGGACTCTTTTCTAGGATATAGCAGGGTGGAGAAGGCTGATGACACGGGGGTGCTGCAAGGAAGAGAATTATGGATGTGTCTGGGAGGAGGCTAGAACAAAAAGAAGGGTGAGGGGGTGAAACAGTGGTGAGAAATCTTTAGCCAGGGAAGGGAGCGGAAGGAAAGGGAGCTGTCTGCTAGTGCCTTTCTGCTGCCTTTCAGCCAAGGCTTTGAGTTGATAAGCAACCACAGCATTGAGAATCAGAGTATTTGTCAAGAAGTGAGAGGAGCTTCTTGTCCTACTTTCTGTGGGAATCACTTCATTTCCTCAAAATTCTCTTTAGCTCCACTTTATTTGCTCCAGCCACCACCTCCCAGCATATTGCTGCTCCAGGTTGAGTGGCCTAGCAATGCATCCTCCCTTAGGAGGACAGCTTCTCCACGCCAGTGTTGACCTGTCCTCTGTGGCTGTGCTTGAACTGGGAAGGTTCATTTCTCAGTGAGTCACTTACCTCTAGATGCAGGGAAGCAGAGCTCCCCAGCCAAAATTTTCCATCCTCACACACAACTGTCAGTCAAAATGGTGTTTTAAAACTGGACAGCAGCAGCTGTTTTCTACAGTTGTCCGTGTTCCAGGTATAGGTATCTTGTAAGGATAACTAGGAAAAGGTGCATTTCTGTTCCATAGTGGAAGAGCTGGCCGGCCTGATGACCGTGGTTGTTAACATGGTTCCTCAGACATGAACCTTCATCTTTCTGGGCTTGCTGATCATCTCAGAACTCTTCCTAGTTGTCTCACTGGTGATCAAGAAACCAACAAAGACAGGGGATCTGCTGGACCTGATACTTAAAAAGGAAGAACTGGTGGGTAGCATGAAGATCAGTAGCATCCTTGGCTGCAGTGACTGTGAGATGGTGGAGTTCAGGATATGTGTGAGAGGTTGATACTGAGGTCAATACTGTTTAGTATCCTCAGGGATGACCTCAGTGACGCAGCAGAGTACACCCTCAGCAAGTTCAAAGATGGTACAAAATTTGGAGGAGTGGTTGATATACTTAATAGTGATCTGTCATTCAGAGAGACGTCAAGAGGCTGGAGAGTTGGGCTGACAGGAACCTGATGAAGTTGAGCAAAGAGAAATGCAAAGCCATGCACCTGGGCTTTGTTGGTGGCTGACAGACTGGAAGGCAGCCTCGCAGAGAAGGACCTGGGGGTCCTGGTTGACACCAGGTTGAACATGAGTCAGCAGCATGCCCCTGCAGCACAGAAGGCCAACAGCATCCAGCACTGCATTAGGAAAAGCATTGCCAAGAAGTGAAGAGAGATGATCTGTCCTTCCTGCTCAGCGCATCTGGAGTGCCAAGTACAGGGCTTCCCAATACAAGAAACTTGGAAGTTCAAAACCTGACTGGACATAGTCCTGGACAACCTGCCCTGCTTGAGCTGGGGGGTTGGAGTAGACAACCTCCAGAGGTGCCTTCCAACCTCAGCCGTTCTGTGACTCTGTGTGATTCTGTTTTGCAGCTATAAAGTGGGCTGGCATTTTTTTTGCACAGAAACAAGTGATTGAAGGCTATTTAAAACTAATTTGAATGAAGATGATGTCTGATCTTATGCTCCTGATAAAGGTTTGACACACAGAGGCAAGTAACTTATGTAGATTTGTGTGTAGACTTACATAGAGACAAATTCTAGATGTGCTGTCAGTGCAAAGCCTCTTTGGATCCTTCAGCAAGGAAGAAAATGCCACTGAAATGGTGAGTGAAAAAGTCTCCAGGCACTTAGCACGGGCACAGCCCGTGAGCCTGTGGTAGAAGTCACTCGTCACAGAGCTGACTTTGATGAGAGTCTTCTCATGACCGAGGGACTTTTACCATGGACTTCCATGTGTGAGTAGTTGTGGTAGCGATGAAAATTATGCTTTCATGAGCATTTAAGTGCTATGGGAGAGTACGTCCATTTAATTTTCAACAGGACTTTGAGTCTTTGAATCCCTGTTGAACATTGGGTGCATCTTCGAAGACTGAGTGTTTTTAAAAACCCATGAAGAGTGATCTGTCGTCCAGACTTTACCATGAAACTGCTTAATGCATTTTATACTATGCTACTGGACATTTTATTGATTTGTTCTGCACATGCCAGATTTTTCAGCAACAGATGAGCAAAAACTATTAAGTATAAAGTCCCCATTTGGATTTCCCAAATACACAAATTCTGGAATTTTAAATACATATATGACTAAGTTTTAGCCCACATATGTTTTTGGATATTTGTATTTGAACAAATGTATTTGAACATTTATTTGAAACACATTTGTATATTTTAACATATTCAGGTGCTTACGCCTTCCAACTCAATCGTTCAGACAATTTAACCATTTTGATGTGGTATGTATGACCAGTTGAGCACTGTTTGTTATTGGCTTTAGGTATCTTGAGATGCAGGCAAAGCACCCTTCTTTGAAGACTTGCAGAACCCTGAACTTACGTTGTCACGTTTTTATGGGCAACAGTGAAGCCATTAGTATTTAAAAAGTGGAGATAGTTCTACGTGAATCGCTGTTGCAACTCCTGTCCCGAGGAGAGCTCAGCCATGTACACAAAGCTGAGCTTTGTTACCTCTAAGACAGATGCAGGTTGGAGATGTGGGGAATGGAGATACGCTGTTTGGAGATGCTGCAAACCAGCCACTGAGCTGCTGCTGCCAACTGCTTCTTCCCACGTCTGGTTGCAAGTGCTCTTGGTTTGCACCTTGCCAGAAAAAAACAGAGAAGCCTGATTTAGGGAGGATTGAGGGCCTAGGCATGTTATTGGCATGGGGAGACTGACTTCTGTCCTTGTTGGCTGTGTCTTCATCCCTCACACAGCATTGCGTGTGTCACCTCCCGTGTCAAGGTGTCCTCATGGAGTAGGACTTCCAGGGACCACACTAGATCAAGGAGGTGAGGGTCCCAGGTGCATGGGACTGAAGAGGAGTGTATGCCAGTAACAGAAAGTGGAAGGTACCCATACTTCGCACGCCTACCAGCTTCTGGACCAGACAGGGCTCCTCAGCCCTTTCTCTTCCTGTCAGGAGCATGTCCCTTCTTTCCTCCTTCCTCCTTCTCCCTCCTGCTGTTGGGATCCAACCCAATGCTCCCCTGTGTGGCTCTGCCTCTTGCAGGATGGTGCTACCTGTGCACACCTCCTCCCGCAGACATGGTGGCAGTGCCAGGAGTCCAGCAAAAAGCATGTGGAGGAGCCAGTGCTAGAGGAGATGGGGTTGTCCCACATGCTACGGTGGGTGTCAGCCCCAGTCTTCTCTGTCCTTCCTCCTGCCTTGCCAGGTGACTTACAGATCTCCCCTAGGTTCTGGTGCTGCAGGTCAGATCAGAGCAGGGCACCAGAAGACCCAGAAGGGGGACAAAGCTCCCTTCCCACCATGTCCCCTTGGTGATTAGCAGACTGGCAGTGCTCTCACCTCTCCTGGCAGCACTCCGATAAGGAGGCAATGGTATCAGAGCAGCCTATTTTGCTGGCCATTTTCTGTAAACTCTACAAAAGAGTCTACTGTCAGTATGCTTTCACTCCAGGCAGCTGCCTGTTTTACCTGGTCTGAGGTGCTCATGGTCATGGGTGGTCATGGGCTAGAAGCCTCCTGCTCGTTCTGTGACAATGACTGTAAAAGCTGCACAGACTTTCAGGACTCAAACCATCTCCAGGAGCTGGCCCTGGCACTGTGATCTGCTGTGCAATAGGAGAGCAAAACATTTGCTTCTGGCTTTATCAGTAAGTGGGGCTTGGGACTGCGTCAGGCTGTGGCTGTGTGCTAACCTGGCTGTGCCTTCCTTCCACAGGGAACGATCTCTTTCTGGTCGCAGTCCATGAGCTGGGACATGCGCTGGGTCTGGAACACTCCAACGATCCCAGTGCTATCATGGCTCCTTTCTACCAGTACATGGAAACACACAACTTCAAACTGCCCCAGGATGACCTCCAGGGAATTCAGAAAATCTATGGTGAGCAACACTATCCACTCATCTATTTACACTGAACTAGTCTAGGGAGCATTTACAGCCACAGACAGGTAACCCCCAAAATACTTGCAGGTGGAGGGCTGGATTTCCTGCCAGAGCTGAATGGGGAACTGTTGAAAGCCCTTGATCCACAGCCAAATCTCAGATGATTATTGCAGCGGCAATATCTTTGCAGAAGTCGGGATAACCAGACCTCTGTGGTCTCGCCGCTGCTCCGTCCCTCTCTATGTCCCTGATGTCAAGGAGCACTAGAAAGGGAAAAACAGGCAATTGCCATACCCAGGGTTTGTCCATTAGGAACAGCCAGTGCAAACAGAGGGGAAGAAGGCAAAGATCATGGAGTGCCAAGGAAAGCTAAAAAGTATTTATGCCCTCATTTTTTTCTCCATATATAGAAGGTAGGGGGAAAAAGTTTGGATCTACTTAGGGAATACTTCTTTTAATCAGTGGCAGACCTGACACTGGTCAACATTTGCATCAGTGATCTGCCAGTGAATTTTAAATTACTGCTAACAGAATTTGTGCCAAGACCTGTAAGACTCCGAAGCAGCACAGCAAGTCTTTAGAGGTCTAAACTGTATGTCAACTGTCTGAGTCTGATTTCTCTCTTTTTTTTTGGGGGGGGGGACTGGAATGAGATTCATTTGTTCAAATGTAGATGCCGTAAGAAGAGAAATCTCCTGGGCTGGTTTCCCTGACTCCTGTCTCGCCAATGGGAAAAAACAGGCATATGCAGAGGGCAGTTCATCCTCACTGTAAGGCAGATATCCAAGTAAGATCCAACGTTTAAAATAAGGTGGCTTGAAGTACAGCCAGGCTCTTCTGGGAACTGGCTCTTCCCATTAGTGCAGCTGAAGATTTCCCTTTGTAGTTCACTACCAGGATGAAGTCGCATGGCAGTTGTCCTATGGTGTCGTTTAACTATGCATCCCTTCACATAACTCGGGATAACAGAGACTCTGGATGTTTTTAAAAATAAAGTTCTGGAGTAATAAGTGTTAAACTTTCATTCAATAATACACCCAAGTTTTCATTTCTGAAAGCTGCTATAATGTCATTATGCTGTTCCTATTTTTAAATGTTGATTTAGTTCCTGTGAACTTTGATTAATCAGAAAGGAAAAAAGTAATTTATCGCTGACAGTGAAAGTGCAATCAGGAGAAGATTACTGGCTTCTCTGTTTTCAGATACATTTTTGGAAAGGGAGCAGAGAAGGAATTGACAGCCGTGCTGCTTCACTTACTGTGTTAAGATACGCTGCATGCAATATAATGCGCTTAAAATTTTAAGGCAGCTTGAAAAAAGCAGTATGAATGAATTACTGACTGCGCAGGTCGTATTTAGGAATTAGTTTGTTGACTGTTGTGAAATCACACCAGGCTCTTCTCCAAGGCCTTCGAACTGGAGTGGGTTGGGGGCGGTGGTGGTGGTTGTAGAGGTAACAAGTCCTGCAGGGAGAACAGGGGAGAGCTGCGGAGCAGCTTCTGCACTAGGAGCTTTGATTCCCCATGTAGAGATTGTGGCCCTTAGTACAGAGTTACGGTCCAAAAACTAAAGTTTGGTTTAAAACTAGGTTTTACGGTTCACAAAGAAAAGATGGAAAACACAGATTTCTCCCTGGGGCTGGAGATACGAGGTCAGATCATTTCATTTGAGCATCTTACAACTGAGAAGGGACTGCTGAAATGTCCTCCTTGTAGCTTTAGCAGGAACGTTCAGCTGATGTGTTTTATTTCCACAGTGCCAATCTGCTTTGTTGTGTCTTGGGAATGCCAAAAGCCCATCTACCAGAGCACCTGGCCAAAAACCAAAACCTCCTGCTTTCTTGCTGCTTTGACGTTCTCTACAGTGCAGCAGCATGTGCTCAATGCGTATTATTTAGGAACCTACTATGCAAAATAAGTCATAGAGCCAGAGCCACCGCCTTGCCTTTTTAAAAAATAAATTTGATTAAAATTGCCAATTTTTCATTCCACTGAAGTTGCTAGAACAAAGAACAGGCTGCCCAGGGAGGTGGTGGAGTCTCCTTCTCTGGAGATATTCAAGACCCGCCTGGACAAGGTCCTCTGCGGCCTGCTGTAGGTGACCCTGCTTCGTCAGGAGGGTTGGACTAGATGACCCACAGAGGTCCCTTCCAACCCCTAACATTCTGTGATTCTGTGATTCTATGAAATATTATAATCTAATAGTGTTTCTTGAAATCAAATTTTATTCAGGAAGCAAAAGAATATCATTTTTTCTTTGAAGTAGAAATGGTCTAATCTTGGAACTGAAAACATAGTTTTTCCTGGAGTAGTGATGTTTCTGAAACGTTTCTGGGAAGCTGCTGGTGGTAGTTCATACTGAAAAAATATTTTTTCTGGCTGGGATGTATACATAAATGTTTTTTCCTTTTCCCAAGAAGATCCATATTTCCATTTTTGGGGAAAATCTTTTCCTTACAAGTAACATTGTGACGCTCTTTAGACATTTAATTTTTCTAACTGAAATTTTAATTTGCTTTTTTTTTCGATTCTGAAAGCTTTCATTCTGTAACATATCCCAAAGTGAGGGAGCTGCCCTAAAAAGTTTTGAAAGTGAATGTATGTATTTGACGTACCTGTCTGCAATAAAACAAGATGTTATAAACCTCTTCTAGGAAAACAAAGCAGAGGCAAAGTTAGGAGTATCTTAAAATTGTCAAACTATACTTCTGACAGAAGGACACAGCTATAAACTACTTTTTTTTAAGGAGCAAATATGAGCTGACTTTAACAGGGACAAGGATATGGATTTTTCTTGACTGCAAAAATTTCAGCATTGTTGTCTGGCACTTTAGTTGTCTCAAAGATTTTCAGGAACCTATTTGTCACTATGCCGGGTGATGACAGCCCAAAGCTATTTGTCATGGTGAGTGACAAACAATGTCCACCACTAGGGACTTCTTGGTTGTAGTTCATTTGTAAATCACAAGAGCAAGAAGGCCTATTTGAAATTCTCCACAAAGAGTGAAGGATGGACTTTCTACATATCTGTATACTGTACTAGGCTAATTTTATACAATACGTAAGTAAGATTGCAAACAAGAAAGGTTTGAGACCTTTCCCTTCACAGTTTACAAAAGTAAACCTACTGAGAAAAATGTGGCTTTCAGCTTTCTCACTGTGAATTGGGACGCTGAAAAAAAATAAAAGCAATGTGTATTTCACAACCAGTGGAATGAAACCCCCAGAAGACTACTCCTATTACTTATTGACCTGAAAAATCTGACTGGGAGAAGTAATATTACAGTATCTGCAGTCTAAAACTTTCTGTTCTTCAAGTATTTATACTAGAGCCAACATTCAGTCTCAAAACTGTAAGGACTGATTTGTTATTACAAAGCGGCTAAATCAGCTGTGTGATAAATTTGAAGCTGTATCAGAAGTTGTTGGTCTTGTTCTGCTAGTTGTTTAAATCATCTCACCCTCTGTAAAAAGCTCTTCAGAGTCTTGACATGGAATTTGGCTTTGAAGGCATTTTGTTCATGTGATGGAATTTTTGATTTTTTATTAACATTTGAATTGTTTCTATGTATGAAGACAAGTCTGGAATGAGTCTGAAGAGATGCTATCCTATAGTATTTTCTGTTTAACACGTCTTGAATAGACAAAACTATTGTACAATGTGGTTTAGTAGTATTATGACAATCACACCACATTAAGTATGAATGCTCCTGTCCTACTACAGTTACTTGCACATTCACACTAGCACATGGTCTGCCATATGGTTTATAGTGTGTGTTGTTTTATTGGCCTAAAACATCTTCCACATCTAAAATACAACCTAGGCATAAATACATATTGGTTTAAATGCAAAAATTCAGTTTGCAAGAGCTGCACTATAGCAACGTTGCTATAAGAAAAAGGTTGCAAGACTACTTACAGTTTTTCTCCATGTTTAGTAAATATTCCTTTGTTGGTGAATCTCATTTTGATGTTCAAGTTGTTCAGCTGGTTAACAAAGATGGTGTGTTATTGAAGTATCTGATCAACTTCATGCTGATAATCTCGGCTACTTTGTATTATTATAAGACCATCATATTATGAGTGTCCCGGTTTTGGCTGTGATAGTTAATTTTCTTTACAGTAGCTGCTGTGTTTTGGATTTAGTATGAGAAGAATGTTCTTAGCAACAACTGAAAACATCAATGGTTAAATCAAGGACTTTTTCCGGTCTCCCATGTTCAGCTAATGAGCAGGTGTGCAGGAGTTGGGACAGAGTATAGTCAACAGCTAACCCAAGCTGGCCAATGGAAATATTCCATATGATGCACATCCTGCTCAGTTTATGAATGGCAGTTGACTGGTGGGTAGGAAACTTTTTTTTTTATTCGTATCTTTTTTCCATGAGTTAGAATTCCCTTTTTTCCTGGGATTTGGTTTTTTTGAAGAGTTTTGCGAAATTCATGAAATTCACAGGTTTGGTGTTCTTAGTGTGAATCAGTCTTTGGGTGATGAGGAAATCTTATTGTATATAGTGTGTTTTACATATTATCCTTATTACTATTAGTAGTATTGGTATTTCTATTATTGTCTTATTAAACTGTCTTTATCTTAACCCACGAGTTTTATCTTTTGTTCATTTCTCCTTCCCATCCTGCTGTAGGGGAAGGGGAGAGGTGAGGAAGTGGCTGTCTGGTGCTCAGTTGCTGGATTAAACCATGAAAGCCAGTAACATATGTTTCTATCTAAGGTATATTTCTAGATTTACATGCAACAATTTCCATACTGGTTTAGGCAAATTAAGACAAAAGAAATAGCTTTCAGTTGAAGTGCTGTTACACTCTTTTCAAAAGACAATCTTTCCTTTAAGCGTGCTTTCTGTGGCCCTTTCAAAGAAGGCATGATCCCCTTGGCTGGGCTAAAATTGGAAATAAAGCCAAACAGTAGCTCTACAGAGAGACTTTTCTCTTAGGTATCAACAAATCTTCAAACCTCATATT
>Ga0181612_130155_pt1 | contig 11742 bp, 5 predicted proteins | sample HoacroProtozoa21_FD_119630 | JGI IMG/M metagenome (GOLD analysis project Ga0181612, IMG submission 119630) | Hoatzin crop microbial communities from Cojedes, Venezuel. Combined Assembly of Gp0051906, Gp0051904, Gp0051908 | reverse complement strand
TTAAACAGGAGAGGGTAGTAATATTATATCCATAATTACTGTGTCTTCTTCATTACACTTTTTGATAATTGGCACTAGAGTGTATGAGTGGCAGAGCGTGTGCGAGGAAGTTCTTACTGCAACAGAGAAAGAAGAGAATTTATAGACCATATGAATGGACTTGCCAGAGCATCTTTATTTAAAAATACATCCTGGCATTGTTGATGAAATAGTCAGGTACAAAGAAATAATAGTTCTCCTTTGTTTATATGGATGCAGAATACATTTGCAATATTTTAAGGAATAGATAAATCTGTTGTATATAATAAATGTCTCACAAAGAAGGAATACCCATAGTTAATACAGTGGCATGACAATAAAAACCTCTGATGCTAGCTGAGGAAAGAGAATCAGTATACCAATGTTCCTTGTAAAGAAGGTGGAAAAAAAAATCATTATTTTAAAACAAGGAAAAATAATTTCTAAAGAAACATCTAAAAGGTGATTTTTTACAGATGGTTATAAAATCTGTCCTACTAGCCAGAATTAAGTACATGAAGTAATACTGTATTGTACTACTTACAATCCAAGATTATTCGAACTCTTCAGGAAAAGATGCAAAAATGAGAGCGAAAACATACTCTAATAACGCTCCAATATTCAGAACTAAATGTATGCCTGCCAGTTGGAAGTACTGATTGAATTTGTTATTTTGCTTTGCTTACACATACAGCCTTTGCTTTGCTTCTGAAATTGTCTTTATTTCAACCCACAAGTTTTTTGTCCTTTTACCCTTTCAATTGTCTCTCCTATCCCACTGTGAAGGGAGTGAGTGAGCAGCTGTGTGTTGCTTACCTGCCTTCTGTGGGGGGGTTAAACCACGACACAGTTGAAGAAAGAACTTTAATTTGTTATTATTTGGTTACAGGAAGATACTACCGAGAAAACGCCTATATTGATCAAAACGTCTGGATATATTTGTCAAGCACTGCCTACTACTGTCTGCAAGAACTTCCACAATTCTATGAAGTTATTTCCGATTATGTTCATATTACAGCCAATAAATAAAATACTAAACCTTTTCTTTTTATTACAAGCATCAATTCACAGTAAGATAAAGGTCTTTTTTAAAGCTTTGTAGTTCAAAGACATAAAAAAAAAAGAAAGGAAATAAAAGAAAGGTATTCAAGGCTAAACCTTCTCTCAGTAATGTATATAAAATATTGCTATACAGTCGTTTGAATCTATCCGTGTGAAAACAACCTTAGCTTACTACTGAACACAATGTTTTTATTCACCTCTGGTTATTCATTTGATTATGAATCTTGGATATTTAATAGAGAAGTGGTGATGGAACAGATTTAATGAAGAAATAATAGAAACCGGGTAAGGCATTTGTGACTGTTACCTTAATGCTAGTTGTTACCAGCCCAGCTCCCAGAACCTACGTGGGGAATGCAGATGGGTTTGGTCTACGTAGCACGATCTCTTTTGGGATGGGAAAGCCTTCAAATGCTCAGATGGGCTGCAAGGAGATGTCTTCTGTACTTGCTAGAGTTAGCAGTTGATGGATTCAAATAGAACTACCCTATGGTTAAAAGAACAGATGAAAATACTTAGGTGAGGTACAAAATTTCCTTCCAGGATCACATTCATATTTAAGAAGAGAAGCATAGATGCTAAAACTCATCCAAGGATGGATAATATCAGTGGCTAGTTCTGTTTAGTGAACTGCAGAAAAACAGTCTTCAGGGTCTTTTCAGACTAATGGGTAGAAAAACTGGCCAAATGGAAGCAGAAATTCTTAACAAGTGATGATGAGGTGGAATTTTAGAACCAAGTGGAACAATTGCTATGATGTAAAAATATCTTTTTTTTTAATACCTCTCCCACACATTATACGCCTCGCCTACTATACAAGATTGGATAAGCTTAACCTTATTTATATTTAACCTTATTATATTTAAAGTTGACAACACAATTGATGAGTATACTGTACAGCTGTTTTGACAACCATGAAGAATATGGGACAGCACGAAAGAGTAGCTGAAAGTAGATGTCATCAGGAATTAAGGAAAGAATTGTTAGTCAATATAAGGCTATCTGCAGTTAAATAACCTTGACATTGTTAGAGACTCTTGAAAAGACAGGATCAGAATGGGTTAGCTGCAATTGTCAAAGAGGTTCTTGAAGTCTAACAAAATTAAAACTGTACAGGCAAAGTTAACATAAATGAGTGTTATTCATCACTACATATTCAACCAAGGTCGGTATTTCCCTGTAGAGGAAGAGAGGAACTGGCAAGTGTTTGACACCTGAGTTGACAGAAGGCCTCCTCTGCCTTTACACCAGCAGATTTCCGCTGCATAGGTCACATTCACCATTTACTTTCTCTGGGTTTACCATATCGGTGAACATCTCTACGGTTAATGTTAATAAAGAAACTAGTTGCCTACGAGAGAGTTTTTTCTCAATTTATTCTGTCAGGACTAATGAAGCCTATTGGGATTTTTACAGTGAAATAGAGATCTTTATACTTTCTAATGATATTTGTGTAAGTGAAAAGTAAGACATTAATACGCTTCTTGGTAGCAAGCCTTGGGAATACTGTTTAGAATCTGGATACGTTAGTCTGCCTAAACGTATTTAGTTGTGCACAGAATTTTGGAGGTTTCATTTTCTTCAATATAGTTAAACCTTTGGTGTAATCGGTACAGGACAAGTAGTAATAATTTCATTGTTCTTGTAAAAAAGAACAGATTATTGGGATTTTCCTGACTGCTTCTATGCCTGGTCTGATCATCCTCATTTTACGTCCATGAAGAATGTTTTTTCATTTGGAGTGTATTCTCATTTTTTCTTAACAAATGTCCCTTCAAACTTTATGCAGTTCAGCAGCTGGATCAAAGAATTCTGCTCATCCCTTTTGACTGATTTTCTGCTCAGAAGGTCTGTGCAGGTTTGCCATACGTGTCTTTTTACACAGAGAAATATCACACCTGGATTAGTATAATTTGATCTAGGTGAACAAGGAAAAAGTGTGATTTTCTGATACACAACAATATTTTAGAAATTATTTTATAAGCCAGGTTTAAAAACAGTACAGACATACAGCTGCAATATTCACCTATGGGAAACCTCCTGTATAGTCTATGACATTTGTGTGAGACCCAACCTGACGTATTCCATTGGAGTATAATTCCACATTCTTAAATTCTTATTTTTGAAAGAGCTGGTGAGTTTGAGACTAGTGACATACAAAGTTTAGATAGAAACCTATCTAGGATGACAGATCTACCAGCTCACTAATAATTTCTTCTGTTATTATTGCTCTGTTTAATCACTAAATTCTTGTTAGATTAACATAAAAATTCTTAAATATTTAAGCATGCTTCTTATTAAGTTGCTCACAGCTATATAATAATTTCTATCAGAGAAAGAGAATAATTTTTAACTTACTCCTCACTTACTTATTCAGCAGCATGAAGATCTTTCAACAGTAAAAATTTGCTTTGCCTCTTTTTACCAGGTGTTAAAGATGACCACTTAGCTATGGTGTTGCTGTTATCCCATTGAAAATGTTTCAGTGTAACTCCGGCATCTGAACTGTTTTATTTGCCTAAAATGAACGCATTTTTGTAATATTCTTTCATCCTTTTGTGAAGAAACATTTTATTACGGTATCATTTATTATGGTATTGCTTCAGATTTTTAATTGATTTTTTTAGATTGAGAGAAAAGTACTTCTAATCCTATGAATCTAGAGTAATAAGTTTGTGTCAGATACAATCTTTCCTTTATCCAGGAAATACAAACGGAATTTGCCAGCACTTCTCTGTGTATTTACGTTTATCACTATGAATAGTAGGGACTGCTCACACTAATGAAGTCAAGCTGTGGGGCAGTTTTTGCAAGATTGAGTTTTGAATGGGTCTGCTTCTGGCTAGTTATTCAATCCTGGAATTCTATTTTTAGTGAGTCTTTTAAAACAAAATATTGTAAGTCATATTTTATGGTGTGCTAAGATTTGGGATTTTAGATTCCCTACCTGCAGTGAATTATGACAACTTCCTCTCCCCACTTCCTCACAAGCTGTCCGAAAATCCAGCAATGGATCTGACTCTGTTCTGTTAGTCAAGCGGTTCTTATGGGTTAGGAAGTATTCATGAGGGTGAGTAATTTCATAGAGTTCATATGTTGAAAAAAACCTTGAAATGTGATGTATCTCTCTTAATTCTTGCTTATAAGGATTATGTATACTTTTCAGAAATTAAGTAATAATTAGGCATTTTAAGTACTATATTCCCTTAAACATTTATATCTAACACAGCCTGTTCATTTAAACATAAAATCACTATTTCTTGTGCTTACACTTCTTGGAGAACAAGACATCAAGACCAATTCTACTTGCGTGGTTTGTTCCTGCAGCAGTGATGTAGTGCATGTGCGGGGATTTGCAGCAGAACCAGTTGACTGTGCAGTGTTCATGGAGTGGGTCTGTCTGTAGGAGACCAAGAAGTGCAGCTGCCACACCCAGACACCACGTATATGTATGGGTGTGTTGACACTGAAGTAAAATGTGCATTGAATTAGAGGGGCCAAAATCTGCCTTTAGCAGATTCAAATAGCCCTACTGTAATCAACTTTTTGTCAAATGATTTCAGATATTCTATAAAGACAGCATACTTTCTTTTGCAGAGTAGGTTTTAATAGGAACAAAGGACTCAAAGAGATTCTGGATGACAGGTGTTTTTGCACTGTTACAGGGAACGTTGTTGGTTGATTTAGAATAAAAACTCAATTCATTGATGTCCAATTCATATGCAGTTATTAATTTGTATTGAGTTTAAATAACTTTCCTTTGTCCTTGGATCTTGTGTCTCTGCTGCATTTGCTTTAACAAGGCAAACTGGCAGCAATGAAGAAGTCAAACTCTTTTCATCTCTTTCCTGGGCATAGAGTTTCCTTTCATCATTCTAGTAATCTTCATTTACAATTACTGCAGTTTGAACTTCTCCTTCCTTGAAAAGAGGTACCAGACTGAAGTCTTGACTTAGGTATGACATGTGCAAGGTATTGTTTTACTTAGGAGCTCTGAAACACTATTTATCCTTTGCATTTCAAAGGGAGACAGAGATGACTTATCACACTATTTTTCACTCATGATTTAGTCATAATCAAATGTACACCTATCAACGAACGTGAATTTTGAAAGCTTCCTGCACAATGTAGAAAAGCTTAAATATAGGTTCAAGGTACATGACTTTGCATACCTTTTCCTATTATTGAGCTTCCTCATACTGATCCAGTTTGTTTCTCTTTCATTTGCAAATTTAGTAGAAGTCCTTCATTTTCTTTTGTTTGACTACTATTTTCCCATGTAACAACATATGAGATGCTTTACTGAAGTCCAGTTAGGCATGCCTACTGAATTTCTCTAATTTGAGAAATTGCTTATAACAAAAATCTGTCAGGGTCAGTTTATCACAGCTCCCTCCTCCCCCTTTTTATTGCTCTTTTTTTGTCTCCTTGGCTTAGATTTTTTTAAATTATTCTGTCTTTCAAAACTGGTTTTAAGCCTTGTACCATAGTAATATTAGGCTAATGATTTGTGCTTGACTTTATCCTTCTCCTGCTCTTGTTTGCACTTTACAGTTCTCCAGTCATATGCTACTAGTTTTGACAGATCTGCTGGAAAAGTGTGCAATTAACTGTACAGCTAATGGATTATTTGTTGCAGAGCTGTTGGAAGAAAATACCTTTCTTCTCTGTACTCTGCTAATTTGAGTACAAAAATCTGGATTGCAATTTATTATGCTGCTGCCTCAAATCTACCACTTTCCGGTGTCTACTCTCATAGTATGTTCACTTTCCTTTCTAAAGAGCCATACACTGTCAAAACAAGAGTGAAGCATATTTTGTTTTAAACTGTGTGTTGATTATCTATGATCTTTGCTCTACCTTTACTGTATAACCATCTTGTCACTTATGTTAGAGTTCTTTTATACGTCTGGTGAATACCTACCACTTGTTAAAATCTAACTTGTAACTTCTGTATATATTTACTTACACCTTCTAAGGACATGCAAATTGCATTTTTGCTTGGCATCTGAACACTAGCATCTAACACTAAATCTCTTGTGACCTGATAATAGGATGGTATAAGTGGATGATATAGATGGAAAAATAACAGATTTCCCCCCCAGATTTTAAAAAAATTGACAAGCTGACAGAGACCTCTCAAATCTATATTTAGTCTCCATGCAGAAGCTGCCAACCTAAAGCCAATACTTATATTTTGAGCGAATAAAATGTACTTTCAAATAATGACTAAAATGTTCAAAACACAGGTGTTGTGAATGAGCTTTGGACAGTTGCTGGTATGAACCGCAGAAGTTTCTTAACTGCTCTTGAATGAGCTGTTCTCTTAAAATTTGAGTAGAATGGTAGAATGAAAAGAATCCAGCATTATACAATAAGCAGATATTAAGTAATATTCCTTTGCCCAGCATCATAGTTCACTTATTTCTTTAGAAGATTCTTGGAATGGCTGGTCAGTTCGCACCAATAAAGTAATGCTTTAAAACTGTGGAAGACTCATCTTCATATTCATACTGTTCTTTATGTATATTAAAACAGGCATTGTGATTAGTTATATTTGCTACTTCAAAATTTAAACATAGTTTCTTTTATAAACATTATTTATTTTAAAAAACATGAAGCATATCATGTGTGAAATGAACACCAAAATACAGAATTATTTAGAGAACTCATTACTGTAATGCAAGCTCCTGGAGCAAGTATGCATTTTCTTAAGGATATTGCAAAATTATTTCAATTTAATACAAAAAAATCGGTTCTATTGCATTCTTTATTCTGTTATAGTTGACCTGGTCATATTCAGACTGTCTTCAGTGTACTCTCTTGCCTTTCAGCGAAGCAGCTGTGCTCTCAAGGAGAAGATCAATAAAGTACAGTATGTCGGAAAGGTCTGTGTGATGATGTGCTAGAAGTTTGTGTTAAAATGTTATTGGAACTCTGTAACATCAAATAGTTTATTCTTAATTCTTCTGTTGGACAGGACAATATTATCTGTAATACAGACCAGTATAAATGAGCTACCATGGAATTTGCACTAACATTGTGTTTTAGAAAATAGAAATATCTTTTGAATCTTCTTTACATGTGCAATAATGACAGAGAAACAGAAAAAAACCCAGCTGTTTAACAAAATCCAGGCTTAACAGGAATAAAAAGGTATTTTTATACATAAAACAGTCCTATTTAAAATATAGGAGCTGCATTAGAACATGGCAATTCTTTAAAAAATGTTGTTTGTTGTATAAATTTTATATATCTTCAATAATTTTTTTTGCCTTTCTTTATATCCATTTTATGACTTTTCAAGAAATTATTCTTTAAGAATAATTTGCAGAAGTATCTATATCATCTATAGCTGTCAGTCTCTATCCCTAACATATGTAATTACTTACTTCAATGGAAAAGGAAGTAATGTTTCAATTTAAGGATACTCCATTTTGAATATTGCTCAAAGAGACAATTTTTGGCAGAGGAAAAATTATAAATGGTGGTGCCTCAGGTGGTGCCTGAGGACAATTATAACAATTGATTACAGCAGCTTTCAGGCTGGTACTATAAACAAACTAAACCGCAATGAGTCAAAATGATAAATACGTTAAAAGTTTTATTCTTTTCTTGTAACATAGCTGCTTGATGATGAATCTGATCTTACCTAAGTAGTACAAAACTAGTATAAATGAAGTATGAAATACTTCATGCTTTCTAGGGGTTCAATCCTTTTGCCTGCCTGTTTAGTAGAACTCACATGTGCACCTCCAATGTCCTTCCTTGTGTTTGTTTCCCAGTGCTTAGATGGCTCTTGCAACCGTTGCAATGACAGCAAGTAACCATAAAACTGATTGCACATCTAAATGTGCAGGTTGTTATTAACCATTAGACATTTTCTATCTATAGATACTTACTTAAATTATTAGACATCTTTGAGCCTAAAGGAAATTTTCTGTTTGTCCAATGAAATCATGAGCACACTGGTGTGGTGGAATGGCCCCTTCTGGCAGCCAAGCACCCACACAGCTTCTCGTTCACCCTACGCCCTCAGCAAGATGGGGGAAGAAAACAGGAAGAGCAAGAACAAGAAAACTCATGGCTTAAAATAAAGGTGAATATCAGTCAGAAATTACTGTTGCAGGCAAAACAGACTCGATTTGGAGATTTTAACTTAAAACATCTGGTTGCTAATGGATATTGGGAAGCAGAGACAACAAATATCTAAACTCTTAGGGAAAACATCTTTCCTTTCTCTTCTCAGGATCAGCTTCACTCTAGACACCTCTCCTGCCACTGTCCTTGTCTCCACTCCCTTAATATCACTGCAGATTACCCTAAATCCCTTAGGTAAGGCCAATGAATGGTGCAGACTGTTTGGGTCTTCTCATGGAGGCCACCCCTGAAGCTTGCCAGCTACCCACCCTTGCCACATAAACCCAATACCACTGGTTTCATTTTCTTTACCAAAGTACTGCCCTGTGGGCTGCTATATAACTGCATGGACTAAATTTAGCCCAGAAAGCAGCACAGAGCTCCTGTATCAGTCTTCACTGTCTCACACTATTAATTAGTGCTTCCTGGATAAATGTGGTCTTTAAGAATTACCGTTTCATACAGGTGACTACACTTCCAGAGTCATGATCAGCTACCTGCTGGGCTGCAAATGATTGTTAATGAGTTACAGCAGGTAGGCCAGGATTTAATTCCTTCTTTCAAAAACAGTAATTCTACTTAGCTCAGTGAAAATTTTACTGATGTCTAAATGTTAAAACAGAAACCTCTAGCATGGAAAAGCTCATTCGTGGCTACTGTTTTTTAATTTTTAAAAGGTTTTGTCCCTTTCCTCATACCCATGAGCACTCTATTTTTCTAGAGTGACTTCTGCAGCCATCTGAACTGTCTGTACTCACAAATATTTGTTCCACTGATAGTATTCTCTCCTCCAGCACTGAGTTAAGATGCTGTTAATGCCTATGTAACAGTAAATATATTTCACTGATTTCACAAAACATTCTTATTCCCACCTTTTAGGCAGTTCTAACGTGTGTGCAACCTGGTTTCAGACAATTATCTTTTTTTTTTATTAATGTAGAACAGCTGTATTGCAACTACAAATGGAGAGCCACAGAAAACTGACACTCTGCTGCTTAGAAGATTTTAATTCTGAACTTCTGCTGACATAGAGGTGTCAATCATGCTGGTGTGTGAGTAAAAAGATGAGACAATCCAGCAGCTATATGAAATGAACAGTGCCAAGAAATGGCTCACATCTGTGTTAGAACCAGAGTGGGCACCATCACCTAATGTACATTTAAACCCCGCACAAGACAAAATATGCTAATATAACTTGAAGATTTTTTTTTAAATACAGAATAGTTCATAAAACACTTATATAAATTAAACATCAGTGGTCTTGGGAAACTTGTGTGACTTAGATTCTCCAACTGGATTCCACCTTGAAGGAGACAAGCTGAATCCAGATAAACCTGGATTAAAAAATGTACCTGCACAATTTTGTACATAGAAATCTCTGACTAATTTATACTTTAAATTATCTTGTATGTTTGCAAACGATGTTATTGTCCATGTAGATCACTAGTTATATACCTTGCTAGGAGTTGCAATTGTACATAACGACTTAGGTGTTGCAATTGTACATAACGACTAGGAGTAGGTCCTACTTAAGTATTTTTGAACACTGGTATTCTCAACAAAACAAAAAATTCAGTGGGTGCTTTCAGAATACACTGTTTTCTAAATTTATTATACAGTAAGAGGGAGTGACTTTGGTTAGTTATATCATTCTGCTTCTCTGCATATTCACAGGATAAGTAGATTTTGTGTGGAAAAGGAATCAGAAGGAAAATATGGCAAAATATCATCTAACGTGTTGATGAAGCACTCAAGAGTAAAAATACTGTGTTTTAGTTTTGAATGTTATTATTTACTTATAAAATTGTTGGAAGTATGTGTGGTCTTCTTCAGCACAGAATAATTGCACAGTTTACAGCCCAAGATATTGTAGCCTAGATGGTTATTACTGAAAAAATTGAATCTTCTTGTTTTATTGAGTATTGCTTTTTGGAGTTCCCATGCGTATTCCTGAAGACTGCATTTGCTGTGTATCCAGGCAATAAATCTGTGTGTGCAGGCTGCCTTTTGCACATATTTATGTGTTTGAAACCTCTAGCAGTGTCAATGTTCGGTTAGCATGGCATTATATAGCAATATTAGACAGTTTGGGGGTGAACAGACAAATTCATACAGTCTGTCTATGGACTGTATTTCTTCCAGCTCTAGAGACTTTGCTGGTAAGTGTAAGAATGAAAGCAACTTTTTTGAGTAGTTTGGTGTTGATCAAAAGGACACCAAATAATTGTTTGAGGGATTTAAACAAAGTCTAACAATCTGATTGCTTTAATAATTTCATTTGAGAACCTATGTGACTTATTTCTCTCTGTCTTATTATAAGGAAAATGGTATGTGAAGCACACAGACAAATGTACATTGCTTTGGATTTTATAAGTGTAGCTAACCAAGTACAATTAACAGAAAAGCTGTATTTGGAGATGTTATAGATAGGTGCTACAAAAGGAAAAATTTCAAAGCAATAAAAAAATTAGTAAAATGTTCATATATTCGGTTCCATACAAAATGTAGCAATGTGAATTTTGTGTCCCTTTATGTCTATGAAAAGTTTATGGCTTTTTCTGCCAGTCAGATTCACTTTATTAGTTCAGCAGTCTCTGAGGAGTTATGGAAATCTTGCTGAATCATGTCTAGCAATGGTACTCACTGCGACTGCACTTAGAGCATATATAGTATGTGTATTTGGGATAAAAGCAGTGGAGAGTTGAAAGAAACCTTGAGAAATCACATTATCTATCTTCCTGGTCTGAAGTAGTATTAAATATACTTAGATCGTCCTTGCTACTGTTGTTCACTTTCTACTTTGAAAACTTCCAGCAAAGATTTTATACTTTACAGGCCAGCCTTTCCTTTTTTTGCTGTATTTGCAGTAGGCTTTTTTTTTTTCGCATGTGACCCCAGAGGACAGTTATTCTTCCACTTTCTTTACAGAAAACTACAGTTTCCATTGGATTAAAGCAGACTATAGATGAAGCCTCTCCTCATGACACAACATGTTTTTGTCTTCTCTACATTTGGTTAGAGCTTTAACTGTTACACTGAAAGGTGAAAGCGTACTCTGAGCAATAGTTCCCTAGAATAAGTAGATCAGAGTGGTCGTCATCAGTGTCTTACTTTTTAGTACATCCCACAATGGTAGCTGCCTGCCATGGTCATTAACAACAGCATTGCACTTTTGGCTCATACGCAGTTTCACCTACTGAACATCTAGTTTCTTTTTGTAGCACTTCAGCCCAGTCAGTAATTGCTCACTTTCCGTTCTTCCGTTTGGTACCTCCTTTCGAAACGTAGGTCTTTGCATTTATGCTTACCGAATTTAATCTGGCTGATTTTATGCCAGATCTCAGGTTTATCATGATATTTTTTAATTCCATGTTTTCTATCATATGTACAATGCATTTCAAGTCAGTATTATTGTTTAAATTTTTTTAACTATGCTTTCTTTTTAATTTAGTTACATAAAATGAAGGAAGAGGTTAAAAGGGATTTTAATAGAAGTGGCATTACCTAATAGTTACTGTGTAT
>Ga0181612_175295_pt1 | contig 11743 bp, 7 predicted proteins | sample HoacroProtozoa21_FD_119630 | JGI IMG/M metagenome (GOLD analysis project Ga0181612, IMG submission 119630) | Hoatzin crop microbial communities from Cojedes, Venezuel. Combined Assembly of Gp0051906, Gp0051904, Gp0051908 | reverse complement strand
TTTTTTTTTTATTTTTTCTTTTTTTTTCTTTTTCTTTTCTTTTTTATTCTTTTTTTCTTTTATTTTTTTATTAAAACGCTGCAAAGGTACGCACTTTTTTGTTACGATGTTTCTTTTTTAGCATATTTTTTTATCCCAAAACTGTAACTTTTTCTAAACCGACTGAAAATCAGAAAAATAGCGATAGTTAATTTTTGTAAACACCATCAGAATGTATCTTTTTCACTCTTGAAAGGCCGGAAAGTCGGAAAAAGTGTGTACCTTTGTCGGCACAATTCAAGCAAATTTCAGTAGATGATAGATACTTCTGCCTTTCAGGGCAAGCGGGCGGCTTACTATACGCTTGGCTGCAAGCTTAACTTCTCGGAGACAAGCACCTTTGGGAAGCTGCTTTCCGAGCTGGGCGTGGTTGCGGCTGAAAAGGGCGAGCGGGCCGACATTTGTCTTATCAACACCTGCTCGGTTACCGAAGTGGCCGACCACAAGTGCCGTCAGGCCATCCATCGGATGGTGCGTGAGCATCCAGGCGCTTTCGTTGTCGTTACGGGATGCTACGCCCAGTTGTCGGCCGAGACGGTGAGCGCCATCGACGGCGTTGACCTTGTGCTTGGCTCAAATGAGAAGGCCAACCTCGTGCAGTTCCTGTCGGAAGCATGGTCGCGCAAGGATGGAGCGGCGCTGCATGAGCATCACTCGGTGAAGACGAAGGAGATAAAGAGTTTTGCGCCCAGCTGTTCGCGCGGCAACCGCACGCGGTTTTTCCTGAAAGTACAAGACGGTTGCGACTATTTCTGCACCTATTGCACCATACCTTACGCGCGAGGGTTCAGCCGCAATCCCACCATCGCCTCGCTTGTGGGCCAGGCAGAGGAGGCGGCCCGCGAGGGAGGCAAGGAGATTGTTCTCACTGGCGTCAACATCGGCGATTTCGGCAAGACCACAGGCGAAAGCTTCTTCGACCTTGTGAAATCGCTCGATGCAGTGGAGTCGATCCACCGTTTCCGCATCAGCAGTCTGGAGCCCGACCTGCTCAGCGACGAGCTGATAGACTTTTGCGCCCGCAGTCGTGCCTTCATGCCCCACTTCCACATTCCGCTTCAGAGCGGCAGCGATACTGTGCTTCGACTGATGCACCGCCGATACGACACTGCGCTTTTCGCCCACAAGATACATTATATAAAAGAGGTGATGCCCGACGCGTTCATCGGTGTCGATGTGATGGTAGGCACGCGCGGCGAGACTCCTGAATGTTTCGAGGAGAGCTACGAGTTTTTGCGGTCGCTCGATGTTACGCAGTTGCACGTCTTTCCCTATTCCGAGCGGCCGGGAACGTCGGCCCTGAGCATCCCATACGTTGTTGACGACGCTGCCAAGAAGGAGCGCGTGCAGAGGTTGTTGGCTCTTTCTGCTGAAAAGACGCAAGCCTTCTATGCCCGCCATGCCGGCCAGGAGGCAGAGGTGTTGTTTGAGAAAGCCACGCGCGGGCGTCGTATGCACGGCTTCACGCGCAATTACATACGGGTGGAGTTGCCCCCTGAGCTGAGCCGCGCCGAACTGGACAATCAGATTGTCAGAGTGCGTCTCGGTTCGTTCAACCACGATAAGACAGCCCTAAAAGCAGAACATTTGTATGAGTAGCATAGCCATTGTCATACTTAATTGGAACGGAGCGGCAATGCTGGAGAAGTATCTTCCGAAGGTGATTGCCCACTCCTCCGACGACGCTGAAATCATTGTGGCAGACAATGATTCAACCGACCGCTCGCTTGAACTTCTGAAAGAGCGCTTCCCGCAGGTGCGCACCATTGTGCTTGACCGCAACTATGGTTTTGCCGAAGGCTACAATCGGGCGTTGGCGCAGGTGGAGGCTGAATACTTCGTGCTGCTGAACTCCGACGTCGAGACTACGCCAGGCTGGCTTCGGCCGCTCGTTGACTACATGGAGAGCCATGCCGACTGCGCCGCCTGCCAGCCCAAACTGCTCTCGGCGTCTGACCACACAAAGTTCGAGTATGCAGGCGCGGCCGGCGGTTACATCGACCGATACGGCTACCCTTACTGTCGCGGGCGGCTGTTTGACACAGTGGAGAGCGACAACGGTCAGTATGACACCGTCGCGCCGACGCTCTGGGCTACGGGCGCGGCACTCTTCATCAGGTCTGCCGACTATCGCGCGGCCGGAGGGCTCGACAGCCGATTTTTTGCCCATTGCGAAGAGATAGACCTCTGCTGGCGTCTGCGCATAGCAGGGCGAACAGTCTGCTGCGTGCCGCAAAGCGTGGTCTATCATGTCGGTGGTGGAACGCTGCCAAAATCGAACCCGATGAAGACTTTTCTCAACTTCAGAAACAATCTCACTATGCTCTACAAATGTCTCCCTTCGGGCGATTTGTGGCGCGTGATGGCGGTGCGATTCGTGCTGGACTATGTTGCGGCTTTTGAAACGTTGGTGGCCAATCGCAACTGGGGCGACTTCAAGGCCATTCTCCGTGCGCGATGGTCTTTCTGGCGATGGCGGAAAGATTTTGCTGCCGACCGCAGGCACATTCAGCAAAACCGCCGTGTGGAGAGGGTGCCAGAGCAGACGCGCCTCTTCATTCTCTGGCAATATTATGCGAAAGGTCGCCGCCGCTTCTCCGACCTTTCCTGACAAGAGTCTGGCCTATTCGTATTTTATCCCGCTTTCTTTCACGATTTTCTGATAGTCGTGGCTGGTGAGCAGCTTTTCGGGCGAAAGGTGGTTGCGCCCTACGTAGGCGTCGATAATCTTGATGTAGGGCGATGCGAATGCTTTCCGCCCGATGGCCTTGTTGGTTGTCCAAAGTATCCGAGCCATGTAGATGTCGTGTTCCATCTGTCCGGCGTCGTTGTCGTTGGGCATGGGATAGAGGCTGACGAGATAGAACACTAGGCAGTCGGGCACAATCATGTCGCGCGTCATCGTCTTCCGCTGCTGCTCGTTGTAGAAAGAGTAATAGAGCGGAAAATTCCTTCCAAGATATTTGTCGAGCGAGATGCCAATCTCTCCGTTGCCCACGATTATGCTTTGGTCGAGCGCGCCTATTTGGGTGTAGATGGTTGGAATCTTTATCGATGGAATCATCTTCTGCAACTCCTTGAAGGCTTGGGAGAGCTCCTTGTTCAGGTCGTCAACGTTGGCAAATTCCTGCTCCACCGCGTTCACGAGTTGCTGGAGCGTGGTGTCTTGGTAGAAGTGCAGGAATTTCACGTTGATTTCTGGGTCGTTCACTCGCCCCAGTTTCAGAATGTCCTCTATCAGCGTCCTTGTCTGCGTGGGATATTCTGTGTTCATCTGTTGCAAAGCAGCAAAGTCGCCCGTTGTCAGATATTGGCTTTCCACCCGGTCGTATCGCTCCAGCCTGACGCAATATTCGTCGTCGCCACCTTCGCCGAGCCTGAATTTCCACTGGCAGGCCACGCAGGTGAGCATAGTCAGAACGAGGAGCGTGAGTGCTTTGCGCATTGTCTAATTTTATTTAATTCGGTGGCAAAAGTACTAATTTCTTTTTAATTATCCAAATTTTAACCTAAAAAAGATAAATAATTGTTTCGACGGCAGCCGCTTTTTGGCGTTATTTGCAAAAATTCCTAATTTTGTGGTGAACAAATACAACGGCATGAGAAAGAATTTTCTATTGGCTGTGCTCTTGCTGGCAGTGCTGGCTGAGGGGCGGGCCGAACAGGTGGTTGAGGTGGTGGTGAGCAACACGCAGCAGACGGCGCTCACCGACGAACCGGTGGTGATTGGCGACTTGCCGTCGGGAGAGCCGATAAGGTCGGCAACGGTTACGAGGAACGGCAAGGAGATTGCTTGCCAGATTGACGATCTCGACGGCGACGGCAAGCCCGACGAGCTCTGCTTCCTGACGGACATCGGCGGGCATGAGCGGCAGACGTTTCGCGTGGTGTTCTCCGCCACGAAGGCGCAGGCCAGCTATCAGCCGCGCGTGTTTGCCGAGATGCTGCTGCGCAACCCGAAGGTGAAGGCCAAGAATCGCCACGACCTCTTCATCCAGTCGCTCACGGCAGAGCGGGGCTCCAATCTCTTTCCCATCGTACATCATCATGGGCCGGCCTTCGAGAGCGAGCTGGTGGCTTTCAGAATATATTTCGACCACAGGCAGACCGTTGACCTCTACGGCAAGTATCACAGGAGGCTCGAACTGCGCGAGACTCAGTTTTACCCCGACAAGCAACAGCTGGCCGACGGCTATGGCGACGACATTCTGTGGGGCGGCAACTCGTTTGGACTCGGTGCGCTGAGGGGCTGGGACGGCAGTCGCCCCGTGATGCTCGACAACGTGGAGCGGCGCACAGAGCGCATCCTTGCCTACGGCCCTCTGCGAACTGTGGTGGAAATAGTTGACTGCGACTGGGACACCGGCAACGCCGGAAAGCCGCACATCAGCATGACTACCCGCTACACGCTCTTTGCCGGCCACCGCGACTGCATTGTCGATGTAAGGCTGGATGGCGATGCCTCCGACTACCGCTTCTCTACGGGCATCACCCGCATCAAGGACTCAGAGGAGTTTTCCGACGGCAGGGGGCTGCGCGGATGCTGGGGCACCAACTGGGCGGTGGCGATGAGCGACACTGCCGGCCACCATCCCGAGACGCTCGGAATGGGCATACTGATTCCTTCGGCGAACATCGTCAGCGAGTTGCCTGCCGACGATGAGAACTATCCATTCGTGGTGAAGCCGTCGGCATCGTCGCTCCGCTATTTCATCACGTTCTGTTCGGCCAACGAGGAGCAGGGATTCCGTTCTGCCGCAAGCTGGTTCGACGATTTGAAGAAGTGGAAGTCGAGGGTGCTTCACCCGCTCTCTGTTTCGGTCGGCACGGTGGGGAAACATTCCAGAACCAGCGGCACGAAACACAGACCATAACTGCGGAAAAAATCCCTCGTCGGCATCGTCGGAATGAGCGACCCCGATGCGTAGTCAGTAAATCAATTTGATTTACCGAGCAAATCAATTTGATTTACCGACTAAATCAATTTGATTTACTGAGCAAATCAATTTGATTTACTGAGAAGCATCGGGAGTGCTCTTGTGAAGAGTCCCGATTGCAGCCGAGAAGAATCCTGATTGCAGCCGGAAAGAATCCCGATTGCAGTCGGAAAGAATCCCGATTGCAGCCGGGCTTTTTCGTGTTTGTAGAAAAGAGTGTGAGGGGTGGGCGATGTCTGCGGCCGTGGATTATTTCTGCTCGGCCACTTGTTTCAGTCTGATTATTTCGTCGCGGTATTGTGCTGCTTGCAGGAAGTCGAGGCGCTTGGCTGCCTCTTTCATCAGCTTGGTGGTGGCGTCGATGCTCTTTTGCAGCTGCTCCGGAGTCATGCTTCTCACCACTGGGTCGGCGGCAAAAGTGCCCTCCTGCGGGCCGGAGTAGGCGGTGGAGCGTGCGTCCGACGGTGTTGCCGGCTCGGCGGCGGTGGCAAGATTGCTGTGTCCCACTGCCTTCTCTATCTGCTTCGGCGTGATGTGGTGCTCGGTGTTGTAGTTCATCTGTTTTATCCGTCGGCGGTTGGTCTCCTCGATGGTCAGTCGCATGCTTTCGGTGATGGTGTCGGCATACATTATCACTTTGCCGTTCACGTTGCGGGCCGCGCGTCCTGCCGTCTGCGTCAGTGAGCGGTGGGAGCGCAGAAATCCCTCTTTGTCGGCGTCGAGTATTGCCACGAGCGACACTTCAGGCAGGTCGAGGCCTTCGCGCAGAAGGTTGACTCCGACCAGCACGTCATACACTCCTGCCCGCAGGTCTTCCATGATTTTCACTCGGTCGAGCGTTGCCACGTCGCTGTGTATGTAGGTTGCGCGTATGTCGTGGGCCAGCAGGTATTCGGTCAGTTCTTCGGCCATTCGTTTTGTCAGCGTGGTTATCAGCACTCGCTCTTCGCGCTCGGCCCGCTCCATGATTTCGTTGGTCAGGTCGTCTATCTGGTTTTCGCTCGGACGGACTTCGATGGCGGGGTCCAACAGTCCGGTGGGGCGGATGAGCTGTTCTACCACCACTCCTTCGGCTTCGTTGAGTTCGAAGTCGGCCGGCGTCGCCGACACGTAGATCACCTGATGCACCATTTCCTGGAACTCATCGAACTTCAGCGGCCGGTTGTCGAAGGCTGCAGGCAGTCGGAATCCGTATTCCACGAGATTTTGCTTTCGGGCGCGGTCGCCTCCATACATGGCGTTGATTTGCGGCACGCTGACGTGGCTCTCGTCAACAACGAGCAAATAGTCTTTTGGGAAGAAGTCGAGCAGGCAGTAGGGCCGCTCTCCTGGCTGGCGTCCGTCGAAGTAGCGCGAATAGTTTTCAATGCCCGAACAGTGTCCCAGCTCCTTTATCATCTCCATGTCATACTCCACGCGCTCCTTTATTCTCTGGGCGCGCAGCGTGTCGCCCACGTCTTGGAAGTGGGCCACTTGGAGTGTCAAGTCGTCTTGTATCTCTCTGATGGCGCGGTTGGTCTGTTCTTGCGATGTGGTGAATAGGTTGGCGGGGTAGATTTTATACTCGTCGAAAGAGCAGATGCGGTGAAGCGTTACGGGGTCGAGTTCGCTGATGCTCTCCACTTCGTCGTCCCAGAAAGTGATGCGCAAGAGCGATTCTGAATAGGCCATCCAAATGTCGAGCGTGTCTCCCTTCACTCTGAAGTTGCCTCGTTCTGGGGCCAGGTCGTTTCTTGTGTAGAGTGCGGCCACCAGCCGTCTGAGCAGTTGGTTGCGGTCGGTCCGCTCTCCTTTTCTTATTCTGATTACGTTTTCGTTGAGAGCGACGGGCGACCCCATGCCGTAGATGCAGCTCACCGACGAGACCACCACTACATCTTGTCTTCCCGAGAGCAGTGCCGAGACGGCCGAGAGTCGCAGCCGGTCGATTTCGTCGTTGATGGCGAGGTCTTTTTCTATATAGGTGTCGCTTTGCGGGAGATAGGCTTCCGGCTGGTAGTAGTCGTAGTAGCTCACGTAGTATTCCACGGCGTTGTTAGGGAAAAATCCGCGCATTTCGTCGTAGAGTTGGGCGGCGAGCGTCTTGTTGTGGCTCAGAATGAGCGTTGGCTTTCCCACATTTGCTATCACGTTGGCAACGGTGAATGTCTTTCCGGAGCCTGTTACGCCCAGCAGCACTTGCGCCCGGTCGCCCCGCAGAATGCCGTCGGTCAGCTGGCGGATTGCTTCCGGCTGGTCGCCCGTCGGCTGATATTTCGATGTAAGTTGGAAGTCGCTCATTATGACTTGCAAAGTTATACAAAAATCGACACACGACAAAATAAATGTCTCATTTTGGTGGCAACGGGCTCTTGTTTTTAAGTTTTTTAGTCATCAAGGCCTTGAAAGTCCGCCGCTCCGCCGATTTTTCAGCAAAGAAATTGTTGCCCCACAATACAATATTTGCGCGCGTCGCGCGTTCATATTATATATGAAAAGACTTTCGGCCCTTATCGGCTTGCTGGCTCTCTGCGTTGCCATGTCAGCCGTGACAAGCGAGCGCACGTTTATGACGCTTGGCACCACCGACGGCTTGTCGGACAATAGTGCCCAGACACTGATGTGTCTGCCCGACGGACGGCTGCTCATCACCACGCAGGACAGGGTGAACATCTACGACGGCTCGCGGTTCAGCCACGTGGCAACGGCTCTGGAAAATGTCTATGAGCTGAGCGGGTATGAGGGACAGCACCATCTCTCGCTCGACCGTCATGGGCATCTGTGGCTGAAAAACCGCCGCCAAATCAGATGCATCGACCTGAAGACGGAGCAGTGCGTGGGCAACATAGGCCCCTTCGGCAGCGGCGCCAAAATGCGCGGAAAGGTGAAGGACTTGTTTGTGACCACCGACGGCAGCGTGTGGTATGCCATTGGCGACTCGCTGCTGGGCTTCGACGCACACTGGAGCCTGCGGCTGCCACGCGAGGCCGGCACGCTGCAAGAGCTGGAAATGTGGAAAGACAACCAGCTGCTGCTCTTCTTCGACAATGGCGGGGCTGCCCTTTGCAGCATGAGAACAGGCAAGCTGAAGCAGCTTCCGAGAGCATACGAAGGCAGCGAGGCTGCCGAATTTTCCACATCGACATCGGTGGTGAGAGACGGCGACATCATCTATCAGATACGCAGCGGAGAGCAACGCTCGCGACTGCTGCGCTTCGACGTTGACAAGGGCGAATGGACAACCATTCTCACCACTCCCTATCACCTGAACGACCTGTCGCTTGCCGACGGGCAGCTCTACGTGCCTTGCGAGCAGGGCTTCTGGCAATATTCCACTGCCGACGGCCAACTGGAGCATCATCCGCAGGTGAAACTCTACGACGGGCGCGCCATATCTACCGACATCAACGCCATCTGCTTCGACCGTCAGGGGGGCATCTGGCTCGGAACCGAGAAGCGCGGCCTGCTCTACGCACGCCCATACCAGCGGCAGTTTGAGGTGATGGAGACCGCTTCGCCGCAGGCACAGAAATATCTCCAGATGCTGGCGCCGCTGAAACCCGTAACCTCTTTTCTGGGAGAGCCATGCATGTGTGCCCTCACCGACAGCAGAGGCTGGAAATGGGTGGGAACGAGCGAAGGCATACGCATCTATAAGAACAAAAATCAGCTGGCGAAGCGGATCAGCCGCGGCGACGGCATGGCCAACGAGGTGATCCACTCGCTCGTGGAGGATTCAGAAGGAAACGTGTGGGCTGCCACGAGCCAGGGAGTGTCGGCGATTATGATGCGCGACAGCAGCGTACTGTTCATCAGCAACTACACAGAGGCGGAGGGAGTGCCGTCGGAAGGCTTTGTCGATGGCAAGGCTCTTCGGATGAGCGACAACACAATCGTGATGCAGGCCTACGACCACGTGGTACGCTTCAACCCCTCGCGCTTCAGCACTCTCCATAAGTTCGACGGATTTCTGCTCACACCAACACTGGTGCGCGTCTCTCTGAAGGGCGACCCCATCAGAGTGGGCAGCGAGGAGGACGGACGAGTGCTGCTGCCGAAAGCTTGCGCATTCACCGACACACTGCTGCTGAGCTTCCGCGACAATATGGTGCAGCTCACATTCTCGGCGCTCAACTACACGCGTCCGCGCCAGACCTACTATCGAGTTCGCGTGAAGGAAATATCAGACGAATGGCAGACATTCTCGCCATACGACGCCAACGGAAACGTTGACCGCAACGGACAATTGCACTTCCCGCTGACCAATCTCCGACCCGGAAAATACACCATCGAGGTGCAGGCATCGTTCTTCCCCTTTGCGTGGAAAGGCGGTACCAAACAGCTGCACGTATCCATCAGCGAGCCTTGGTGGCGAGGCGGAGGAATGCGGCTCATCGGCATTCTGCTCATCGCAGGGATCATCCTGCTCTGCTTCTTCCTTTACACCCAAAACCTGAGGGCAAAACTCAAGGTGGCCAACACCGACAACCAACTGACGCTGCGCCTGCGACGCTTCTTCGACCGATGCAAGAGCTGGAAAGGACAGACGCTCGCCCCAAACAAGGACGACTCGCGGCAGGGCTCAGAAGGAGGTCAGAACGAACTGACCGACGAACAGGTGAGGGCTCTGATGCGCCTCCGCTCGCACATCTACGATCCAGACGTAACGCTCGACCAACTGTCGGAGCAGGCCAATCTGCCAGTAGAAGAAATCTACGGACTGTTCTCAAGCGCGCTGAGCCGCTCGCCGCGCCGCTTCATCATTGCCGAGCGAATGGAGACGGCCGCGCATAAAATAGGGGAGGGGACGAAAGATATCGACGCATTGGCACGCGAACTTCACTTTGTCAATGCCGACCATTTCCGCCGCTGCTTCCAGCAGTATCACGGCTGTCGTCCAGAAGATCTGGTGAAATAGCGGGATGGGCCGCCGTCCTCAGTTGCCGCTCACCGTTGTGGCGTGGGCCACCAGCCGCCAAGTGCGGTCGGTTGGGCCTTTGTAGTAGGCGAAGGCCTGATAGCAGTTTTCTGTCTCGAAGAAGCTGCCTTCGCTCTCCAGCGGGCGAGGCTGGCCGCTCTTCTCGTCGAGCGTGATGTATCGGTAGCTGTAGTAACCCTGCTTTTGAAGCAGTGCGGCCTTGTAGCACTCCTCCACAGCATCCCACTCCATTTGGTATTCCGACGCATCGTCGCCGATGGTCCAGTCGCCGCAGATATAGATGGGCTCCGGCCGCTCAGGCGACAGAAGCTGATAGTGAACCCAAACGTAGTCGCAAAGCCTCTCGCTCTCATAGTTGTCGCTGTTGCGTATGAGGAAGGCTCCGTTGGCATCCTCGTCGTATGTGTAGTGCGGGCGAGGTTCGTCAACGTATGGCCAGGCGTGATAGCGATGCCCGTCCCATGTCATTCGGTCTATTCCCATAGTGGTGTGGTCAAGCGCAAGCACCTCATATTTTCTGTACTCGTTGCCCCCTTCGAATATCAAGTTTCTGTTGTGCTGCCACGTCAGACCCTTGGTATTCACAAGGTTGGGCTTCACGTTCAGCCTGGTGTCGGCCCATCGGTTTCCTCCGTTTTGCATCACCACCGTCTGAATCTGCTCGTCGGGAAACGTTACGTTTATCGACCCGTAGTCCAGTCGCATCGTCAGCTGCTGGTAGCGGTTGTTCAGCGAAATGTCGGTGTTGGTCGTTACGCCCAGTGCCAGTGTCATCGCATTTTCCACCATATAAAATCTCACTTCGGCAACGGGCAGGTCGCGGTTGTCGTCGTCGAAGATTATCAGACGGTAGTTGCCGCTCATTTTAAGCCTGCATCGGCTGTTGGGCAATGAGAATGAGTAGTGGGTGTACAGCTCGTTGGTGTTCAGCGACTGCTCGTAGTCTTCTATCTCGATTTGAGAGAATCCCTCCAGCCAGTCGCTCTCGAACAGCCCCTCGCTCGTGGTCCAGTCGGCCTCGCAATGCTCCACCTTATACACATATCGGTGATAGTCGTGCGACAGCTGGTCGAACTCCACGTAGAGAGTCTGCCCGTCGTTCAGCGTCATCACCGGCATCTGCATCCATTCACCATCCACAGTAACAGCGAGCGACCGCACGTCGCTGCTGAACACGTCGTGCCCCATCGCCGGCAGTGCCGCAACGAGCATTATTAGCGTCAATAGTCGTTTCATGCAGACAAAGTTACGAATAACTTTTTTACTTCAGCACTTTTCAAGTTTCACTCACCGTTGTTTTTTGTTTTTTTAAGTCTTTCGCAATCTCTCCATCGTGCATCCGCTCCTCGCCAGTCAAAGTCCCTCTCCTCGCGCGCGTATATATTATATAAGGTGTAGCCAGTTGACGCAAATCAAGATGACTTGTCTTTTTTACCAAAAATGAAAAATAAATGCAAAAACATTTGGAGAGTTCAGAAAAAGTGTGTACCTTTGCACTCGCTTTTGAGGAAAACAATCCTCAAGCGTTAAGAAGAGTTCTTTGAAAGATTTACATAAGACAGAGAAGTAGTACAAGAAGCGAGACGCTCGACACCTCTTTATTATAAAAGGTGAAAGCGTCTTGGGTAAAAGAAACGAACCGTCAAAAGAAAAAGCTTTTTTCGTGAATGGTGAAGTCGCTTTTCCCAATAAAACATGAAGGCGTCCTGAACGGAACAAAAGATTTATTATTTTACAATGAAGAGTTTGATCCTGGCTCAGGATGAACGCTAGCTACAGGCTTAACACATGCAAGTCGCGGGGCAGCATGGCGATAGCTTGCTATTGTTGATGGCGACCGGCGCACGGG
>Ga0181612_142683_pt1 | contig 11743 bp, 10 predicted proteins | sample HoacroProtozoa21_FD_119630 | JGI IMG/M metagenome (GOLD analysis project Ga0181612, IMG submission 119630) | Hoatzin crop microbial communities from Cojedes, Venezuel. Combined Assembly of Gp0051906, Gp0051904, Gp0051908 | reverse complement strand
GGGTGGGGGGGGGGAGGGGGGGTGGGGGGCGGGTAGTGTGTGGTCGTGATATGTGAAGTTACCTGTTTCTTATATTTGCATGTTTTTAATTTTATGTGACTGATACACATCAGTTTCTTTTGGATAGGCTTCTTTTGATTACAGCATGATGCAGTACTTAGATGTTTTACATTACATATTCTGTCACATCATCCTTGTAAAATAATAAAAAATTAGATCTGAAGAACAAAGCAACAAGTTTAATTCTTACCCTATCCTTTGTTCTGTCTGTTAGACACAATTCAGCCAGCACCATGGAGGATTTTCCCCAGGTAACTAAGGCACCAAATACACTGACAACAATACTTTTTTTTTTTAATAGCCTCTTTGATTTGGTGGCTAGACATACTTTCCTATGTATATCAGACTAAAAGAAATGAGGTGAGGTAAGGTAAGTTTTTTGTTGCTCCTGTTAAGAAAGTAGGCTAAAAAATATGTATTTTGATTGATTTGCTGTGGCAAGCCATTCTTACATGTGTTATTTCTCTGGAAGACTTCATTTTCGAGTGTTGTTAAAACCTGAATACAGCTGGATCCTCTCAGACTGGTTTTGAAGTCATGGAACATGCTTAAAGTAAAAGCTAGTCAGTCAGAGACAGAAGGTTTCCCTGAAGACTGGAGGGGGAAAAAAGTGAAATTTGTGTCTCCGAAGGCTAAGAGCTGCAAATTATGGCAGTCACACAATGCAATCACCAAGACAGCTAACAAGCAAGTGCTTGGAAAGCAAATGACACCAGCGCTTGAGGAACTAAAAGAAAACCTGGATGGACCTGGAATAATTTATGGTTTCATGATGTATGAAGAGCTGTCATAATACCGGACTTAGGGCAAATGTTTGGGCTGCCAGTATAGTAGTCTGTGGCTGTGTCTAAGAGAAATCAACTGCCCATGGAGATTCTACAGAGAAACAAGTTTTGCTTTTTAAATAAGCTTATGCAGATTGCAGGGGGGGTGGGGGCAGCAGCATATAAAAATAAGCTCCACTTTTTAGTGGTGTGACACATGGCCTAAGATCGCAGAAAGAACCTGGGGAAAAAAATATACTCTGGTTTTGCTAGTGTGCCTGAAATGGTGAATTATTCTTATAACATGAAGGCCAAAGAGCTTTAATAACAATTTGATGTGTTCATACTACAGAGACTTTAAAAGTACATGTTAGTGATATTTAAAGATTGTGAGTACCTTCCTATTCAAATATGTAACTTTGCCTTTCTAAACACATTTATTTATGTAGTTGTTCCAAAGACATGGAGCTCAGAATTAATTAAGGTTGTTTGTGCAGCCTCAGTTCTGTGTATGCAGTATTGTAATTATCTGTTAGTCTGCTTGCCCTTATGCCACGCAATAGCTTACTTCTCAGGAAGTCCTGTTTCCTAGCAGCTGGATATCAGTAAAGATCACAATAAAGATTACAATAAAGAACTGGTCCCTGAATGAAATAGATTTTCCAGTTTCCTATGATGTTCACTTTGAAAGACAAGTTTTTCCAGTAAATGGTGTCTTGAGAATTTAGTTGAGCTCTTGGCTGGTAGTAGCCATGTTTGTCTTGTGCCTGGTTAATTATGACAGTATAGCCCTGGCACAGTTTTTATTTTTGACAGTGACTGAAGTGATTAAGGATAAGTCATGCAACAGAAATATATTTTCTAAAGTCAGTGTTTCATCTTTGTTCCCTGCCTAGCAGTGGTAGGAAACATTCCTTTTTGTCTCACTGTTTCTGAATGTATGCGTTTTGCACTACATTTAATGGCACTTTTATTTAGCTTACAGTAATAGGGTCTATGTTTTATATAAAGAATGGGAGAAGATTTAGAAAATAGTGTTGCACTTGCTCTAAGTATTTACAGCATCTCTTCTGGCAAGATAGAGGAAAGCTAGCAGAAAACTGTCCGTTTTCCTCAGGCAGATGTTCTCTTCATTAGAGTAATGGCTTGAACGTGTGCATCCAGGAACTTAACTGCTGAATAACAGCATGCAGTCTTTGTAGTTTTAACTGTTTCAGAAATAATTGTCTGCACAGAGTAGGTTATATAAACAAAGTGCGGCTTCTGTGAATCTTCCTGCTGTCTTTAGTTGAGAGGTGGTTGTTGCTATAGCAACTGGCAGACATTATTCATGTTTCATTTTTCTAAGGCTGGAAGGAGGGCTCTGAACATCTCTGCAAAATTTGTGAGCTGTAGAGCTTTGCCCAGGAAACTCTGCAGCAGTGCAACGGTTACCTTCATTACTTGTATTGGTCCCGATAACTTATAGGTGATCTAGAATTTGCCTCTCTTGGGAAGAGAAATCCCAGAACATGTCCCAGGCATAAATCTAAGTGGCCTAATAGGATGTTGTGTGAAGATAATTAGGTACCAGGAGCAATGTAGCTGTCTCAGTGTAGTGCTTAACTTGGCTTTTTAGCCAAGATGAGCTTGTGTGTTGGAGTCTAGTGTTGACAAGGCTCCCCTACTTTCGGTACCTGAGTTAGGTCTGGGTCCTGAGTCAGGAGATGAAACCCACATAGCAATGAACTTTTTTTTTAGTAAACAAGGTCATGATACTCCATTATTTAAGAAGATGCATCTTGGCAGAAATCTCTGCAGCTTCTATAGCCAGTTATAGTCATTTTTACCCCATGATCCTTTGCGTGGAGCACTAAATGCCTTAGACTGTTAATGTTAAACAATACTATCACTTTTCCTCCCCACATCCTCCCTTCTTGCATGTTGAATATCCTTATTTTTGCTGATTGGTAAGATCTCACTAAAGGCAGTTGTCGGGGCCTGTGCAGAGCGGTTTCTTTGGGAGTGAACCACTTTCAATCTCAAGTCATTTGTCTATTTTTGCAAATGTATTTCTGTTATTGCTGACTGTAAGATGAAAATAGCCACTACATCTATAGGCTAAGCTGAAATCCTTTTTTTCTTCTTGTGATGGGCCCCCATTTATTCTCTCCCAAATGAGACACCTCAGAGTTTGAGTTTATCTTGCAACCCAATTTTCTTCACAGAAGCAAAAGGATGAGACTGAAGATGGTTTAAAGCAATTATGGGATGAAGGCCAGGTATCCACTTAGTTCAGCAAATACAGTGATTTTGAGTTTAAAGTAATTGAAAGCGGAGGAGGGGATATCTTGCATAATGGAAATCTCTTTAAGCTTTATTGTAGATGTCTTTTTAATAGGGGTCAGAATTGAGGGAATTGTCCTTCATGTGGCAGGCTAGGAACTTGGAATCCAGTGAGAGCTGCTGTACTGCTGGTAGAAGCTCGGTGGAAAGAAACTGGCTGGAGGTACCCAGAAGGTCAGGGAGTTGGTGAACGTGTTCTAAAAGTAATGCAGTGGGAGAGCTGTGGTGCTGTAACAGGACTTGCTTGCATGGTTGTGTAAGGTGACAATGCAGAGTAACCTGACTAGAAAGAAGGCTTTGAAGGGGAGTAGTCCTATTTTTGAACTATCTTTCTTCTGCTTACAAAGTTCATATCACTTCATTTTTTGCAGTGTTTTATGACTCTTTCAAACACTTGCAGCCCTTCTGGTGTGTGTGTGTGGGAAATACTAGAAGCACCGTAGTATTTAGAGTATGCCTGCAGTTACACATGCAGAAGAGGGAGATCATTAAAGCAGAAAAATAAACTGCTGAAATCCATCTCTTTTGTACGATGTCCAGAAAGCCAGTACCTATCTGAATTTGCTCCCTGCAGAAGAACACAGTTCTGAAACCTCACCTTGCTTCCCTGCTCTAAACCTTGCCTGTCAAGAGCAAAGCTCAGCAGACTGAGATGTCGGTGAAGATAACAAGTGTTTGTTCTTACACAGGGCGCACTCAGCCTGCACCTGAATACGGTATGTGGATGTGGGGAGGTCCCCATATGGCAACAGGATCACTCTGTTACTGTAGAAAGGGATTAATTACTGTGAAACAGAAAAACAGTTGTGCCTTGCTTTTGAATGATCAGTATGCTGCCATGGCTGAAGCACCACCGTTACAGGCCTGCTCTGTATCTTAAAAATGAAGTCAATGGGATGGTAGCTATGAACCTTGGTGCACTTGGTGTTAAGTCCTGTCAGACTAGTGCAGCCTGAGCAAATTTGGAAAGAGTGGAAAGCAAAGAGGAAAGCATGGCTATGCACTGAGTTCAGTGGGGATGTGATGGCTTGTGTATGTCAGTGAGCTGGCAAGAAGAAAGCACTGTGCCAGTCTGGGAGCTTGTGGGAGTCTCTTAGATTAATCCATAGATATTGTTCATTTTGTGACATATTCATTTTAGTTAAAAATACATATCGTATCAAAAGAACGTTTTATTTTACTTTTTACTTCTGGGGGGAGAAGTCATTACCTTCTCTTGTTACAAAGCTGAGACCAAAGAGATTGCATTGTTTTTAAAAATGTTTAGAGCTCAAGATCAGATTGCTTAATAGAGCAGTGTATAGCAAAGTATCCATTTTCCCCTTCTTTCCATCCCCATATTCACTTTACTGCACTGCAGTTGCTATCTCTGTTTTTGTAGAACTCAAAGGCTGCAATATGCTTTGATCATTGTGCCCTCTGAACAAGGATATCGAACAGTGAATACTCGAGTTGCTCTCCCCAGCTCAAGCAATCTGACCTTGGGATCAGCGTGATGCTGAAAGCAGGCTAGTCTGTGCCCGATTCTCCAGTTCTCAGTGGGAGGTGTAAGCTTGATCGTGACTTGGAAATACTCACAGGAATTACCTCGTAGTTGGGAGCAAGCTCTCTAGTTGAAGTCTAGAAAAATGTACAGGTGCTCCATTTCTCAATCAATGGTGACCTTCAGTATACAACTACTACAACAATATACTGACAGAGATCTTGGGTGTGAGGATCTGTCTGACATTGTGGTAGCAAATGCTGCCTGCAGCAGTCAAAAACCTGAGGAGGAGAGGCAGCTGGTACTCTTGCACCTTGGCTGAAAGTGTTTTGCCCTTGAGCAACAGGGTCACGAATAAATCACTGCAGGTTGTATGTTGCCCAGTCTTGGTGTTTGAAGACCTCATGGCCTGAGACAGACTGCACAGCACAAAATGCTGGGTATCTGGAATGGAGGTTGCCCTGCATGCCCTCAGGTAGTGACACTTCAGCTTTTATTTTGGTGATGTGCAATTAAAAAGCTTCCATTCGTGTGTCTCATCTGTATCTGGCTGAGCTTGCCACCCTTCTGCTCGGCTGCAGAACCCACTTCACAGCACAGGCTTTTTCAGCAGATAATAGGGACCCTTTTTCCAGTGGTCCTTTTATGTTAATCATTTTATATTGCATTAAGAGGATGCAATGTAATTACCCAGAGGAAATAATGCTATTACAGTTATTGTTTCTTTTGTCATCTTTAAGAGACTAAGCAGCATAAGAGCTCTCCCTACAAAGGCATTCAGTTTGGTATGTTGTTCTCTGTTATTTAATATTTTAGGATGTAACGCTTTTGAAAGCTAACATAGTCAGGCAAAAGTAATCTTTTATAAATACGCATCTCCCAATAGAGCAGTTACACAATTTTAATCTAAAAAAGGTGTCCCTTTCCCTGTAGTTATTTGTGTCATCTGGTTTTATGTCTGTGAATTGTTTCCAGAGAAATCTATTTATGCTTCTTTTTTCAGTGTTTTACAATGTAGTAGATTAGCTGTGACAGTTGTAAATCATCTGTTTATCTTCCTAGTCTACAACATGATGAAAACAATGGCAACTCTTATACTATTCCATGAGTAGTAAACACTGATGCTGTTGAGTTTTCATTTCTGCCTTGCTCAGCCAGGACACTAGAGGTGGAAAACATCAGTAACAGTGCTTTGTATGGCAACTCTGGTGGTAGACTCCTGTGATAAATGCCAGAGCAAAAAGAACTGGGATGGTCACTGCAGCTTGTCTTTTGATTTATTCATATTTGCAAACCAGGCCCTTAAGTTCCACAGTGTTGGAAGTGTGAAAATATGTACTTCAGCTTCAAGCTTCTAAGAATTGAAAATATTTTAATGTAAAATTAATTCGTAGATGTGTTTAAGGCATGAAATTTGCTTTGCTTTACTGTTTCAGTGAGTAGAAATGAAGTAGATAAGAAATGAAGTAGATACTCTGTCACTCTTCTGGGTCAAACCTTTAACTTGCAAATGTGCTCTAAGTATTGCTGTTTAGACTTTAAAGAATAGGCATTTTCCATTTGCTAATGATGGACATTTCAAAAAGTTTATATCTGAAATTGTGAAGACTTGTATTACCTGTACTAAAAATAGCAAACCGTTCTATTGTCTGCAGGTACTTTTTGCTTCACCCAATTTCCCTCAACAATTCCTTCGACCTACTTCACTTAATGAGAGAATCTAAGTGTTGACATCTAGCCAACATTAGGCACATCTCTTTATTCTTTCAAAACAGAAGTCTAGGTCTTAGTTTTAAATCGCTGGAGTGCGTTAGACCTAAGCCTTTTAGAGAATTCACGTCACAGTTCTTGCTGCCTCACTGCTGTAGTAATGGGCAGAACCTTGTAAGTCTTTTAAAAAAAACAGTTTTATCAGTGTTGCTAAGTAGAACATTTTGTCACAAAAGGATTTTGATTAGACCTTTAGTGGTATAACCATACCCATTCTGCTAACAATTTTCTGAAGCTTTTAAATGAAGAAGCCTAAGGAAGTTGCTTTGGATTTGTTTCTATTTTTCTTCTGAAGTGGTAGCTCTGTTAGGGATATCTTTCTAGTGTTTCTTTATGAACCATCTACACCAGGGCTTTAAGACGGCTTGGGGTTTTTTTTGGGTGGAATGAACGGGAGGGGGCTTGACAGTAAGTGTGCAGAGTGTCAACTGTTCTGTCCTGATGCCTCAGTAATCTTCCTATCTGTATGCTCTTCCCCAAAGGCTTAAGCTGAAAGAAAGCCAGTGCATGATCAGTGTTTTGATGCCCCCTTCCCGTCTCTTGTCACCAATATGCATGTTAACATCGTGCAGGCCTCTCTTCCTATTGGAATCCTCTGATTCTCTCCTTATCCCTCCTGCAACTTGTCGCTCAGTCCTATGGTCCTGATATTTCCCTTGCTTTCCCATCCTGTTGTGCTAAAAAAATGTTGATCTCTGAGCTCGCCCCCAGCACTGCTCTGAGCCTCCCACCTGAACTCCCTGCTGAAATGGTCTGAGCCTTCCTGGAGACAGCAGGATGCTCTTGTCTGTAGTGACTGACAGCAGAGGTTTCTTGCTGTGCTGCTTTGCTCCTGTCCTCTGCAACTGCTCAGGGAGCATCTGCTAGCTGCCAGGGCAGCACGTCTGCTGCACAGGAAGGGCTCTGCAGCAACATTTTTAAAGGATGAATTTTGCTTCCGAATGCTCTGTGGGTAGGAGCTGACTGCTGGCAGGCTACTTGCTCTTTGGAGGCCAGCAGCAACCCATAAGCCACCATTTATTACTTCCTGCAGGGAAGGGGAGTTTGAAGTTGTTGCAGAGGAGGAAAAAGAAGGGGAAGTTTCATGTGACTAAAATGCTTATTTCCTGTGTTCCTGCACAGCTGAAGTGTCAGAGTAAACATCTCGGACACAGCTGTTCTGAGCAGTATGTCCAAATGGATTTCAGGGATGAGAAAAGGAGATGGTTAGGTTTTGAGTTCAAGCTTTTGTTTTTTGGTGTCTACTTGATCCATCTCCATGGATGTACTGTAGCATGTGTTAGTTAAAGTAAGAATTTTCTTGCTATCTTGTTTTGAAGGACTTGACTTTGATAACTGTTACGCATGTGTGCATGAGAGCTTACAAAAGCAAAGCTAGTGCTGATTGCAGTGTAATTTTGGTACACTTAAAGCACTGTTTTGTAATAATCTTATGAAAAAGCACATCAGGTCCTGAACAAGGTTAGGGCTCCAGAATGTGCTTGCTTACACAGTGAATAAATGGAAGCAAGGAGTAGCCTTGACTCAGTGTTCAGCTCGGTCACAGCTGGTAGAAGCAGCAGCGTAAGGAAGCTGATCTGTCCAAGCTCAGGCCAACTTCCAGTACAGTGCAGCAATACCAGAAAAAGTTGTCTCCAGCTGTGCTGGAACACATTGCCAGGCCACTTTTCCCCAAGCTCTGCTTGAGGGTAGTTTCAGAGTTGTTACTGACAAGTGGATTTTGTGAAAACTGTAGTCTTAGCAAGTGTGCGTCTGGGTTTTTTCATGTGTGTGTTTTAAGACTTATTGCCTCCCACATTTCTGAAGAGGAGAGCAGATCGTAACTTTGTCCTGACTTACTCTGGAGATTTTAATATTAAATATTCAGCTGCTTGGTTTTTACCTTTTGAACTATCAGCTGAGCTGCATGCATCGTGGTGATTTTTGGCTAGCCATAGGACTTTCAGACCTGTTTATCTCTGGAGAGATCACTGTCCTTTGTTCCCAAGCTTCCGATTTTAAAATAGAAGTAAAAGGTAAGTAAGGAGTGCAAGTACGGAACGAATGTGGTACTGAACTCTAGAGCAATAAACAGCACTAAAATATTACTTAGTATATTATTTTTCTAAGTATAGATAGGAACACTATTGATAACAAAAAGCATAAGGAATACTAAAGGCTTGCAAGATATGTTTTACCGTAAATACGGAGAGTAGCTTTTACATGTGTCACACAGAGGCGAAAGTCACAAGCAGTGACTTAGCTTTTATTCATGTTGAACTTTGTTTTCCCTATGTCTAGCCCCTGGATCATTACTCACATCAATTTGTTACTAGGATAAACACTCCAGTTTTGCCATTAGAGAGACTATTTAGCCTTAAAGTTCATTGCTGTTGCTTTAGAATAGAGCAGCCCGTTGCTGAATGCTCGGATTCTTACTCCAAGTCAGGTATTCAGGATTTCAGTCTTAATGTAGTTCTGCATTTAAGCTAATAAACTTTGTCGGCTCTGACCCATATCTGCACTTTCAACACACTTCACCCAGCAGAGCAATACCTTTGATTTGACTGATGTGCTGACCAGCCGCTGTTTCCAGTGGCTAGATAGAACTGCCTAGTGTAGCCTCACTGCTTCATTCATGCTTGTATGGGAGCTCTGTTCTCTCCTTAATTCTGACTAGTTCAAACTATGCATTTTTATATTGTCCATATCAGGCATAAAATGCTATATAAAATAAGCATGTGAACTAAAGAGTGGGTTTTGTTTGCTTTTTTTGGAGCAGTGTTCATAAGGAAGTAGTTGGAGGTAGCAGAATTGGATGATAAGGAGTAAAGCATATAGTGGTTCTCAGTTAACTCTCTTCTAAATTTCCCAGTTTAATGCTGGATTTCTCCTGCTCTATATTGGCAACACTTTTTGACTGAGACATTAGTTTATTTCAGTTGTCACTTCTGATGCCTCCTCTGTCTCCCAACATGCACCACCTGGCACTTTCTGACAGTTAAGTAGCTGTTCAGTCAAACAGGGGCGATTAGCTGAGAAGTGGCAGGGACAGAATAGCTACATTTTTTTCTTTTTTTCCCTTTAGTCCCTCCTCCTTTGTTCTAGCTGTTTCTTTTTTTCTTCTGGCTGCTTTTCAGTACCCCTGTCTCTCACTTGTGGAATTAGAGCAAGAAACTGGAAGATGGTATCTCCTCTTTGCTGCTCAGCGCACCCTTTACCCAGAGGCGTATCTGAACTGTCAGACACGCATAGCTGTCTGCATGCCTCGGGCTTACCTGTGCTTGTGCTCTCATCCACAGCTGTGCAGCCCTCATACAGTTCCCCTTTTGAGATGCTTTCTAGGGTGCAGTTCTGTGGGAGCTGCTGTGCATGTCCTGACCCTGACACAGGTCCAATCACTATCTCTTGCTTGTGGTCCCCAAGCACCCCTTCTCTCTGTGTTTAATCTGTTCACATCCCACTTCTGCAAGTAGAGACCCAGTATTACTGTGGCTGATCTCCTTCAACTGAACAGAGCTTAAGCATCTTACTTCCAGATCTTCAGCCTTGCTGGGAGGGCTCTGGTTTGCCATTCATCACACTGGGGATAGCTAGTTCATGTTGTGCAAACATGCACTTGATTTGCCACTGTCTGAAAAAGCAGATGCTTGTAATTTGCACAGCTCTTGTGTTTTTAAAAAATCCTGTCAAAATGCCAGTGCGACACTTGCCAGCTCAGTGTTTCCTTGACATTCTTTGTTTTTTCCAGGCTCTGGGCTGGGTAAGTGTTCCTCCTGCTTTTCAGGACACCCTCCCAGGGGCTCTGCTTCTCAGTCAGGCTTTTCCCCTTGGATGTGCTGCTTTGCTTAGTCTCTCAGGCCGGTCTCCTTTGACCAGAGCTTACCTGATAGGTAAAGAAGCGCTAAAAGCTTATAGTCTTCCTTCTTTTTTGAGGTTTCCTATTGAGACTATTCCTCAGCTTTGTGTCTTTTAAGGTATAATTTCTCTTTACACTTATTTAGCTTCCTGCTGCTAGTAATTTCTGCTTCTGCTTATGCAGAGTTTCTGTAGAGAAGCTGGAGAGAGCTGGTTTTTTTTAGTTCAAGAGGAACTCCTTAGCAAAAATGCCTTTGATAACCTAACAGTCTATCTGACAGATTCTGATCATGGAACAGCTTTTTTTTAAGTACTTCTTGCTGTTACAAAAGGTTTTTTTTTTCCCGTTTAGAAAGTAGGCTTCGGTACAGGTACATGGGACAGGGAATCTTAGCTGCTGTGGGAAGTGACTGAGTGTAATTATAATGGCTGTATAAGAATCGAGGTAAATTGACATCCTATATGAAATTGCTTATCAGTCCTTCTAGAGCTTGTATTCATCCTGGTAATAGAAGCATTGATTAAACCTGTCTGAATGTGAACATATGGACATATCAGAACTAATCGTAGATTTGTAAATAGAATTTATTTCCATTGCGAAACTGCTTTTTTTCTTTTTAGGAATAACCTGACAGTTTTTGCACTTGCCTTCGTTCAAAGTAGAACCAAAACCCGAACTTGGAGATCCTCCCTAGCACTGGTCAGCCTTACACATCCTTTTCTTTCAGCTCTACCTCTGGAATGTTTAAGTACTGAATTCTGTGCTGCAACTGGTTGTACTTCAGAGCTCAGTGTTTACAAATGCGTATGTATTTTGTAACAGTACCTCTGTGCTTTTTTCCTTCCATTTTACCCTTTCAGATAAAGCAAAGTCTAGTTTTCTGTTTCATACTATGCCATATAGTAATGGCAGAGCTGAGAGAGAAGCAAAGCGTCTTTTGATTCCCACTCAGGGTCTTATTATAGACCATGCTATATCCTTGAAAGACTAAAATGCAATAAAGTAGTGCACATACCAGGATGGCAGCAGAATCCTTCATGTTGCTTTGGTGATGTAGTTCTCCAGTTTATTTTGCAGATGTCACTTCTTAGATGATCAGGCCTGGTCAGCATGGGTTCATGAAAGGCAGGTCCTGCTTGACTGACCTGATCTGCTTCTGTGACAAGGTGATCCGCCTAGTGGATGAGGGAAAGGCTGTGGACGTTGTCTACCTTACCTTTAGCAAAGCCTTTGCTGTTTCCCACAGAATTCTGGAAAACCTGTCTGCTCATCACTTGGACAGACGTACTGTTCTCTGAGTAAAAAACTGGCTGGATGGCCGGGCCCAAAGAGCGGTGGTGAATGGAGTTAAATAAATCCAGCTAGTGGCTGGTCAGAAGTGGTGTTCCCCAGGGCTCACTACTGGGACCAGTTCTGTTTAACGTCTTTATCAGCAATCTGAATGGGGGAATTGAGTGTACACTACATAAGTTTGCAGATGATACCAAGCTGGGTGGGAGTGTT
>Ga0181612_101810_pt1 | contig 11743 bp, 12 predicted proteins | sample HoacroProtozoa21_FD_119630 | JGI IMG/M metagenome (GOLD analysis project Ga0181612, IMG submission 119630) | Hoatzin crop microbial communities from Cojedes, Venezuel. Combined Assembly of Gp0051906, Gp0051904, Gp0051908 | reverse complement strand
TCTCCTCTGGGCTCTGTCAAATATTACATAGAAGCCTTCCATGACTGTAGCACCAATAACTAGGGCATTTGTGGAGGAAGAGATGCCAAATCGGTAGCACTGTAAATTCTCTCCTATTCCAAGGATAGGTTGAATATAAAGCTATTAAAAAAAAAAAAATCCAGACGTAAGAAGCAGCACACCCACAGTACTTGTAAGTTCAGACCTTTTGATTTTTATTTCCAAGCAGTCAAACACCACTGGAAATAGAGAATGAATAGGGGCAAACAGATTTCTGTATATGATGTAAAACTGATCAAAGCTTACATGCAGTTAAGGGGTAAAGCTCTTGGATTCAAAGCTCAAATTTGAACACAGTCGGTCACTATGTGAAGGTCAACAGCAAATGCACAAGAGCCACTTTTTGCTGTATTTTCCATAAGGGAAGGACAGCTCAGTAAGAACCTGGGATATGAGCTTAAATCAGAAAATAATTTTATTATTTAAAAAAATTATCAGGATGGAACGGATTCAGAGAGCATTCAGTGTCAGCTTCAAGGCTCCAGATTCACAAATTCAAGTCACATTTTACCCCTTGTCTCCTCAGGGAAGATGAAAGATTGCCAAGCTACATGATCAATACAGAAAAATCTTATCACAAGGCCTTACTATATTTCACGTTAAAATGTATTTAAAAGGTTCACGCTCCCCTTTGCTTCTGACCATCCCCTAAGATAAAAGACTGTATTAGCAATGTTAGAGGATACTAGCCTGTATTGCAACCTATGCTGGGGGCAGGAGGTAGGGAGCCAGAGAAGAAAAATAAAAATTGGCACGTTAGCTGGGATGGAATATTAATGAAAGATAAACAAACCAAGTTACAGAAACTGGTGAAGAGATCACAGAGGTTCATTGCCAAGACTGTCATGTTCAAGAGAAGTGCTCCAGCTCAGAATGCCACAAAAAACAAATCAATTTGCTTCCCAAAACGAGAAGATCAAAATGAGCAGAGACATTTTGTACTGACATCTAATGTGGCTAAAGCTCATGAAAGCAAAACAAAAACTTGCCGATTTTTTGTGACAATTTGAAAAAATCATTCCCAACTACATGGACTGCACTCAGAGGGAAACTGTGTTTTCTTTTTTGGTTTGAGGTTTGACAAATCTGTGAACTTCCCTATTTAAAATTTGATTTTTAAAATTTAATTTAAAAATAATTCCCTTGCATGAAATAAGCCTGTTTTCTATTACTACTAAAAATGGCTTGTATTTTTTAAGAGCATGTGCTTTATAATAGTAAAAATAAGTGCATAAGTGAATAAACAAAGAAAGTTGAGACCTGTGGTACGACAGAGATCCGAAATGACCTACTGGAGTTTTCATCCCTCAGGTAAATGGAGAGTTTGGGAAATAAGGACCAGGGTCTTTCAGTTCTATCCCAGCATGCAAGCTGTGAACCAGTCCAGAAACCAGAAGAGAATTCTTGTACCTATAAAAAAAAAAAAAGAGGTGATACATACAGATTGCATATATTTTGATAGATGTTTGTAAATGTTCGCTACCATTATTTCATACCTCTTCCATTCCCATGGAGAAATTCAGGCATGAACACAAGCCTGAGAAAGAGCTTTCTCTTTAGGATCAAAGCAAAAACCAAATGCACAAATTGATGCGCATCATAATCCATTATGACTTGGAAGAAGAGGGAAAAGGCAAGAGCAAAGTTAGCTCTCCTTTCCCTCCTTATTTGTGTCTCCTTACTTCTACTTCTGCAGAACATGTATGACCTCCCTGAGCAATCAGTACCACAAACAGGCAAAGCATCAACGGGCTTTTACTATGTATCTCCTTCTCCTCTAAACAGCTCTGACCAAGTGCCAACATTTTGAAGCAGCAGGCATTTTTTAAAAACACGAAATAAAATACAAACCACATGAGTATTTAATGGAATCATCTCCCTTCCTCACATACCTACAGCTTCTTACTCATCTAGGGTTTTGAAGCCAAGGGTTAAGCCAAAATCCCTTGGCACCTAAGGGAACTGAGGTCTGCTCCAGTCAACAAAAAGAAACATGTCCCTCTGTCTCTGCTGCTGTCCTGCCACTCACTACCAATGTAACTTGACATGCTTCTGAAATAAGGTTGATAAACTGTGCTTTTTAATATATCCATGGCACTAACAAGATGAAAAGTAAACTCCTACAGAGGTTCTTTGCCTAAAAGACAAACATCTTGTCTAACGTTCATACTCCCTGAAGCACAGGAAGCTGATCTGCTGCCAGATCAGAGGGAAACCCTTCCTTATTTGAGGGCATTACCTTGTGCTGGTTCTTATTCTCATGTGAAGCACCATCCAAGGCAGCAGCTTGGTCTGATGTTCCACAGCCAAAGCTTCCCATTTGGGTGAAGAAGAAAGATGGAATCCAGCCTCTCCACTCTCCTCATTTGTATTTATGTATGATATTGATTTTTTTGTAAACAACAGCTCATACCTTAGTTATATGGCATTTTACAGGTGACAAGTATTCAAGCACACTCACATACCTGCCAATGAAATATTTGTTAGGGCTGCACAGTGTTAGGGGCTCAGTACTTGCAGGTGCTCATCTCTGTTCTTGGGCCAACAAGCGTACACTCATGTAAACCAACAATGAGAGCTACCGTCACAAACAGACTGCTTTTACACTTAACTCTCAATGCACGGGACACAGTGCTCTGCCTCTCACAGCCATGTCCCAGGCCAGACCTGCTAAAAAACATAGTTCTCCTCTCTTCCCATCTTCTCTTGGAAAACAGAGCTTGTGATTTGAGAAAAACTGCAAGACAGCACCCAGACTGGACAGACCAAGTCTATGAAGTGCTCTATTTTAAGTGCCTACTTTCACTTCCCAGAACGACCGCTTATTACATTGCACTTCTTTGCCTTAATTCTGTATGCTGAAGAAATGCACTGGGGGGGATGTGGCTGTATCATACCTAAAAGGTTACTAAAACAAAGACTTTAGGTTTATTTGAGCCTTCCTTTCTCCAACTTAGTAACGTAGCATTACGTCAATGCTGTGAGTAGACACGCTGTTCTGACTTCAGCTCAGTGAGGTGTAGTAGCTGCCACCCCTCTGTGGCTCATCTCTGCCCATCTGCCAAAACCACCACCTTTCGGACCTGCCAACATCAAACTGCATCTATAGCTGCTCCCTAAAAGACTTTGATCCAAATAAGTAAGGTTTAAAAAACAACCTGCACCATTAAAGAGCATAAAGCTCACAGCCTTGTTTTTTTATGGAGCTGAATAAAGGAACGCTTCAGATGCAGTTATCCCAGTATACCTGAGGTGGCAATAACATCTTGCTGGGAAGCTCGTAAGGAGCAGCTAGGAGCAGGAACTTGTTAACCTGGTTCACCTGTGGTCAGAGAATTAGGTCTGAGGACAGCAGATGATTTTATGTTTCAGTGATACATAGCCTACCAGAAGCACAGAGCGCTAAGGGTACGGTTGTAATGCCATGGCACAACTTTCACTTTCCCGACATCGCTCCTACATGGCTGGAATCTGCTCCCTACATCTTGTAACTACTTTCTTATTTAACAGGCCATCTCCTTTGTTTAGAGCTGTGAAAGTAACTGTGGGTGTGTGTGGAGGGAAAATGGTACAGCAGCAAGGTCCTTGAGATTAAAAAGAGACCCTAAAAAAGAAGAGTTATTTATGCATTTTTAATAGGAAGAACAAAAACCATTAAGCAGTGAGTGGTTCCTCTCTAGTATCTTATCGATCAGTTGACTATTTACTTGTCATGTGGAAGGCCCTATTTCAAATGTCTTTCTGATCAACATCAGAGAGAAGTGTGATCCGCTGTGACCCACCTCACAGGAGGACGCCCTATCCACAAGGTGCCATTACAAGAGCTCTTAGGTAGGCTTCTTTCAATGCCCCTCCATCGACCGAAATTGTTCCAGTCAATACTTAAATGCTTTGCAAAGAGAAGAACCTTTCAACCAGGGAAGCTGAGATACATAAGATAACCGCTACATGTATTTCATATACTGGACATCTGCAGGTAGTAAAGAACGCTTCATGCCAAATCTCTGCCCTCAGTCAGGCAGGAAAAGGATCTCAATCTTGAATCATCAGCATATAGGCAAATACTCTCTCTTCTGGGCAGCCGGCCAATAGTCCAGTTACTGGATTTCCTGAGATTTGCAGTGACTATTGCTGCCTGACTGTGAATCCATGACAAAAATATTAAAATTATTCACATTGAAATAGCTGGGATTTATTCTTCATCTTTAACCTTCTTGGTGCTGTTCACTGTATTCAACCAAAATTTATGAACAGTTTTTATTAACCCGAAAATGCTGCTTCAGTTACTCTACACTTGGAGAAATCCACCATCCCCATGCCCAACTTCTAAATCTCACTCTATTTCCAAAGAAAGATGCTTTTAAACATAAATAATTCAATAATGAAGGTCAAAAGAAGCTTTATTGATATGAATAATCCTAATGAATGGCATCCATTCTATACAACAATAAGCATTATACTTCGAAAGGAACTGCTTGCAGTAGCAGGTTCTTCTACTTTATAAACACTCCTTTTTGTATGAAAGGACTGATTTTTGCACTCTTAATACTTCGAATCAGAGCAATGGGGATTATGTCCATGTTTCTGAAATGCTTAAAACAAAATATTCCATCTCTGCACTATTTCTGACGCATTTCCATACACGCACTTCTTGGCTGTACTTGGCCTCCCTTTTTCCCTCCTCGCTTTCCCTTTTCACCTCTTCCTTTCCATTTTCCGTTTCCATCACAGACTATCAGTCATTTCTCACTTATTAACAGTCGTAGAGCAGGAAAGGTTCTGCTTCCCTCAGGTTAAAACCCTATGACTTACGAGGTAGATGGCAAAGATGACACTCCTTTCAAAGATCATGTCATTTAATAAGGAATTTAACATTTTGAGCAGATTGAATGACATTAGCTTACCAGGGATGTGCGAGCTATTGCTTGCACAACAGCACTGAAGACTTTCTGGGGCAGACGGAGGAGCGTGGTCCCACTGTCTACTATCGCTTTATCGGCATTATACTAGGGAGGGGGGTGGAAAAAGGAGAGAAGTTACACACTGTAGTTAATGTAATGCAGTTTACACCGCTTTGTAACAATAACAAAGCTGTTCCTTTTTGGTAGCTGTCTTCCCAAACCTGCACATCATACTTGTCAGCAGCTTGTTCTAGTTGGTAGCTTGAATTCGAATGAAGTCTGACAGCAAAAGCAAGATACGGTCAGCCTAGACAGAAGAGCAAGTTCACCTGCACCACTCAAGAAATTACTGCCTGTCACCACAGCTGTTGCAAATGGCCAAACCACTGTAAAAAGAAGTAAAGCCCAGCCCCTCTCAGAGGCGCGAGCCAATCCACTTTACCTCCCATGTGCTTTGGGCAAAAGCACTCTCACGGTCAGTGCAGATGTTAAGCACGCTGATGTAACTTACATATATGACCAAGCTCTCGATGGAGGTCTCTGCTGTCATGAAACCAACTCACTCTAGTTTAAACACAATACAGCAGCCTACTTTTAATGACCGCCGTATCTAATTTAAGAATAGTCATGGAACATTAGGCCTCATTACATGTCATGTTCGGCACTGGCTGAAGAGTACAGATGTCAAATACCACACCATTCTCTCTCGACTGCTGAAAATCACTAAAACACAGACAAAAAACAAGTACAAAGAAACCTGAAATTTAAATCTTGCTGCCTCAAAATCCGCACTAAAAAACTAAGCAAATAGATGACCCACAGAGGTCCCTTCCAACCCCTAACATTCATTCTGTGATTCTGTGATTAGTAAAACCTCAACCCTCAGATTAAGAGATATCAGCAAAGTTCAGATACAGTGAACAAAGAATAAATATTTTAAAAGGTACATCTTTTTTCATGAACTCCTTAAAAATTACAATTAACTGTAAAAAGAAAAGGCACGTAGCAGTGGCAGCTGTTTGCATTAGCTACTTTTGTTACCAGCTTAGGCAGCAGGATCAATATAACTGAACACTGACATGTTTCTGGCATAATCATAAGACACAAAGAAACATACAGTATAAGCTTTCTAGAAAGAGGTCAAACAGCAAGCGAATTTAAAATACATTGGTTTAGATGTTATCAAGTTACATGGAGTATCTGTAGCGCAGTGACAAAAATAAAACCCACCAAAAAGTAAAAAAGTAAGCCCTAGTTATTTTCTTTTTGAAAGAAGAGCTGCTATAGGCTGCCAAGCAGTGCTGAAAGAAGAGGAAACAGGAAAGCATTTATTATACACTCAGAAATATTTCTAAAGAGTGGAGAGAAATATCAAGGCATCGTGGAGTTCATTTTAACAGATTTCTATCACAAACATGCAATCACCAGCATCCTGGAGAGCCACTCCTGTAAGTAGGAGACACCGCCAAGAGGGTCAATCACTAACAAGAAACCATGCAAAACCCCTGGAGAAGCAGGACGGCTTGGCCAGGGACTAAGAACCTGGACCTTCATGCTGTGTACAGTGTACTTGCAGCAGGCAGCAACTTCTTGCCTTCTTAGTCTTCACGGTTAATATTTAACAGTGCACCCTATGCACTGCTGGCAGCTCAGTGCTTCTCTCAGCCCTGGTCTGCCAGGCTCAAGGCCACAGCTGCAGCGTAACACTGGACAGGTTCCCAGCACTGAAGGGAGGGGACTACTTTTCCCTTGCAAGGAAAGGAGTAGTCTCTGGTGACGGTTACAAAAAAATGTTCTGCTTCCTAGAAAATAACTAAGAGGAGAGAGGGCAGATAGTCTTACACAGCAAATTATGCACCCTCTGCCAGCCCCTAACTAGCAAAACTTTAATCATACTAGCTCTGATTTACTGTTCTTGCCTTAAATTTTTATGGGAAGATCTCTTTTGATCAAGAAAGGAATGATGCTTCTGTAACAATGAGTAGCATACTACACTAATGCATACACTGTGAAAGCAAGCCCTGGCTCAGAAAAGAGCAACAATAACAGGAAACTTTGATAACACCAATAGACTTTTAAGTGAGCTGTTTTCTGGAAACAGCATGTATTAAACCGTCAGTACAAGGTCTCTTCAAAAACATGTTGACTGTTTTTTAAGGCGAGAAAGAAAAGCAAACACAAACATTTATGTTAGAGGACCAGCAGTTTTGCATTCCTAAATGTATAATAGAGAGAGGCATTTAAGTAGACCTTGTTTTGCTTATTAAGTTGAAAGATGATATGACTTATTTTAAATATTTTATATGCCAACATGATTTTCATATTTTGTACAGAATTATAATATTTATTCACATGTAAGATTTTTATAATGAATTTCACTTAATTTGTATAAACCATAAAAACTTCAGAATTTTCATGTCATAATGATTTCCAACTAAGAGAACAAGTGTAAGATAAAATTAAGGTGGCTAATGAAAACAGGGCATGAAAATTTTAGAACTAAAATAAAACCATGAATAGCAACAAGCACTGTAAGAAACAGAAGAAACACATGCATACACACATATCTTCCAGAACAAAATGAAACAGCTTTGGAATAAAAATTGCAAAACCACAGTCTCATTAGACTGATCCAGAGATAGCAGAACATTATTCCTAATAAAAACAGAAAACATATCCACCAGGAATAATAACTAGCAAGGCTGAAATGAGCAAAAGTGGATTACAAAAAATAAAATAAAAAAAGGGATGCATAGGATGAGATACGTAGGGAAGCGTCCCAGGATGACACCTGCCCACTGCCATCATGAATTATGTGCTTAGACATCTCCACAAGGATCAGCCCCAAATCTTCCCTTTTCTTTGTTTGACCAGAATTGTCTTAAAACCCCCCAGTTTGATTTTACTGTGCAACAGAAAACCTTAGACTGTAGTTGTTTAAAGACTGTTGTCTCCCTGAATCTTCAGTGTTTAGACATCTTTGTTACAACTGAAACTAGTCAAGAGGCTGAGCCCTTCCAGACCACAGCAGCCTTATTTTCAGTGGACTGTTCACAATTGTAGCTTAGTCTCTAATTTGTTGAAAATACTATCAATGACTTTAAAGTCCTCTTTGAAGCAATTTTAGCATCTTTGATGTACACACTGCATTTCACATGGCTTGTTTATTTCTTTTCAAAGTTACCACGAAGCCTTAATTCTCAAAGGAGACTGCAATACAAATCCGCTTGTGAAGACAAAGCTGATGAATGAAGTGTTTATTTTAACCAAATTTGAGTTTTTTATAGACAGAAACACATTACTGCAAATACCTCTCTGCAGTCCAATTCAAGGTTCTGTCCTCCAACTTCCAGTTTGAGAATTTCAACCTGGTAATACCACTCCTCTTTGATTGGTGTGTACCAAATATCACCATTGTAAAGACTTGGTTCAATTCCACCCAGAACCTGAGGGAAAAGGGAAAGGAATTCACAAGCTTCAAAATCTTGGGTGTTTAGTTTTGGGGGAAGTACAGAAAAAAGGGGAATATATAATTGTGATACACAGGGCATCAAAATTTTAATTTAGCACCATTTATAAGGATTTTACTGACAAGTTCTCTGTCAGAAATAAAGCAGTATGAAACATCTATACATTAAGCAGACCGTGCTTCAGTCAAACAGAACTCCCATATAGGGCCAGATTACCAGCATCTTCATCTACAAGCTCACACTGACTCTGTTATGAAAGCTTCACTGTTTAAAATCAAAACAGTATCTTCAGTGGTTTAATCTAGGCAATGTATAAAAATGGGACAGAATATTAAACGTGCACATCATAAATTCACTTTGTCAGATCGGAAAAGCCTTAATACTGCTTAACAAAATTTCATTTTTCTTACACCCATCCATAATGGAATATGACTATCCTGTCATTGCCATCACTATTAGCTTCCATCAAGACTTATGTTGAAGCTGACCGGCAGCATCCTAGACCATCAGATTTTGAACTGAACTAATATAAGCGAGTTCGTTCTTGGGCTTCCCCTATCTCAAGTGTGTTAACATTTACAGTATGTGAATTTACAGCAAAATAACTATTTGCGATCAATTCCTGTGCTGATATGCTTATTTCAGCATAGTTCAGGAAGAGCCATTCCAACTCTCAATTCCAGGCAAATAACGGCCAGTTTTTGGTCCCACTAAAACTGATGGGAAGACTTCCCAGAGTAAGAACAAGGTGAAGATCTGGTCTTCTGCCAAAAAAGGACAAGAGCCTTGATTCCTCTCCCCCTTTTCACATCAGGTAATAAAAAAAATACTGTAGCATTTTGGTGAGTTTGAACAATCTTAGTAGCTGAGTAAGGGACTATACAGTTCGAGAAGGGTAGCAGAATCTGCCCTGAAGAAAGATGATAGGTGGGGAAGTGCACCACAACATTTATTCTTTTTCTTTATTAAAAGTAAACTTGCAATGCAGAATTTTAGTCGATCTTCAGAGATACAAAAGAATGGAGAACAAAAATAAATAGACACTTCAGTTTTGCCTAAGTGCTTAACTTTTCCTTAAAAAAATATAAAACATTTCATACATTGAAACACCAGATTTGGAAGAAGTAGGATAATGACAGAAAAGAGGGAGAGAGATTAACAAAGATACATCTTCCCTCTCAGATTGACAGATACCCACAAGACTACCTCCGTTGGTACCACTTCCAGAAACAGGCAGTCCAGCGCCACACATCTGCAAGGAGAAAATGTTGGGGATCTTTGCCTGCCTCACGAGAGAATCAAAGAACGTCTCCACAGAACTTGAGGGCTAGAAGGTGTTGAAAAACAAAACAAAAAAGCCAAAAGAATTGCAGAAGTATTTATTAAAAAGTTTCTTTGCAGAAATGAGCAAATCATTCAAATGAGACCACTTTTCACAAGTAAATTGAATTTCTGACAACGAAGTGATGAAGATTCTAGACATAATAAGTCATTAAAAACCCAACATCTGTCATTTCTCTTTTTCTGTCATTTTTAAAAACATTTTTACTCTTGACCACTGTCACAGAAATCCCTAAAGCACAAGAGTGTTTTCCAGCTGCAGTTTTCAAACTCAAATACTAGTTTTAGTTTCAGGCAGAAACTTTCACCAATGCTTTCTGTTTGGAAAAGGCTTTGGGTTACCAGAACAGTCAAATGTAACTTGCTCTTCCCACCTTTCCACAGTTAAAAGGCAGAATTTTAAAGTGAAGATTTTAGTTTTAAAACACAATTCTAATGAACTTTGAATTCAATGGTCCTAATTTCCTCTTATTTCTTTTAAAGAACTTCATATCCAAGCACGCTCACTTCAACTGATTTCTAGCCAACAGGTTCTTTCCTACAGTGTATGTCATGCTTGCCTTTGCAGTTAGTGGAGCACCGCAGTTTCATTGTAATTCAGATTTCTGTGCAGGTACATCTCATGACAGGCAGAGGCCCTGGCTAGCCTTCGAGGTGCCAAGTGCTCTTAATACACAAAGCACGGAGCAGCCTCAGAAGCCAACAACACTTAAAGTCTTCGGAAGGAGTGAAAAATAAATGCCCTGAATGCACTATTTGCCCAAATCAGAGTTTGAGAAGCAGTTCTTCTCTGTCTGTCGACAGTGTATGACAGCAAGTACAGCAGAAGTCAATAGAACGATCACACAACTCTTGAATAAAGCATTTAATTCCATAGTCAGCAGGTAGTATTGAATCATTTGTTCTAATGGGATAGATCTCAGTCTGTGAATTTCTGAGACAGTTATGTGTAGGTTAAAAACTATGACTATGTAGTATTCCAATCATGTTTTCAGTTTTATATTATAAGGTTATAAATTTTAGAGTATAAATTTTAGGTTATAATTTGAACTTCTACCTGAATTTCCTACCTCCATAAGAACATAAGATGCTTGTTTATATGTTCATAAAAATGCTGTAGCTAATATTTGTTCTGAAATGACACATATATGCCCTCCACCTCAACTTTTACTCGATGAATGGAGAATGCTTTAGAATGAACTTGCCAAGTAGGTCCATCAGTCCACTGACAAGTCTGGAGGGAGGTCATCACAACCTTCATAAACGCCCTCTGTGCGCATACCAGAAGCCTTTACTCCCATCCTCTGGTACTGCAAACTCTGTAAAAACTTATTCATTCCAGAGTCTTCATCACCAGAAAAGCCTAAATCTTCATGAGGTACTATCACAACCCAGTTTATTTTTTCTGGAATTTAACAAAGGATCCATAGGAAAGAGTGGGTGGAAGGAAGGAGTCTAATGCTGATAGATCATGTGCCCTCTTTATTTTAATAGCCAGGGAAAGGGTGACTTACCTTGGCTAAGGCATCGTAGGCAAGACCAAGAATCCCGTGCCATTTAACCCCTGGTAAGAAGAAATTCTCTGATTCAAGAATGGTAGCAATGTTGATGGTGTAGCTGCCGTAGATTCCTTTTGGGATAGTAATGACATCTGTACCCAGCACTCCAGTCCAGCTTCCTTGACTGTACTTAACTGTGACATCAATCCCTTGAGATTTGTATGTACTTGACCTTTAAAAGGAAAAGGTACACTTATGCACGAGCTGTTCATTTACAATGCAAGACAACAGAATATATTCAATCTTAATTCCTCCCAGAGAGGAAAAAAGGTGAAGTCAGTAAAGTCAATCACATATACTCACAGAAGAAGGGGAATGGATTCTAAAAGCAGTAATACAAAAAAAATCTTAAGGCCCTGTTTTCATTCTGAAGCCATCCTTCCCAATGAGACTTTTTTTTTTTTTTTTTTTT
>Ga0181612_111376_pt1 | contig 11744 bp, 11 predicted proteins | sample HoacroProtozoa21_FD_119630 | JGI IMG/M metagenome (GOLD analysis project Ga0181612, IMG submission 119630) | Hoatzin crop microbial communities from Cojedes, Venezuel. Combined Assembly of Gp0051906, Gp0051904, Gp0051908 | reverse complement strand
TTGTTGTTTTGTTGGGTTTTTTTTAAACAAATGATCGCTTCTCTGCTGCAGCAGCACAAACTGATGGTGTTACCAGGGTGCAAAACCCACTGTGGGTTGTTCATACTCGGTGAGCGCGGTGGGTCTAGGAGTAAGGCTTCACCTAGGAGTGTAGTCTTCTTGAGGCTGCTCCCTTGGGTGAATTAACTTTGTTCCGCCAGTTTATACGGGCTGTACGCCGTGCTGGGGGAGCATAACTCGGGAATTTTATCTTGTTGGCTGTTGCAAGGAAAATCAGAGAAGCGGCGCCTGCGAGAGAAAAATTGTGATTAGCTGGAAGAGTCTGCCTGGTGGTAGAAGACCCGAAAGTGTAGGAAGACAAAACTTGTCTTCTGAAAAACTTCCTGATGCAATCAACGGCTGCGGTGGTGTCGGTGGCAGAGCTTGAGCACAGAGGAGAAAATCTTCTCTCAGAGATCGTGGGAAGGAAAAGTAGTTAGGCAAGCTGTCTGAGGAGTGAACAATTACCCTGAAGTTAGTTCCTGCTGGATTATTTAAACTAAATGCGAACAGTCGTTGCATTTCTGTGACTCTACATGGGGCAGAACAGGCGTGGCTGCATTAGCACAGAGTAACTGTGTAATTGTCAGGCATTTGGAAACGGAAATAGAATTAATTAACTTTCTAGGCATGAAAAACCTAGGCTTTTCCGAGAGTTTGCAAATAGCTTTGTGTAAAGGGTCAGTTCAAAATTTGGCTAATGTTTTGCAGAGGGAGACTGAATGCAGCAAGAAGTGCGAAGGACTAAAATCTGTGTCTTGCATAGCTGTTAAGCGTTGTGCTCACTCCACATCCACGACGAGCGTGGTGGATGGGACAGTTAAGCATGCCCTTGCTGCATGTTGAAGACCTGCTCCCTGCAGTGGGGCTTCGCAGCTCCGGGTGTTTCCTGGGTACGAAGCCTTTCTTTGGCTTGGGAAAATGCTTCTACCGGAGATGAGCAATGCTATTTCCTATCCCAAGGAGTCATTTGAAAAGGAGCCAGAGGGTCTGAGAAGCAGATGTAGCTGAACTAGAAAGATGGAGGTGAAACAATGGCAAATGATGATGTGTCACATTTTAAAGGGATTTTGTCAAGAAAACATGTTATCTGTCTAAAAGAAATTGTGCATTTCCTGTCATGTGTGACAGACCATGTGTCTTTTTCTCTTTATCCTAGTTTATTTACTTTGTGTACAGCTGTTTTAGTGTAGGCAGTTCTCCGCCATGTGTGGTGGATTTGAATCCACAGAGGAGCAGAGCAGACAGCAGTGGTTTTGAATATTATCAGATGTTTCCAGTGATGCAGAATAAGGAGAATAAGGTCTGCAGGGTAGGTTTCTCCAACAACTTAAACAATTCTTAGACTTGTCAAACAAGCGTGAAGGGCCTGAATCTTGCTTGTCCAGTGTGCCCATAAGGGCCTGTCCAAACACAGTGATTACAAGGCAGAGTCCTGACTGGAGCATGTCCTGCTCATCGGGATGTTTTGGTCTTGCTCATGGCACTGATGCAAGCCGGCAAGCTCAGGCAGTGGTTGTGGAGCATTCTGTGGAGCTACACAAGCTGACCAGGGAAGTCTTTCCTTTCCTGGCCTATAAATCCTGAGCAGTCCCACTCAACAGGCAGAGCTTCCCTGAAGCGGAGGGAATTCTAGGTGGCCAAGTGGGATGCCATGGCATGCCAGCCCCAAGGCTTGTCAGTGGCACTGGGATAGATTCCGTCCATTAAATGCTTGCTGGCACAAAGTTTTATGGGAACCTGTGGTGTTTTAATATGAATGAAGTATTACTTTAGGAAAATTGAGGCAGTCAGTGTTGAAGAATACAACCCTTATTCTTGTGAAGTGTGGGCTACATGCATTAAGTTATTCTGTTTGTTCCCCCTCCCTTCTAGATGAGTGTTATTTTTTCCTAGAAGGGCAGAAAGGTGTCACCAAAATCGTACCTCCTGTCTAGGTTTTGGACTCTTGTCCAGCTAGAAGGGTCAAGCAGTATGTCAGGCTTAATGTGGAGCTCAGTAAATTGTTATTGGTAGGATGGCCTTAGCTAATATCTACCCAGCAGTCTAGACAAAACTGATAATGATTACTTGCAGAAATGTCTTTAGCCTCATCATCTTGTTAAACTTTGTTGTGTTGTCATCTTATTCCTTCTGGTCTTTTGAAAACTTCTTAATAATTCATTTCTGCAGTTATAGTACAGTATGTTATTATTGCAGCATAATTCCCCTCACCAGTGACTACCTTTCAGAAATGAGTATTGAAAGAGTGGGTGGAAGAAGTCAGAGTGCTCTGCTTTGATAATCCCGTTGCCACCAGATGCTTTGACATTATTTTCGCTTTTAGTGATGATGATGTGTAATTTGCCTTAACCTCCACGCACCGATTACTGTAGTGATGAAATAAAAAAACTTTCTTGAATAGTTTGAAGTGCAACACTGCAAGTCTTTGGTCTTGCACGGATCTTAGCAGTTAAGCCACAGCAAATTAAGCTCAAGACATCAAGCAGAGGCAAATGTCACAGTGACAGCAAATGAGTAAGTTTTGCTTCAGACATTTAATTTGATTATTTCATGAGTTGTGGTGAAAACTGTAGAAATGGGGGCCTGGTCTTGCAGCCTTCTCTGTTAGCCTGTCTTTGCTAGCACAGTACGGGATGTGGGACTTCCTAGAAGTCTTATAATTCATAAGGTAAGCCATATTTCTGGGTGTTTCCCCTGTCTTCTCCCCACCCATTTTTTGCTTCACTCTGGAGTGTGAGGAAGGGGGACCTTGGTTTATCTTCAGATGCTGAATTGTTAGGCAGCTGTCACCTTTTGTACAATCTGTAGGCTGTGCGAACCGCAGGCGCAAAGGTGTAGACTGAGTTTTCAGTGTCTCAGTCCCCACCATGCTTACATGGACAAGGGCAGGAGATGCATCTGAGAACTCATGGTACTTGTTAGTCTCCATGTCGTCAAGACCTGCCACTGTGGAGATCTAAAAGCTTACTGCTGTGTCTTGTCCTGCAAAGGCACGAAGTCATTGTAGGCTGGTGGGAAGGCTTGTGTACAAAGAAATCTGTTGTGTATGAGAAGAAGTTTGCTTCCGAAATAAAGATGCTACTGAGACAAGGCCAGATTTCTCATGTAGTTTTGTATATGTGCTGGGAAGTGGTGTTTTTGGATGTTTTGTTTGGGTGTTTTTTTTAATTGCAAGTGTTTCAGTGCACATGTCTGAGGGGTCCATGGCCTAAGGAAACACAAGCAGCCATGTCTCATAGAGCAGCTAATGAGGACGAAGAAGGTATGTTCCTTCCTGAAGGGGATGAATCCAGACAGCTATCTGTCTGGGCATGATTTATCCTCTGTGGCTTTGAAGGTGCAGGCAGTGGAGAGAGAATTATCTCTAGAAGGATTGCCTTACCAGTCCGAGGGAGGAGTAACTCCCTCTGGAAGTACCTGGAGCAGGCTAATTGCTTTTTTAACCAGCTTAATTAATACATGAAGTGTTTACACCTCATTCATAAGTGGCTGGGACTTTGGGAATGAAGGATAGCCCAGGGGAAAGAGGAACTGGAATGATCTGTATCCTAACAATTTCTTTTTGATGAAATATGTTCAGACTGTGACTTCTTGGGCTGAAGTCAAATATGCCAGCAGAAGATCTGGCCCTTAGGGGATGAGTTCTTAGGGACTGTGCTTGAAGTGGATTTATGTTATTTGCTTGGGGCTTTTTAGTTTTACACTAATTTATTTAAAAAAATGGAAACAGGTGTTGTTTATTCTGTATCACAGCAGGAGCCAAGAATGCCAGTAATACTTTCTTCCCCTGCTAGATCCTGGCAAGTGATAAGATGTCCAGTGTTATCCTTGTTGGAACCCCTTATGCAAAAGGCACGGTTAGTTCATTCACCTTCAAACCCTTCTTTAAGATTCCCTCCACTGCTGCAACATCTGCTAAAGCTGATGCTACTGAGGTGCTATTGCTACAGCAATCAAGCCAATTAGTAGGGTTCTCTTCACCCATGTGTATTCGTAAGGCTCTGTCTCCTGTTTCAGGTGGTCAGCTTTTTGGATGTATGAGGATGGTCTCCTCAGTCAGAGCATTGTCTGCTGGGGACCTAGGACAGAGCGGGTTCCCAGCTCTTGTGGGGTGGGGAGGGTTGTGTGTGTGTGACAGTCTTTTGTATGAATGGTGACAAAATATTTGAAAAGAAGAATGTTTAGCTGCTAAATTGAGTGTTATAGTGGGAGAGTAGAAAGCCCAAATGAGGATTGTAGTGCACTGCCTGCCTTTGTGCTGGTAGGATGGAGTGAATTGCAGTCACTTTTGCGTTTTCCTTTAGATCATCTGAGAGCTGAACAGGCTAGCACTCACCGTAGTTTTTCTTCTTTTTTTCTCCCTCTTCTGCTCAGACCAATTTGTCAAGACATTGCCAGAATACCACGTGGTTGATCCAGCAAGAGTAGATGCAAGTGGGCATTTTCTTTCATATAATTTACACCATCACATCTCGAACACGAGGAAGAAGAAAGATCTCAGCAAAAAGGAGAATGAGGTATATTACAAAATTAGCCATGAGGAGAAGGATCTGTTTTTTAACTTGACTGTCCATGTGGGGTTTCTTTCCCATAACTACGTAGTAGAAAGAAGACATGGCAACCACACCAGTGCGAAGATTGCAACTCGCTCAGGAGTTCCTTGTCACTTCATTGGCACAGTGTTGCAGCCAGGTTCTGGGAGTGGGACAGCAGCGATCAGCACTTGCAGTGGCCTGGTAAGTGATGTGACCTTTGCTGGGGTTCTAGACTAATTTTGGTGTTGTTAGAACTGAGCTAGAGCATTGGTTTATGAATGTGTCTGAAACTGGATGAGCCAGTCTGATACCTTACAAACATAATGCTCTGAAAGAATTGGTTTGACACTATGGATGTTATTTGCAGTTTTTGGAAGGGAGAATCAGAAGATCAAAAGTTGGTGCTGAGGTCCCTTGTGGTTTACTTTTCACGAGTGTTTTTTTTCTGGTGGTCTGGACTGCACATCTCTATCATTTGTAAGGCTTGAAGCCATCCAAATATCTAGTCATTGCTTTGATCGCTTTTGAGTAACAAGTGATAGGATGAGAGGAAATGGCCTCACGTTGTGCAGGGAGAGGTTTAAGTTTGGTATTAGAGAAAATTTCTTCACTGAAAGGGTTGTCAAGCACTGGAACAGGCTGCCTAGTGGTGCAGTCACCATTCCTGGAGGTACTTAAAAGACATGTAGATGTGGCACTTAGAGACACAGTTTAGTGGTGGACTTGGCAGTGCTAGGTTTACGGTTGGAGTCAATGATCTGAAACATGTTTTCCAACTTAAATGATTGTGTGATTCTATGATTCTATGATCCCATTAGTAGTTGGAGTGCCTTTGCTATGTATCTGGATGTGAGCTTCTGTTTTAGTTTCTTCTAAACAGAATGTAGCTCAGGTGCACTGAAACTGCTCTGCAAATCAAACCGGCTAATGGTAGGTTGGGAAAATTAGGACATTAGCTTGAGAATTGCACTACAATTCAGAAATAAATGTTAGGGTAGATGCAACTTTAGCCTGAGCTTAAAATTCAGACCAGAACCACCTCTAGACATCTGTCATTCCAAAGAGCACTTCTAAGGCTAGAGTTTGAAGTCTTACATTTCTTGATAGCCTGTGGTTGAGACTGAGACAAGGTGGTGGAAACCTTATTTTTGCTGTGCTGTTTTTTAGCGCTACCATAGCTTAGGTGTCTAGTTCTAGAAGATAAGGCTTAACGCTTCTTGTCAGGGAGTAGAAGAAGAGGCAAACTGTCTGAATGTGAAGGGAATACTCTAGGGAGCTGTGTCAAGTGGCACATGTAGTCTGTGAGAGGCAAAATACAGAGTGTTTGTGGAGTGTGCAGGCAGAGGTGATGAAGTGTGTGCCGCCTGCATGTGCTCTAGCACTTCCATCCTTGAGTGACAAATGATAGTATTTGAAAGTGCGTGGAGCACTGTACTGATGCCTTTTGGACAACACATCTCAGTCTGTAACAGGCCAGAGACTCATGTTTCCCTCTTGAGCCTGAACTCAACACCATGGTGAGTGTCTGTAAAGTATATCCTTTCGCTGCCAGCCTGCAGTATTGAGGTATGTTCCTTGCTATGGAGAAGTATGGAGATTTCAGAAGCTTTGGAAAACCAGTGGGTTACAGAAGTATCCTGGCAATGTATGAAAAGTAACTTGAAGACTGCTGTGATGTAGATGAAATTGGAAACTTTGTAATCTTACAGGAGTACTGATACCACTTTTGGCCTGTTGCCTGGAGAAACAGATTGTTTCTTGTGGTCACAAGCTTCAGTCCCACAGGGATTTTAAAAGTAATTCTTCCAGCAGGGACAAATTTATCAAAATGTGCCTGAAACACTTTATGGTCATACAGGGTCAGTGATCGAGATATGATGATAGAAGTAGTTCCTTTGATTTGTTTATCTTGTGCTTTATCAGAATGTTGGCTTTCATTAGGATGAGAACTTGAAAACGAGGTGCTATGTCTTCATTACGCCTTCTGAAGTATTTAGTCTGCCACAAGGATTGAAAATAATAACCAAATTACATTTTAAATTCAACTTAGTAATATGCTTCAAAGCAATCCTTTCATTTGGGTTACAAATTTTTTGAGGTTTACTTTGCTTTGGAAGTTTGTGAAACAATGCTAGAATACAGGTTTGGGAATTCTTTCTTTTTGACAAAACACTTGTGTCGGAAAATTGCTGTGGTTTGGTTTCCCCTCCTATCCCAAACTGAAACCTTGAAAATACAGAATCATAAATCAGTTCAGGTTGAAAGTGACCTCTGAGGAAAAACATGGTGATTTTGATGTGATGATTTTTGAAGTCCAGAAGTCACTGCTCTGAAGAAGTTGCAGTAAGAGTTGGGTCTTAATCTCTTAATTCCTCTGAGTGCCACAAACTGGGGAAAGCTGGTGTAGCCTGCCTTTCCCCTGAAGGTTTTCCAGAAGATCCAGTGTCATATGAAAACATTTATTAATTAATTGTTTTTCCAGCATTGAGAAAAGCAATCTGCTTTTCAGAATACAAACCTCTTGCTTCTGAAACTGTTTGTGGTGGTCTGCTGCTTCCTGAGCTAATGGTAAATTATTTCCGTCCTGGACATCCCCAGTTTTTACTCTTCAGCACCATGTTCATTTCTGCTTTTTTCTATTTTCCTTTTTTCCTTTTTTTTTTTTCTTCCGGAGGTATGTTGTGTTTCTCCATTGAAACAAATTTTTCTGTTTTTTCTTATGAGGGAGGGAAGGAGAGCTGAGAATACATAAACACCGTGGAAGTAGAGCAAATTACTTGAGGTACAAGAAACCTATCCCATGAGGAGAAGTTGTAAGTTTGTTTACTGTAGGAGATTAACTCTAAACTACTTCATAAAAAAGAGCTATATGAAGTAATGAATTCCACAGGGCGAGCTGGTAAGGATCCTTGGAGCTGAGGTGGGAAGAAAAGGAAGGTAACAAAACAGTGCGGTTGAAAGGTGCCAGCTTCCCAGAATATGCTTTGGCAGCAGTAACTGCTGCACAGGTCCCCTCCCGTGACAGCCTGGGTCAGGACCGCACTGACTGCATACATTGGCAAATGGGTCCAAATAAAACTGAGCTCCTCAGCCCACTGCTGTGAGCTGGCAGGGTGCTGATGTGCTCAAACCGCACAAACCAAGAGCCTCCCTGAAAATTTTGGCTTGAGGTTGGTCAAAAAAAGTGGCCTAAAGATACCTGTGGCAGGGGAATCTTCATTTTAGTCCTCTTTCCGGAAGGACTTCATCTCATGTGAAGTCTATTTGGTTCATATTTGAAAGTTCCTGAATTACCAGGGCAATAGCGGTGTATAAGAACAAAACAAAGATGTGTGTTGTAGATTTTGTTCTGTCATAAAGATCAATCACACACAGCACTGAAAGTGTAGAAAACCTAGAAGTGGATTTTCATCTCCCTTGTGTTTTTACTTTGAAATATGTTTCTGCTTCCATTGGCATTACACGGGCATCGCTTATGTGGCAGAAATAACTCTAACTGTTCTTTCTTATTTGTGACACTCTTCAGAATGAAATTTCTTGTATGAAAATCAAATGGATGGTGCTGAAAAGACGTGGTTTTCAGAGGGGCACCTGTTTGACTAAATCATATTGACACATGGCGGAAAAAGAAAAGTGACACTTTCAAAACATGGGAGACAGCTTTTTGCCATCAATTCTTCTCCAGATTGACAGTATGTTTGTTGCTTTTGCAACTAGAATGTCATCATACTTAGGAATTGCAGCATTTCCTTAGTTGTTTTGAAAATGAAAGTACGCCGATGTCTTACAAATTTCATTTTCATGTGTGTTTCTATGTTCCCAAAATGGAATGCAAGGGGGATAACAGTGACAGATTTGAGATATAAGAACGGGGGGGACAGTCATTGTATGACATTTTTCGTTTTTAAAAATACGTCTTTAGTTTTAGATATATATTTGGAAGCCAATGGCTGTGTTCATAAAGAGACCTGGGCAGAATCGGACAAGAGGATAGAGAGGACAAACTAGCAGAGATCTGGAGGAACTAAATTGTTTGGTTTTGTTTGTTTTTTTTTTTTAATAAATTTTTTTCTAACACCATGTGATAACCTTGTTTCCCTTTCATGCTATATAGGACATGACCTTCTTAACAGCTTGAAGAACATGATGCTGTAAGCTCTGTGTCTTCTTCTCTGAATCAGTTGTCGAGTTAAGTCTTTTGCACTTCTGGGTCTTGTAGAATAATGCGTGAGGCTTTGTTAACATGGGAAGAGTGGCGCAGACCTCGCTGTTTGTTTTGGGTCACAGTTGGAGGAGGGAATCCTGGAGAGGAAGTCGCTGCTGGAACACCAGGAACGGATCAAACTGTGGCATTTGGGAGGAGAGCAGACATGAAGTCTCTTAGATACAGGAAAATTTCAAAGAGGAAGTAAAGGGAGAAAATAGTTTTGTTTCTGTCTCAGTGGAAATAATATTTGGATTTGTCTTGGTAGGCTATTTGTGTCACACTTCTAATAATGCTTTATGTTTCCACAGCGCATTGTAATGAGCTTTTCCAAATACTAATGCCTTATTTCTCAGTTGCGTGTTAGTCCTGAGATCCTGTGTGTCGCAGCAGTAGTGTCAGCTTGTCACCTCAGTAGGGCTGGGAGGGAACAAAGCTCAGTGAAGTTGAATAAAAACTCTAGGTTTATGCACCAAGTCCTATAGAGCTGGGAAGTGAATTCTTCTCGGATAGTCTGTCCTCTTCATTAGGAACAAAGCCCTCTTTTATTCATCAGTAACACAGACATTGTTTATAGTATTTTTAGATGACATAGCATCATTAAGGCTTTGTTTCCTTGACACTTGTTTACAGTGTGGAGTTGTCAATTGACAGTTGCTTCTGGTAATACTTTTATCTTCAAAGGCTGTGCAAGCATTAGCATGGAAATGGCAAAAGAATGAAAGGACGTTAGTATGAAAATTGAGAATGATCTGTGTAGATGTACCTGGAAAGCTCCTGGCCATACTGGGCCTTGCGTAGTGCAATGGACAGGTCATGCTTTGGCTGTCTCCAGCTGGTCAAAGGGTTGTCTCTGTCCTGATGGGCATCAGCGTTTACAAGAAGTGCTGTTGTCGTCTGCTGCCCAGGCAACAGCAATGCAGTAGAAAGTCATGAAGCACAGTTTGTTTATATATTTCCCCTCCCAAATTCCAGGTACTGCAGAACACTGCAGTTTCTTAGCAGTGATGGACGTAGACACCAAACCTGGTGTATGCTCCATACCCTGGCAATCTGTGGAAAACTGGATCAAGTCTGCTGTCTGTGCCCAGGATTTTTGGAAGGTCTCCCCCACCTCAGTTCTTCCCGCTGTGCCCAACCACAGTCAGGGCAGCCCTCTGTGAACATTTAATTGGTGGCTGTATGACCGTTTCTCTTTGTATGGCAGCTGGTGGTAGATAGTCCAGGTGGGACCTCTCTGGGCGCATCTGTCTGCCCAGACACATGTGGCAAGTTTGTCACTGAAAAGCAGAATGGTGGCTGAATTCTGCTCGAATGTAACTGTTCTCCTTATTGCAAGATATCACCATTATTTGAAGCCTAAGAATGCGCTCTGGTAGTTATGCAGTGTCACCTGTATTCTTAATCTGGTCCATTCAGTGTAGCGTAAAATTTACCACTGGCATTTTTTCTGTTGCAGACTTGCTTCAGTTTTGGGGAATTCAGCATGATCTCTGTTCTGCTACATGCCAAGAAGCTTTGCTAGTTAGTGGGAGATACCTTTTCCATGCTGACCCACATGTTACCATCTTGTCATCTGTCCCAGGTTGAACAGTTCCATGCAGGTACCATAATAGTACTTCAGTAGTAGTGTGCTCTGTGGAAGTGGTCTAATACTGCTGTTTAGACTTTCCTCTCCTATGGATATGGAAAGCCTGCATCAGGATGTTGGAGTGCTTGGTGTTTTCCTTGGACGATATTTAGGGATAAAGGAATCTTTACTTCAAAATACTTTTATAATATTTTGTTCTAAAGTAATGGAAGAGCAAAATGCATTCCTAAGCTTATAATAGGGATTTTTATCTACTTCTATATCTCCCAGATTGTGAGATTGGTTGGTTATTAACAATTTGCTTGTTAACCTGTTGTTTAAGGTGGTTACCACAACTCCACAAATCTACTGTTCTACACAATTCGTTCCTATAGCCAGAAAAATGACCACATTTCTAATCCTGTGTGGTGTACCTGCGGCCAACAATATTGTTTCTCTTCAAATGGAAATGGTTTTTTATTATTTTAAATGGCTAAGTGTGTAGTAGTACAGAAATACACTTAAGGAAAGAGGAGCTGTAACCTTTTCTTCAGTTGCACTTGCGAGCACCTAAAACTGGATTCAGCACTGGTCCCTGACATGGAATTGTACAGCACCAGAACACATTTGGACACACATGCTGGTTTGGTGGCTGTTATTTTTAAGAGATGAATTGGAGTGTATTCCTGTAGTGCTACCTCAAATGAATTAATTCTGTTCTGAGAGCAAGGGTACTGGGAGAGAAATACACAAGTTCTGCTTCCGGGGTCTCTTCCCCTTCACTTATCTCTCCTTGCTTGCTCTAAGGGAGTCTGTAACTCGTTTGTTTGCCATTTCTCTGCTGTATAGTACTTGGTGGATTCTGCTTGTGGTTGAAAGAGTGGCAGATGGCCCTATCTGCCATCTATGTCTTCTTACTTAGGTGTCAGTGACACCTCCACAGCAGCTGGACGCAGTTTGTCCAGCTAGTGATAATCTGCTGGAACGAAAATGTAGGAATAAGGTGTTTGCAGAATGCCAGGCATGAAAGCAAGCTGCCAGCCTTTTCCTTGGGGATGGGAATTGCTGCATGGTTGAACATAGTAGAGCTTCCTAAGTCTAAATGGTACGATTTGGCTTGTGCTGGCACGTGTATAGAAGGAAAGATCTGCTAAGTAACTCTGTTGTGTATCTGCTGTACGTTTCTTCTCTTACGCAGTAGTATGGAAAATGCTAAGGAGAAAAATCTACACTGAAAGTAAATACAGTGTTCCCTGTGCATCTGTTCTATGTCGTGCTTGGTTTGCGTGTTTTCTTCATATAATAATAAATACCTGCATATTCTCCTTGCTTGACTAGTGTTGTGGCTGGGGTGTGTGGTTTTGGTGTTGTGGCGTTTTGGAATGTGATCTCA
>Ga0181612_178989_pt1 | contig 11745 bp, 8 predicted proteins | sample HoacroProtozoa21_FD_119630 | JGI IMG/M metagenome (GOLD analysis project Ga0181612, IMG submission 119630) | Hoatzin crop microbial communities from Cojedes, Venezuel. Combined Assembly of Gp0051906, Gp0051904, Gp0051908 | reverse complement strand
GACCCCCACAGCCCTTGGGGAGCTGCTTGCGCTATGGCATCCACCCACCCACCAGGACAGGACGGGGCGAGAAGCCCCCCAGCCACACGCTGACAGGGAGGCAGCCAACAGCAGGACAAACCTTGCCCTGTGCTCAGCCCAAACGTATCACCGCCCCAGGGCTCTGCAGCCCTGTCTGCCCACTGGCATCGCTTGGTGGGTGGGAAGGGACTGCACTAGCCAAAAGCAAGTAATGTCAGAGCTCCCTAGCAAAGGTTCTGAAAAAGCAGCAACTGTGTCCTGCTCAGGTCCAGCAGCTATAAAACAAACAGCAGTGCCTGACCAGTGCCCCGAAAGCACCTAGTGCACCAGGCACTGCCTCCAAGCTAGCGGGTGAGGACAAGCCAGGGCCAGGCAGCAGACTTATGCCCTGCCAGGAGGCAGGGTTTGCTTGGCAAAGGTATCCCAAGAAGGATGTTGAGCACAGCAATCACCAGAACTTTGTGCACAGGAAAGTCAAGGACAAAAAGGAACAAGGGTTGCAAGAGAAACATGCCCTGCTCTACATATCTCTTCCCCATCACTGTCTTAGGCAGTGGGGAGAAGTGCTGTGTACTGAGCACCAAACACCAGTGTTCAATTCTCCATCCCAGACAGTGCCATTTGTGTGCTGCTGCACCATTCCTGCTCCAATTAACCTCCTAACTACCCCTAGGAAAAAACATGTAGGTAGCAGGGTCAGAAACCAGTGCCAGAGCTTGTGGGGTGGTTGGAGGGACAGGCTGCCATCCCAGGTGCTGCTGTGCTCACCCTGAGTTTGACGAGAAGGGACGTCTCTCATTCGCACCCTGCTGTGACCCTGAACCACCACAGCTCTTCTGCAAAAGGGGCAGGATCACGTTCAACAACCAAGCACAGAAATAACTGTTATACAACTAGAGAAGAAGCAAAGCTAAAGCAGCTCCTGTCCTTCCCCCCTCCTCCTCCTCCCAGACCCAGGGAGCTGCAGGGCTGTTCCTGGAGAAGCAGGTTTTAGTACCCACCAAATGTTATCAGCTGAGAGCTGACAGGATTGTGGGGAGTCTGAACCTGCCTTTTATCTCATAAATAGAATCACACCATCGGGAAACCAAGAGGGGCTGTTCTGTCAGGTCCAAACATGCCCTCTTCGTATGCTCACAGACAGGTCCACCCCACAAATGAGCAAGGCTTTGCAATACAACCTGCTTCTCCTCCATTGTTCGCTGGCTGCAGCATCCCAAGCACCATGGTCACCCCAGGCTGACCACAGACAGTCCCTGGCCACAGGCTCTCATCAGCCCCTTTCTCTGAGCTCAGGGGAGGCTCCAAGCTCCGTCTCACCTGGTTTGTTCTCTCCGAAGTAACTGGTTTGTTGCGCTGGGCAGTTCCACCAGACTGGCCTCCTCTTTGGGCTTCCTTTTTGCTGCAAGAAGGAGAGAGGAGAAAAAGGGAGTGCTATGGCAGTGCAAGTGCCACCGGGAGCTGGGGCTGCCCTGTAAGCCAGCATCATGCTGTTAGGCACCACCTCCCCGTCCACAGTCCCTGTTCCTGGTGGTCCTGTTCCTAATTCCCACCCCTAAGCCTTCTCCCTTCTCCTCACCATTCCCACTGTACGCTACATCCTGGATCCAGGTGGCTGCCTTCATATCAGGGCTGCTTCTGCATATGCTCTATGGGAGTAGAGAGAGAGCATCTGGAAGGCAAAGTACACGTGTGGGAAACTCCTCGGGAGCTGCCCACGCCCAACAGTCCCCTGGGAAAGGGGTTGCTCTCTATCAACCTTGCTTCTCCTCCTCTACCCCAATCTGCTTCTCACCTGCCCCTGGGCCCTTTGCACTGAAAGGGAAGTGGGGCAACGGCCGGAGCCCTGGGGTCAGAGCATCTCCTGGAGGACCACTGGGATTCAGGACACTTTCCCAGGCATCGCCCAGATGCAGCTCCACAGGCAGAAGCTGCGGTTTCGCAATGGGAGGTTTCCCTCTTTGCTGTTGTTGCTCAGAGGAAGCTGTACTCACAACTTCTCAGCGCACATGAGACATTTGTTGGTGTGCTGCTTGCCAGAGGAATCCCGAACAGGATTATTCTCCCTCGTGCAGGACAGTCGTCCAGCAGCTTCAAACTGGGGGCGATACTCACTGCAGTCGTCCTGTGGAAGGAGGGCAGCGGTTAGGGCACCCTGTCCTCCTTCTCTTATTGATCTGATTCTTAGAAGCTTGGGGGTTCCTGCCAGGAAAGCACTGAACCATCACAGCCACATCACAGGAGAGCCTGGGTGTGGGCGAGAGAAGAGGGTGTGCCGTACCAGCCACTTAGTATGTAAACAGAGGAGTGAGTCAGAAAAGTTATGGGTCCCTCTGTCCGCACAGCAGGTGTTGGGAGTTTTCTAGTATGGTCCAACTAATTATTATTCTCCTTCTTGGGCTATCCAAAGCATGCCAGTGGTGTGACCGATACGGTAGTGCAGTCCCTCCCACTTCTCCCAACATCTTTAATACACAGCTACAGCATCTTCCCGGATTGTAGCTCAGACAATAATTTCTTTCACAAAGCAAGTAGCACCCCCAAAACCAACTACACTTTGGGACGTCTCAATCAAGAAGCAGCAGTTAAAACATAAAAGGACAATGCAAACTTGCTTAATAGTCCATGAACAGCAGAAGGTTGTTTGTAGAGTGGATGATTAATTAGTTCCCTGTTCAAAATTGCTGTACAGAAGCCATGTTAATTTGCTCCTGTTACGTAACATGGATGTAAACATTCAATCCCCCTAATTTTAACTGTTTCAGATATTGCAATAGCCGACCCCAAACAGCAAGTACAGAGAATAAGTAACTGGATCCCACTTACCCTCTATTTTTTTACAAGTAAATTTTAACACTTACCATTTTCTGCCCATTTAGCACGTAGGAGAGTTTTGGCTAGCTTGCCTTAAGCTCCTTAGCAGGTCAATGGCCTCATCCTTTGCTTTGCTCAGAAGTTTCTAGCACCTCATCTTCTCTGCCAGGGGAAGATTTCCCAAGCATTATGTCCTGCATCCCACCCAGGGCACCTCAGCCTCCAGCTCCTCAGCTTTGCTGCTGGACTAACGCTGGCAAAACACTCAGAGTATAAAGCCTGACATTTCCTAGAGCCAAACTAGCCATGGGTAGGAGAGATGTGATCTGGCACAGGATGAGCCTGGACCTACTGTGGCCAGCAACCGCGTTGCATTGCTCCCATCAGGAATAAACATCACACCCCATGTCAGAGGGGCCGCCCGAGAGCCTCGCTGCTTCTCCCCATCACCAGCATGTTCTCACCCCTCTGTGCAGTTCAGGTGATACTTTCCCTCCCCAACAAGCCCAGGAAAGCTCTTCCAGCCCTGCTATGCCTTGTTCCCTGCAACCAGTGCAGCTCAGCACCACGATCCTCTGAGACAGATCTGCACTCCCCTAACCATCTCTCTCCAACTGTCTCCCTTTGAACCAGCATTTCTGGAGCTCTGTTAACTTCCCGACCTCTGCTGCCAAAACCTCGCTGAGCGCATCCAAGACTTGCATTTGCCTTTTTCATGGCTTGTCTCATCTCTGACCCGCTAATAAATGTAGAGTTTTCTTATCCTTTGTCGCTTCTGACTGACAAGCAGGAATTCTTGTTAATCACTGACTGTGTGATCTTGCACTGTTATTACATTTTATCTTGTTTCTGTTACTCCAGGCCTCAGTGCTATCCAATTAGTCCCGAGTGATCTGCTGATCCTCCTCTGCTGATACTGCCTCCCAGCTTTGCCTTCAGCAAATTTCACTTATGCTTCCATTTTTTTGTGGCAAAGTCATTAGGAAAAGCACTGAAACAGGATTATCCCCAAGACTGAGGCTTAAGGGGACCGCACAAGTCCCTGCTATAGCAGAAATCAAAAGGTAAGTGTTGGCAAGAGACTTTTTCCCCCCCCTTACAGAGCTTTTGCCAGCAAAAGCATTAGTGCACAGGGACACAGTGGATGTGGGGTGACAGGGTGAAGGTGGCGAATGGCAGCACCACGAGAACAAAGTCTCCAATGAGAAAAGCTAAAACTGAGCAACAGGTTCATGGAGACAGCACAGGGCTGAGCTCTCCTCTCAGAATACAATGCTGTCTTGAGCTTATCAGAGCTCAGAACTTTTCACCCAGACTTTTGCTTTTAACCTAATTAGCAGCCTCAGCAGCACTGGCTGCTCCAACCTTGAGCCAGGTTTCAGGACAGTGTAGCACAGCTGGTTTTTTATTCAGATGGGATTTGCCTGTCACTAGATCCACAGGTCAGAGGGATAGACCACAACGTTCAGGCACAAGTTGTTCACTTGGGAGATTTGAGAGTATGAACAAGAAATAAGGAGGGAAAGGAAAGTGGATCTCAGATTAAATCAGTAGAGACAGAGCAACTTAGTAGAATAATGTTGCCTTTTCTCCATCTTGCATGAAAACTCTGTAAGTTTTATATTGACTTACCTAATACTTTAATCTCACCTTATTGTTTCCTTGTCTGTTTACAGATAACTTCCGCCCATTCTCCCTTTTGCTGGAAGAGAAGCAAGATGAGAAAGTGAGCGTGAGGTTTTCCCTGCCACCGGCTGCGCGAGGGGGAGCGATCCTGTCCGCTGGCATTGGCAGCTGGGTCGCTCCAACAGCCGCTTTCTCAGTCTAACATAAAAGGCTCTTTTTTTTTTTTAGTTTCCCTCTACTCACAACTTCTCTGCACACATGATGCACTTATTGCTGTGTTGCTTCCCAGAGGAATCCCGGACAGGGTCATTTTCTCTGGTGCAGGTAAGTTTTCCTTTCTTGAAGAGATCCCAAAACTCTCGGCAGTCATCCTGTGGAAATGCCAAAACCATGGGTTGGCACAGATATGCTGACAGAGGGACGCGTCTCCCATAAATCCACAAAGAATTATCCACCCAATGAATTACATTTCAAACACTATTTCATTTCCTTGAGGCGTAACTCCATTGAAAATCATAATTTGCCTGATGTGTTCTCTTAAACTACAGCACACAATATAAAACAAATAAATCCGTATGTTTAGATAAGCACATTTGTCTTTCACATTCAGGCAGTCTTATTTCTACTTCTAATAGTGAAGACATGCAAGAGCCTGCCCAGAGGACCTGGGTTCTGCTCTAAGAACGACAATTTCTTAGTGAATTTTGAATGAGAAAGTCAGTTTTCCCATCTCTCATGGGTGAACACACTACCAAGAATTTTAAAATCCATGAACAGTAAAAAGATGAAGCTGCAGGCATTAAAAAAAAAAAAAAATCCTTTCACACCTCCTTTCCAGATATGATAGACGAAGAGGTGGGCATTTTTACCTTCCATTTGACATGACTTTATGCATTAATTGAAACACAGCACTCTTTCACAAAAAGCTTTTGTAGCAAAACTTGCTTAAGCATTTCAGTCTCATCTTTAATTTCCTCTGAACATCTTTCCTCTGACTTTCAGGATACATGAGCAGGTTTGCAGCATAAGAAACACGTTCCATGTGAACCTTTTAGGATCTGTTACGCAGAACTTCTAAGGTCATCTGCCATGTGATCTGCATTTTTTTCCCCACTCACACTGTGTAAAGGAGATTGTTTGATAACTTATCCCAGCTCTGCAGATGGGGAAGTCAAGCCCAGAAAATTGCTTACTACAAAAAGCCAGACAGAAAATCTCCAGCTGAACAAAGAAATTTAGTGTAGATCTCTTCCTGACACTGTAAAACTCTCTGTTTGCTTTCAGGACCACACTTGGGCAAGCCAGGTTTTTAAAAAGGGTCTCCCTTAGGACAGCTGTGCTTTACAAAGCCTTTAAATTGCCCAGACACACGACAGCTAGAAAGCTACCCTGCTTAACCACATGTAAAAAAAATAAAATAAAAAACAAACCACTGCAGCCAACACCATCTGACAGAAACCAATTCACTCCTATCTAGAATAAAAACCCAAAGCTCCAAAAGACAAGCCCCCCCACATAAAGACCTGCTATCTAGAAAAACAGCTATGGGTAAAAGAAACCAGCCAGGTGCATCAACAAGATAAACAAGTGACAATTAGAGCCAGCCTGCTCCCACACCCTGCCCTAGTCACAGCTCACGTGCACCATCACTGCTATTAATTATTTGTCAGATGTGCCTTATAAACAGGCAGGTCTCCTCATCAGACTGTACTCTGGGTCAGGCACAGACCGTGCCACGTTGTGTCGATAATTGCCCGACAGGGACTAGATTGCCCGGGAGGAGCTGCGAGCAGTTTTGGTTTCTTTTATGCTTGTGAATGGCAAAGCCTCACACTCTTTCGCACCCCCTTGCCCGGGCAGAACACATTTGCCCTGCTCCCATTGCAGGCGCGTTGCGGGGCCCTTCCCCATCAGCCAAGCCAGCACTCCCCACACCGCAGACGAGGAAATGCACTCAGCAAGTGGGTCAGAGGCAGAAGATGTAATGCCACCGCATCATCCTGCTGCCGGCATGCTGATAAAACTGGCTTCGGTAGCGATGTTTCACCTCACCTCTCCCAAGGAGTTCACATTCCTGTTGACCTCTCCACCACTCCCTTTGTTTCTTGAGTCTCTTTCCCTGCAAGAAAGGAAGGCATTGAGTGACAGAGCAGCATGCAGTGCTCAGATGTAGAACCTAAATAGCTAGTGATTAAAGGCTGGTCCTGCCAACCCCACCTCCCTGTTGCGCAAGGTGTTGAGATGGACCAGCACTGGGGCTCCGGCTCCATGAGACATGCCTGGGGTATTTAGCATCTCTGGACTTGGGGGCATTTTGCCATCTCTCTGCCTAACATCCAGGTGTTTCCACCCTATTAGACACGATCTATGGAGACAAGAAACTAAATCCACATGTTTTCACTCTGGGTTATCTCCTCACACCCTGTGGCATCTCCCCACAAAGCGATGAGCTGGAGAGCACTACTGGGTTCTCAGGTGTACTGAAGAGCTACAACCTGTCTAGCCCAGGACTACAATTTTACACCGCAAAGTAAGACAGAGCCTCCTGAGGGCAGGCTCATTGCTACAGGAGAGGACGCACTGGACACAGGCAGGACGGCCGCACAAGCCGGTGGGTGACCAACACTCACAGCAGTCTTTGGCACATCAGGCACTTGTTGAGGTCTGCTTTGCCATCCGGGCTCCTGACAGGCTCCTTGTTGGTGGGACAGGAAAACTTCCCGCTGCGCAGAAGTGACCAAATTTTCATGCACTCATTCTGAAAAGCAGAGGAGGACAGTCAGTGAAGGCTCCCTCGAAGGCCACTGAGATCCTGAGAACAGTTCATTCCCTTTTAAACATTTTGGGTGGGCTACAGGCTCTCAACAGCAATGGTTTGTTCACACCAGGCCTGGGGCTACCCACGCTCCCCATCCCTCGCCACACACAACACACGGCACAGGCTGCACCCAGAGCCTCACTCATGGCTCACGAGGCAGAAAAGGCAACGTGAAAGTTTAAAACCCTTTTCAAAGGCCATTATTAATGGGAAAAGGAATATGTATTTAATTTGCATACAGCTGCAAATTGCTACCTACTGCAGGGGAGGAACTCCATAACATAGTCAAGAGCAGAAAATATAGCCCTAGAAGAGCCAGCAGAATGCAAGAGTAATGAATCAACCAGAGTGACTGAAGAGCGTTTCAGGTGCAACACCGAAGCACAGAAGAGCACAATCCTCTTAGGAAGCTGAGCAGTAATGTTGTGTAATGCCGCACCAACCAACTGCCTCTTCTGCTGGGTAACTGAAGTGCAGACCAGGGAGAATGAATGAACCATTTAGTTATTTTCGGCTACTATATGTTTTCCAAAGGGGTCTTTACTGAGAAGAGAAAAGCTTGTTTCATTAAAACATGAATGGAGGTGACTTCTCAGTCGTTGAATCAAATAATTTTCTGAGACTCAAAAGACTTGCCTTAATTCTTTCAGTTATAAAACTCTGGAATTTTCAGAAGCAGTGGTTTCTGCTGAATCAGAAGCAAAGTTCTGAAATATCATTAGAAATATAATTCATGGCATTTCTAACTTCATCTCATGAGAATTCCAGCACGGAGCTGTTTGGATATGTGCTCAGCACAGCACACCAAACATACACTGTCAGCTGGAGTCACTGCTGTGTTACAGGAGTATTGTCTCTAAACACAGAGAAATTCACTGCTTTTTTCACCACTGAAAAAGCATTATGATATCTAACTATACTCCATCTAAATGACTTTGCTTAGAGCATGCATTAAGCAGCGTAGTTGACAAAACAAAAGGAAAATCAGAGTAGAAAAGGTTGGACTCGCCTTAATCGAAGCTTGGCTGGCAACATCTGCGACAGAAAAAAACCAATGATGAAACTATATAAAAATCTTTGAAGGGAAATTTTAAATCAAAGGCATGTAATTAAAATACTTGATGCAGTTTCCTAATCCGCCCAAATAACTAGATAAAAGCTAATCCAACACATTATTGTACACTGACAGAAAGGACTAGGCATTAGAGTCTTTCTGAAACATAGCACTTTGCCATTCAAACGCAAAAGCACATCCTTTTTTTTTGCATTTTTGTGCCCTCCTTTACTGTGTTACTTTTCTCAGTCTTAAAATCCAAGGTCCAAGGATGACTCAGTGTTTCTCTATTACCCTACCAAGGAAGTGGGGTAGAATATCAACCTCACCCAAATGTTTTTAACCTTCCTCATCTTCGGTTAGAACTGGGGTACCAGGGCTAGCCCATAATATCATTGTTTGTCCAAATCTTCAAAATCCTTTTCAAGGCCTATTCCATTTGTAGTACTTCACACAAATTACCAAATTAATGAGTCACCAGGTGGGTAGCTGATACACACTTCTTTCTACTAAGCCCCTTAGAACTGGTGTAATACGCTTCCTCCTTTTCTCTAACACCATCAGTGGCATTGTCGGGAACCATTAAGAAATCCCCCATTAGCTCTTTTTCAATAGAAATAGGCAGTAAAGCGAAAGACCATTGCGTCAAGCCTAAACTCCCGCTGAAGTCTCTCTTTTGTAGCCATACAAAAATACATTTTTTAGTAAATGTTGACAAGAAATCCTCATTTTTCTGAATTTACCAAACATTGTGTAACATTTTTGTTCAAAGTCCAGCTTTTTATGCAAAAATTCAGTCTGATTGGAAAATTGTATTCCTTCACTTAGGCGACTGGGGTTTTTTGTTTGTTCTTAAACTGTTACCTTTTCTAAAAACAAATACTCTCACCTATCAGTGGAACTTGACCGTTTTCACGTGCAGGAGAAAAAGCCATTATCAAGAATGCTTTATCAAATCAATAAAAGTAGCATAGTAAAAAACAATGGTCTTCTGGTTATGCTGCCATGCTTTTCAAACAACACGGGTTCTCTAATCCTCTACCTCACAGTCTTTACAGGAGGTCCCAGGCTGTGTCCTCTGCCAGTCCCAGATTTCAGCACAGAGAACATCAGAAGTTACTAACCTGAGAAGAAGCAGAAAAATGCCAGAGCAAGGACCACCGAGGCACCTTCTATTTTCATGGTGAGGGTGGCAGCTGTTTGCCTACGTTGACTATATTAGTGCATTGCTCAATGAGACCCAAAGAAAGGGCTCAAGTCAGATCACATATATATAGATGACCAGATTCCCCGCCTTCATTGTGACATAACCTTCCCAAGAACCGTCATTAGCTGCAAAAACCAGTTTGATGACAACAGCTCTAAATTCTAATGATCCCATAAACACAATTAATTTCCATAAGGATGGGATGTATTTGAGTCACTCCCTGTATTGTATTAAGGTAGGAAAATTGTAAAAGGATCATTTCAGTTTCCCCACACGGCCGGAGGATTTCTTGCCATCTTTAGAGTGGTCCATAAGACAGAGGTACCCCATCAGCACACCCCTAACACCATTCATATCTCAACAAAAATATCTGAAAGGGTATTTTAATAACTTGGCTCCAGCAGACAACAGGAGAGCCAGGTCACTCAAAGACCTCTGGAAGTCAATCTGCTTTTATTAAAGCACCCCAGTATGAATCTAAACAGTCAGTGTTCAGGAAAGGCTGAAAAACATCAAGTTTGAGTCCTTGTTGAAACTCTTTGAGTTTGTTGCTACAGTTCAAGTAGCAGCTGCACTAATGAGAAAACCATACTGCCAAATCTTCATCCCTTCCCTGTCTGTTGTCTTCAGAAGAAATTGCAGTGTTATTAGTGAAAACCTTTTCTCAGCCCACATACGACCTGGCAGACCATACGGATATTGCTCTTCAAGCAGGTCAGTGGTCACAGACGTGTTATTAGTGCTAAAGGGTCCAGCAAAGTAGCCCTGCTCAGGTCTCCCCTGAAGAAGAGATAAAAATGAAGGTTGTCATCCTGTGCAGGGTTTCTCAGGAGAGGAAAATAAAGATGACATCAAAGTTTTGGAATGTGATTTACATGGGCAGAAGCTGTGTACCTTGTTCTCTAGTGGAACGAGGAGAATTGGGGAAGAAAAGTCATTTGCAAGGTTTGAGACAGGTAGATAAATAAGACAGTCAAGTATACCAGAGCAATGCAGAGCTTGAGCACAGACAAGCAGGCTGCAGCTGTGCAGAGAGGCAGGTCAGCACCATCTGAGGAAGGAAGAAAATGTACTTCTGCATGACATGTTTGACCAGACAGGCCAACACAGCTCAGTTCAGATATGAACTCTTACAATAAATTGCTGCCACATGTTTCTCAGATCAGAAGAGTTGTTAGTATGTACAACTGGAGCCAAAGCCAAGTACATAGAGTCCTAGTTTGGTGTATGGTCATCCTTAACATTTCTTTTCAACTCAAAGCAAAATTTTGTGCAGGTTCACTATGGAGAGTTTGGAACAGAAAAGTAAACTGCCTGAGGTCATACAGATGGTTCGTGACAGATCTGGAGAGCTGTGTGTTGCCCTGAATCATAAGATAATTTCTGTATACGTATTTGGGCATGGAATTAAGCAGGGAGGCCAACAGGAAGAGAAGAAAACTAACCTGATACAGCATGTCTCAGTAAGTCCTTGGGAGAGATTGTAAAAGACACACAATGGAATAAGCAAAAAGTGTATGGTAGTTTACTAGCGCGTAGATCTGGAAATGTATCTGAAGGTCAAAACCAAAAGATGTTCTTTGTCACTGAGGTGTCTTCCCGTGAGTCAGTCTTGAGGTGGTAGGTTTTGGGAAGGGGAGGGGAGGTGTATTTTTAAATGGGTTTTATTTTTTAAATTTTCTTTTCCTCCAAAAGCTGCATTCCTATAGAGAAGTGAAACTATTCCCTGATTTAAGCCAATTGGCTGACCACTCTATTCCTGAAGGAAGTAGAGTGGGTACCAGACCCAGCCAGACTGGCCAGGGGAGAGGAGCTCCCAGCTTGGCAGTGGAGACAAAGTCAAGGAAGAAGAGAGAGACACCCAGGTCCTGAGCCCAGACAGGCCCTGTGACCACTCCATCTCTCTCCCACTGTCCCACCACTGCGGCACCCTGTACACCAGGTATACCCATACCAACATGTGGGAGGTCAGAATGGTCCAAACACAGCTTGGTACCAAAACCAGAACCATGTTCAGTACCAAATTGAAAAAAAAAAGTAAAAAAAATAAAAAAAATAAAAGAGAGAGAAGTATTTCCCTCCCAGTTATTACTGTCTAACTACAACCTCCTTAAAAAACACCAGAGGTATGAAATGTGATGTCAGGTATGGAGACAACCCTGCAAAGCCAGATGGTTTGAAGGATTTGCTCCTGTGTGCTTTAGT
>Ga0181612_140705_pt1 | contig 11745 bp, 4 predicted proteins | sample HoacroProtozoa21_FD_119630 | JGI IMG/M metagenome (GOLD analysis project Ga0181612, IMG submission 119630) | Hoatzin crop microbial communities from Cojedes, Venezuel. Combined Assembly of Gp0051906, Gp0051904, Gp0051908 | reverse complement strand
CATATGGCATGGAATATCCCTTTTGTTAGTTTGGGTCAGGTGTCCTGGCTATGTCCCCTCCCAAGCTCTTGCCCACTCCCAGCCTACTGGCCTTTTGGAGTCAGGGGGAAAATGTTGGAGAGATAGCCTTGATGCTGAGGGAGCACTGCTCAGCAGTAGCCAAAACACTGGTGTGTTGTCAGCACCTTGCTAGCTACCAATACAAAGCCCAGTACTATGAGGGCTGCTGTGGGGAAAATTATTTCTGCCTCAGCCAGACCCAGTAGTAGGGTGAGCAAACACTGGTAAATTTGCCCACAGAAGATGTGGATTCTCCATCTCTGGACATATTCAGAACTTTACTGGACACATACCCGAGGAACCTTCTCTGACTGACCATACTCTGAGCGGGGGGTTGGACTAGGTCATCTTCTGATGCATGTTCCTGACTCAACTGTGTTTCTGTCTTAGAAAATCCTATTGAGAAATAGTGAATAGATAATCAGTACAGTATTATATTAACACATACTTCAGCAAAAAGAAGCAGTAGCTGGGAAGTGTGGTAAAACATTTCCTCCCTGCTAAAGAAGAAAAGTATTTGCTAAATACTTTTCTTTTAATAGAAAACCTTTATAGAATGTGACAGAAGAACTGTTGACTCTATGAAAATTCTTGGTTTCTAGAGAAAATACAAAACGCCAAGTCAGATTCTGCTCCATTTCCTTCTTTTTTTCCTTTGCTCTCAAAAGCTTTGGGACTTCATTCATCTGGGTTTAACTTTCATGATGGAAGTGTCTCTAAATAAATAGCTGAGCCAGAATATCCAGAGACCTCTTGCAAAGTTTGGTTTCAAATATGTTTTTTGTGGCTAAAGCCAGTGCTTCTGCCCACTGCTCAGATTAAGCGACTTTTCAATCCTTTAAAAAATATTCTTTAGTTATTCACCCAAGAGGAAATCTCAATTTTAAAGCTTCAGCTGTCTTTTAATTTGAAAGTTTGTAGATACCGAATTACCTATGGCAACAATCATTTGTGAGTGAAGGAAATGAGACTTTCATGGCTAAATATCATAAAGTTTTGACCTTTTCCTAGTATTATATATAGCTACAAAAGCAACTCTGAATCATTTGTATGTTATTCAATTTTAAAACCATAGTCGCCAAACACCCTAAGGTCACAGGAAATCCAAGCTAACTTTGTTCTACACTTTTCTTTCTTTTCTTTATCGACATTAGCTCTCTGAAAATAAAAATGCAGTATGGCAAGCTAAGCACATTCTAAATACTGCCTTAACCTTTCAAACAAAAAAATCATGCTGCACAGCAAAGTTGTATAATTTAAAGTTTGCAGGAGCAGAGAGTGTGAGGTATTACAATCCTGAGATTTCTTTGGTTTATTCAGAAATCTTTATTTTAAGAAAGATATTGATTCCTTTGTTTGTACTCGTGAAAAGCACATTCACAGATTGATGTGTTTTTTGGAAGTACTCAAAACCAAGATGAAATGAAACAAGGGAATAAATCATCACCTGGCACAGCTCTACTGAAGCCAATGGAGCCATGCCATTTTCCAGCTCCTGAGGGTATGATCTAATATTAGCAAATACAACATATAGAAATGTTAATCTTCACATGCAAATAGGGCTAGATGAGCATATGCTTCTGTCACAAATATGGCAATACAAACTTACATCCGGAGTAAAGTATAAAGCAGTAGAGAAAAAGACATCTATTGGGATAGTGGAGAAAGAAAAAGGAAAAAACCAATCAGAGTTCATATGGCAACTTCATAGTATAATGGTCAGATTTATTTTTCCTCTCAAATGATCATCCAGTTCCTGGCTGAATTAATTTTTCCTAGTGGAGAGCTTTCCCTCCGTGACTGCTTTCTTTTGGAACTGATTTGAAGCTCACTAATTTGAAAAACAAACTCTAACTTGACTATTCATAAATATTCTCTCAGAGGTATTTCTAGTTCAAGAAGTGCTGGACTTTAAAATGTTTATCAGATGTTAAAATTGATAAAAAGTGATGATTAAAGCAATGATGGTATTATACACTCTGTGGATGTGCTTTCTGAATAAATAAACACTATACATCCACCTAAATGACTATGCATTTGTGTGAAGATAGATTACATTTATATAGTATTCCATATGCAGTTAAGAATGCAGTGTTCAGCATACTCTGTTTCTGAGACTGTCACTCAACAGCTACCAGTTTCAATGTGTTGCACTTAAATTCTGTGAAACAATATATAAAAGAAACCATTCCCTCTGACAGTCTGGTTGTTCCTTTTGTCACTGTAACTATCCTGAAACATGAAAAAGAGAAAGAAAAAAACCCACCAAACATTTTGATTCACGGCAAGGAGATAGACTGTTTAGTTGAAGTCTACAGATAGCTTGATGGAAGGCACACAGTGGAGGATTTGAAGAAGCATATTTGCTTATGGCACAAGCCCAGACTCTGAAAAGGGAGGGTCCAGATCAAATAGAAGCATGCATGACGGCCTTTTCCTCTGCACAGCAGCTTAAGTGATACACTTAAAAAGATGAGCTGGGAAATATTGAAGAGCAAAGCATAATGCTTTGAAAGACTAATGAATTAGCTACTTATCTGCATAATGGTTTCATTACGTTCAGCAAGGAATATAAATTCCAGCAACAGAGCAGCAGTATCCTGTGGCTCATCAAGGTAGCATAGCTGCAGACGAAAATGCTGAGAAGGTTCAAAGCCACCTGAGGAAGGGTTTCTTAGCAACAGACAGGATCATGAGCTAATGGAAGAGAATGTGATATAGTTATTTTTAATGTTATAAGCCAAACTGAGTTATTAACACCTCTAAACCCTGTATTTTTACTATGTAACCGGCTTAACTGAAAGCAAATGCTTCATTACGTGTGAAGATTTTAGTGTGTCTGTCTTGTAATCATCCACAGCATGCAGAAGTGCAAGCAAGTATAAACCTCAAGAATAAGTAATGTGCTACAAACAAATCATTTCGCTGTATTGATTATTCTTCACAGAAGAAGCTGTAGGGAGTGAATTCAAATCACTGGCAATTATAAAAGCCTGAATAAAATCTGATTCATAAGGGAGAAATCTCTTAGAAATTCATCCAGAGAAAACCCCCAAATCGTTTGGGTTGGGCTTGTAACACCGTGTGGCAGATGAAGGGGGAATTCAGTTTCTTTGGGGACTAGCTAAAAAATGGACTGTTCGGCAATAACTCTTCAAGCAGTTGGGAAATTAAGCTTCCCAGAGTCCCACAGTAACAGTGTGGTCCTTTCTTCACCATAAGCTATCTCCATAATGCTCATTAATTCTTTCCCTGTGACTCTGAGGCCACAGACATACAGTGATCAGCAAATAGTTGCAATGGTTGAAGATGTTTCTGTCTTCTGTTACCAATGACCATTTTCATGGCAGGGTCTGCAGAAGGGAGTGAGCCCTTTTTCTCCATCTGAGTGCACTCTCAGCCAGGTTAGTGCAACCTGCCAATAAGCAGGTTGAATTAACCTGGTACTGAAGTATTCAGAGGGAGTTTACATCTTCTGTTTCACTGGTTACTTTGAGGGTTTAATAAGGCAAAGTTGAATAAAAAAGATCCGGATGGAGCACAGTGAATGCTTATTTGCTGAGATCACCAGAATGAAAGAGACTGAAAATAACAGATTGAAAAACAGGTTAAAAATAACTTTTATTTTTGTTTAAAAATGGAGCTGTCTTAATGCAAATTCAGAACAAATTGCATTAAATACAAAATGCAAAAAGCTTTTTAAAATTAGCTTTTGTGTTTCAGATTTTATGTAATTTTCCCAGCAGTGTATTTTGTCATTGCTTCTAAAATATCTTCTGATTTTGAAAATTGAGGATAAGCCTTCATATCTGATTTTTTCACAGCGATCTATCGGTCATGTTTTCTTTGCCTCACTCCTTAAGGCTTGTTGCACCTGAGTGGTGGTATCACAGTGACCCTGGCCAGGCCTGCTGGCACTGTGTGCAATGCAGTGTTTGTTGCACCACAGAAAACCAAGGCAAGAAGAACTGCAGACTTTCATAGCCCTGCCTTCCTCCAAGGAGTATCCCATTCCCCACATAAGAGCAGGTGTAGACTCAGCTCAGGGAAGCAGCTGGAGCAAAGCAACTCATTGCCCATTGCCGCTTGTGTAGGGACTCTGAGTGCTCTCAACCCCTCCTAAGACCCTCTGGAATAATGGCTGGAGGCAGACCCAGACCCACGGCAGTAACTGCTCCAGGACACTGAGCGGGTTTTGGCTCCACATACAGCTGCTTCAGTGTTTGGGAAAGTAAAGCAGGAACTTAATAACAGGACTCACAAATGGCCTCCCTTTGTAACAGTCCAAACCAAAATCCTGGCTAGCAAACCCACCAGCATTTTTCCTTATTAAAGTCCATTCTAGATCCAGTTTCTGCAATTCAAACCATCTCTCATTAATCTAAAAATAATCCCGGCATGAATGTAGCTAGGCAATTTATGCTATTGTTGAACATTAACATTCAGATACATTACTGAGTCTGATGGGCCAAAGAGGATTGAGCTGGGAGTATCTTTGTTTTGAAATTCTCTCTCCTGTCACCACTGGGATCACAAAATATTCCTCATAAAAAGTTCTGTGTATATCAGTTCTAGAAAAACTTTCTTGTGCCCATAAAAAACCTGCAAGCTGTTATCTTACTGTCCATCTTCCAGCAGCATGGGCTATTTCACATACTTAAGAGGTCCAAATCTGTCAGAGCCAATGCACTGAAGTGGAAGGTGACTTCAGGAGCACACACAGATTGCAGCTGCTGCAGTGATTTTGACATCAGAGAAATTCCAAGCAGCAAGAAAGCAAAGATTTTGAGAAACCTACAGCTGTGAAAAATCTGCATGATCACTGGCAGAAACATTAGTGACAGAAAGGTATCCCAGAAAGCAAATCGACATTTGTGCAACAGTGGAAAATTCAGAATATAATGAACATTGACTGCATCGTGAACAAGTTTTCATAACTCAATAAATGTAAAATAAGTTATTGATGATTTGTGGACATCCGTTCTCTGAATGCAAACACACTTAAAGTTCCAATGGGTGTTTGAAAAAGAAAAAGGGCTTTACTAAAAAGATTGAAAAAAAAAATCTGTGAGAACCGGTTGAACCTTCAACAGTGAATAAATTTCTTTGTCACAGTCTGGGATTTAATTCAGTGTCCCACCTTACGTAAAAAAGGACAAACTGATCTGTCTCAAAGATTTTACCTTTCATTAGGGATGTACCTGCAAAAGTAAAACAAATTCTTGTAAAGAGAAAACCAAGAGAGGAAGCAAATTTGAAGGATTTTCTCCTTTCTTGCAGGAAACTAACTTGTGAATCTCTTACTTCTGCCCTTTTCCTAAAGAGAACAAGACCACACTTTCTTCCACAATCTCTTACCCCAGATACTGCCCTTTCCTCTTCATTTATCAAGCTGAAGGCATTCAGGCATGATGTTTTTTCCTCCCAGACTACCACTGAACAGTTTCTCTCAAGCAGATCTCTCTGCATGCTTGTCTTTGAAGAAGAGCAACCAGTTTCTTGCCATGTTTAATATGTGATCTGAAAAACCTCAGTGTTCCTCAAAATGGATTTTAAAATATTTTGGATGAATGTCAGTCTGAGAGTAAAAAAAGAGGGTAGTTTGTATGTGATGCAAGCATGATCACTATGTTTGAAGTTATAAGCATTTATAGTCAGCAAGTACGACATGCACAGAATTGACTTTAACACATCTTGACATGGAAAGTCAGACGATGTAGGCTTAACTATAATCCTCACAACAGAAATAGTGAATCAGCTAGGTTTCAGTTACAGGTACAAATCAATCCCGGTTTTACTCTTCTAGAGCTTCTTTCCCATGACAAACCCACATTTTCTGATTAGAGCCTGCTAGGGAATACTGTCAAAATAGCTTTTCTAAGACTTTGCATGCATGATTTCAGTGTGTATAGTGAGGTTTAAGAAAGTTAAATGCAACTGAAAAAAGGCTGGGGATAAAAACTGGGTTTAGTCTGTAAATATCGAATGCATCACTTCTAACATGAAATGAAATGTATCTGAATATGAAAGCAAGAGAGGACAATGAACCCTCAGACTGTGGGGGTTGATATTAAATGAAAGAAAAGGTTTATATCCCAATTCTTCAGAATGCATTTATGATTTGCTTTAGTTGTATAAATGATCCCACATTTTTTTTCTTTTTTCCATTTCTCCGTATCTACCATATTTTAACAAATACAGAGGTTTTATAGTTCATGGATTAGAATCTTAAATTTTCTCTAAATGCTTAAAATGTGCCTTCACTCTCTAAACTTCCCGTCTACTGAGCAGCACTGGGCAGGGTCATTTTTAGAATGTTTTCCTTCACTATTTTGTTTTGCTTTTTGCATGAAGTATACTTCTTAGCTTGAGAAGAATTTCTGTTCTGGATACATTAAAAATTTTTGTAGCACTAAGAAGAAGAGAAAAAGAGAAAGGAAAATATTAAAAAGAGTGAAGAGGGTGAAGAGAAACCTGTGTTCTGTACAAAACACGTTACAGAGCTTTTCCACCATTCAGACTATGATTTCTTAGAGGAGAAAGGTGACAAAGAGAAATCTTTAGCATAAACATCTCAGCTCACCAGCTGGTAAGACTGAAAATTCATCCTGATAATTATTAGAAAAAGTCATTTCTATGTCTCACATTCCATGGGGAAATACAGTAAAATAAAAAAGGCACAATCACAATTATAAAATTAAAATAACCTTGCTATTTATTGCACAAAAGAAGAAAAATTAAATCCTCTACTGTTCTGAAAACTGCATGTACACACAGTGAGAGCCAAACTTTGAACACTAAGTCTTGTTCACCAGTTATTGTGTTGCATTTATTTATTTTTAAACTCAGGGTAGATGAAAACTTCCCCAAGGCTTCTTCCAGGAAATGTGTCCTCAGTGAGAATCAGATGCTCTGCTCCTCCTCTCTGCTGCTGGTCCCTGCGCCCTAGGACAGAACCAAACTTTGAGGTTTGTTGGGCAGAGGACTATGCTGCTGGATTTGGCCCTTTCCTATTTATTTGGCAATCCTTCACATGCTCATTTCCAAATGTAAAGTCATAGACTTTTAAAGTTGTAGAAATACCCTAACTCCCTTGATAGCCGTGATGAGAACTAAAGAAATGGAGACAGAAAGTGTAAGAGAATACAACACTATCCATAGTACAAGAACCTAAAGAGTTCTATGCATTACAATATTGGGAGCAGATCTATAACAATCTATCACTGCCTCGTGCTTTTGGAGCTGGCTTGTGGACCGCTGTGCTTGCCCATAAAACCCTTCCTGGAGTTCTGCAGAGGCATAGCTGATTGCAAGGGAGGTGTCTCTCATCTTCTGCTTCTATATTACATTATTAAAATACTTGAAGCATATGTTCAATGTGTGGCTTTCTTACATGAAGAACTGTAAATACCACAAGGCTGTCATGCAATCAATAACAGGTGCAGAGAAACAGCACTATTACACATGGGAAGTATACTGCACCAGCAGGAATACATTCCCACTGGAACTTGCTTAGTAAGAAGGGATCAGCTACGGGGAAAACAATGTTCAGTAATCCCTGCGGTGAGCAGTCCTTCATGAAACACAGTAGTCTACAGGATAATTTTTAAAAGTCTGTGTCACAAATTGCAGGTACCAGCAGAACCTGATGATGAATACAAGCAGAAAGATGATATATTTTATGAACGTTTATTTTACTGACAGAGTGATTTCTTTTCTCCCCTCTGTTCTGAAATTGAAAGAGGGAGAAATAGCTATTTCTGAAGCATTGTCTGCTCTTTAGATTTGAGACATGCTTGCAGAGAAGATAAACTACTTCAGCAGCAATGATGTTTGGTTGTGAATGGCTTCCATACTTCAAGATTCATTTTTCTATCTAAAACTTAGACGCCAAGTTTAAGATACCCTCCTAGGAATGTTTTAAAATGGAAACAGAGAAGTACCCGTGGTGGTGGTGGTGGGAATGTCAGGAAGGCTCTAGAGAAGTTGCTCCTGTTGAGTCCCCTTTGGTTGACCTTGTGGAGCAGCCATGGACAACGCAACCTGATTAAACACAGCTGGAAACTGCCTTCCAGGTGTGCATCTAATGCGCTCAGCTGCAGACGGGTTCTCGGCTAGACTCAGGCTAGCCCAAACCTCTTCCCCATACTAAATGGCATCATGTTTGTGCTGGGTCCTCAGGACAAGCTACTCCAGCACTGCTTGCCTAAGCAGATGTAGCTCAAGGTGGCGTAATGAATTGTCTAGGAGATGCTTTTCTTTATTCCCTATAGTAAGAGCACACCCAAACTAATGCATTAGAAGCATTTCTACTTGCCTAAATTTAGGTGAAACTAATCCTGATTTTGCACTGGAACAACCTCCATTTTCTAACCTTTGTCTGTGTTTCAAGACCCATTTTTTTTTTCCATTTAGCCTGTAGGAAGCTTGGAAATGGGATGGGTTGGGAAGAGATTAACTGGCATCAATTTTATTAGGGAAGATTTTTACACAGTGTTTGTATTTGTGTAGTTGCCTTACCTTCTAGGAAAAATAATAATAATCAGTGATCCAAACCATTGTTAAACTATGAGAAGAAGACTTTTCAAAGCCAGATAACTAAATATCACTGATTTTCACTGACATGAATACCTGTCCTTCAAATTTTTTAAACTGTTCACTTAAACACATTATCAGTCAAGCCAAAATATGTGTGAACTGTTGAAGTCTTCCAGCCACGAAAGAGGCAACAGTGTGCACCTGCTATTTGCTTCTTTTTTCAGACAAAGCAATCCACACCCTCTACTGATAAAAAAGAAACCAACCAACCAAACAAACAAATCAGGTCTCAGTCTGGCACTTTATGAGATTGCAAGTGAGTCTGTATGAGACTACTTATGGTACGGCTAATAAGACTTTTCAAGACTAAACTGTTTCAAAATGGAGTTTCGTATACGAACATTTTCAGATTGAATGAAGCAGCTTTCAATCATATTGCTTCAGAAGGAAATAGTTCCTACTTCCGGAATACTTTCTAAATGTATGACACTGCGAAGGTGAAAGCAGCAGGAAAATACAACCTTAATGGAAGACTACAGTAGAAGCACTTTGATTCTGTTGAGCGCATAAAGCTTTTTTGACCCGGTCCATTATGAACTCATAAAATGTCAATAATTTTAAAACTTGGACATCTTAAAGCAAAATGAAGCAGCTGGTTTGAGTCTCTTAATTTTAGTAATAACAGCTGTAAGTCACTTGCTACATAATTTACGTCAACATTTGTCAAGGCATACACTAGATTTTTAAAATAATCCTGTGGGAAAAAAAATCCTGGTTTGTTTCTGGAGCATACCAGAAGAGTCCTGATAGGGTCTGGATCCCTGAAAAGACTGTGAATGGAGTGAAGGGTCCCCTCTTCCCTTGCTGTAAGGTGCCTGCCCAGGGAGCAGAAATCCTTTGTCGCAAGGCAGACCAGGAAATGAAGGGAATCTCCAAACAGAAGAGATGTGCTTGCTTCTTTTCACTGCTGCTTTCCCTGCTGCTTTGCTGGCTTTCTTCAAACTCGCATGCCCTGTTCTCTTCTTCTATCAAAAGCTTATGGATTGGGTTTTACTCCTCTTTCCCAACATTGCGTGGCATGCATATGGAGGGATTTATCATTCTGTTTTAACTTACATCTGGATAAAGAAACTAGAAGTAACACGAGTGAAGTTACTGGTTGTAAAAGCCTGAAAGAAAGATACAGCATTTGAGGTCTGTCATCAAGAAGTCTGATGTATGACATTTCTGCCACCATAATGACCTCTTTGCCTTAGCATTAACTTGCCATTGTTCGTCAGGAGATGGAGAGAGGGAAGGAGGGGGAAAAATACTTGGAACACTATAACCAGGGTAAAATCCAGTGTTTCTTCTTCTATTCCATGAACCCAGCAGTGAGGAAGAGGAGGAGGAAGCACACAAACTTACATCGCAGGCCAAATGTCACTGTGCTATAACTAGCCCTCCTATAGCCTATTAATCAGTAAGCCAGCCACACATGATTTCTAGTATTTTTGTGTAGCTACAGGGAACAACTTTGTTGCCCTATTTAATGTTTCTCTTTGTCATGTATTTATGTCAAAAGGAATAAAAAAAATCCATTGAGATTTGCTTACTTCTGCATCAACTCTGCCTTCTGTGCAGACTGGCATTCTCTGGAGAGAGAACATTTTCTGATCCTCAACTTACACAGTGAATTTTAGACTCTTTATTGCCATAATAAATAAGATGATTTTCTTAAAGGGATGCAATAATGTAAGGTACATGCATGGATAGTACACAATGACACAAAGGAATACACTTGCAGGCCATGAAGTGTGGTGTTATCATCAGAGGCAATTTCGTGAGCAAACAAAAACCCCATGGGAAGCACGGGCTATAGTGTAGAAACCACCAGCCCTGCATGCAGAATGAAATTAAAGAGACAAGTGCGGAAAAGCTTTCCCAAAACAATGAACTAGACATAAACCTGCTATGCCTGACAAACTGAATGAAGTTAAGATAATTCTGACAAATTCATACTAACCATCATTTGCATACGCTCCAGGAGCAGACATAATAATTGTTAATGAAAACAGTAGTTAAAATGACCCTAACACAGTAGCCTGCCTCGAGTCTAACCAAATAGTGAATTAATATGTAACAACGATGACTAAATTGATTATTTAAATCTTCATGTCTTAAAATGAAATTAAAAATTCAGAGTAATCATGGACCAATTTAATAATTCATTTTGTGAATTTTGAATGCCCTCGTCTTTGAAAGCTACAGAAGCCAAAAAATTATGGTCAACTTATTCATCATGGTATTAATTACGGTTGTTGCGGTAGCACCTAACCAACAACCAACCATGTGTGTGGCTCACTTTGTGCTAGGCAGCAGGTAAACGTCTAACAGCAGATGCACCTCTCCAGCAGGCCTCCCATTCATCTTAATGTGACAGATACAAGGTTGGATTCCCCCCATCCCCATGTCCAGAACAGTTAGTAATACAATGGCAGCAAGTATGATTGTAGTTCCCAGGGTAAGTGGGGTTTTGTTCGGCATTTTCCCATGCTCCCTCCCCCCCACCTTATTCTTGGCAGAGGGGCAGAAAGGGATTGGGAGAGAGTAGAATGCTTATCAGAGAGGTGGTAAGTGAAATGCATGTGAAAAGACAGTGGTAAGAAAGACAGGGAAGTGAGGAAGAGAACAAAACCAGTGAGATACAGAGTGTGTCTCAGGTGGAGAAGATAAGAAGAGAAAGGCTGGAAAGGAGTGATCAGAAAGATGGTCATGGAAACCATCAGGTTTGGTCAGAGACTGATGAAGTAATAAAAATTTAGTGTCTGGACTGTCTCTTATCTATTTTCTTTCTCTTCCAAGAAAAGCCTCATGCAAAGAGGCCCTAAGACTCAGATAAGAATTCCTTTTATGATCAGGTCCTTCAGCTAATGATCATAGGCCTCATTCTTAGCAGCATGGAGTCCTCAAGGCTTCTATTTAAAGTCAGCAGGAGAAGGAAATGCTCAGTAGTTCCAAAAAAAAAAAAAAAAAAAAAAAAGGGGAAAGACTTTTTTTTTTGGGAAAAACCAAAGAAAAAAAAATTTTAATTTCCCCTTTCCCCGACGTTTAATTTTAATTTTTTTTTATGGACCTTGAAAATCCCCCCTCCTGGGACTTTTTTTT
>Ga0181612_124397_pt1 | contig 11745 bp, 8 predicted proteins | sample HoacroProtozoa21_FD_119630 | JGI IMG/M metagenome (GOLD analysis project Ga0181612, IMG submission 119630) | Hoatzin crop microbial communities from Cojedes, Venezuel. Combined Assembly of Gp0051906, Gp0051904, Gp0051908 | reverse complement strand
TGCAAAGTTACATTTAATTTTTTAATTATCCAAATAAAGAGTGGAATTTAGTATGGCATAAAAACGTCATATTCTGGTAACCTGTTTTACACCTTTTATAGTCTGAAGACGTTTTATCAATGTTTCCAGTTTTGACGTATCGTCGAGTCTGACCTCTAAGTTTCCGGAGAATAGTCCGTCATTTGAATTTATATTTATGCTCCTCAATGCAAGATGCTCCTCCTTGGATATTACGTTTGTGATATTATTTACTATGCTAATATCATCATTGCCTATCACTCTTAGGGTGATAACATATTGACTGCTACCTTTTCCACTCCAACGTGCTTTAACAATCCGGTAACCATATCTCATTCTAAGGTCTTTGGCATTCGGACAGTCTGTTCTATGTATTTTGACTCCACCTCCTGCTGTGACAAATCCAAATATAGAATCGCCATAAATAGGATGACAGCATTTGGCTAGTTTATAATCCAAACCACTGAGATTCTTGTCTATTGTCAAAACGTCTTCCGTTTGATGTGTTATATCATCATCAGGATTTTTATAATGGAAATCTTCTGCACTTTGAGCAGGACCCTGTTGTGACGACGGATTAGCTAAGTATTTCTGTAAATCGACATATTTCTCCATTATCTGATTTACGTCAATACTCTCATTAGCCACCTGTTTGTAAAATTCGCTGACCTCCTTGAATCCCATTTTCTTTATGAGCATCGATAGTATATTATCTTCATATTCTATCTTATGGTTCTTGAACTTCCTCTGTAGCAGTTCTTTTGCCATTGCTCCCTCTTTAATTTGGGTCTCTTTAAGTGCTAGTTTAATCTTTGATTTCGCCCGTGATGTTTTGGCGATATTCAACCATGCGATATTGGGTTTTTGGTTGTTATTCGTGAGAATCTCAACTTGATCGCCGCTTTTAAGTTCTTCTTTTAGGTTGACGTTTCTATCGTTTATTTTCGCTCCTACGCATTTGTTACCCACGTTAGAGTGTATGTGGTATGCGAAATCGAGAACGGTAGCACCTTTTGGAAATTTATAGAGATCACCCTTGGGTGTAAATACAAAGACTTCATCTTCATATAGATCCATTTTCATCTGGTCCATAAGCTGTATGCCGTCACCTGTTTCTAATGCACCACGGATATTATTCAACCATTCGTCTAATCCTGTTTCACCTTTTAACCCTTTATATCTCCAGTGTGCAGCGAGTCCCTTTTCAGCAATCTCATCCATTCTCTCCGTTCGTATCTGTACTTCAACCCATTTGTTCTCCGGTCCGAGAACAGTTATATGAAGACTTTCGTATCCGTTAGATTTTGGTACACTGAGCCAGTCTCTTAAACGTTTTGGATTAGGTTGATACATGTCGGTAACGACGGAGTAGGCTAACCAACATTGTTTCTTCTCCGTTGACAGTATCTTTTTCAAAGGTATCTCATTCCCATTTTCATCTTCAGAATGTGACTCTATAATGATACGAATGGCAAAAAGATCGTAGATGCCCTCAAATCCACATCTTTGCTTTTTCATCTTCTGCCATATCGAATGTATACTTTTTGTCCTTCCTTTGATATGGAAATGTAGTCCCGTTTCTTCCAGTTGCTTTTTTACTGGTTGAATAAATCTTTCGATATATGCGTCACGTGTCTTTTTGGTAGCATTCAACTTTTCTTTTATCATGTAGTAGGCATCATGCTCTAGATATTTAAGAGATAGATCCTCTAGTTCTCTTTTAAGAGTATATAAACCTAATTTATGTGCGAGTGGTGCATAAAGATATGCCGCTTCCTCACTGACACGTTTCTGTCCTTCTATATTCTTGGTATCTTTTATTTGTCTGAGTAGGTTTACTCTGTCTGCTATCATTATCAGTATAACTCTCAGATCTTCGGCAAAAGATAGAAACAGATTCCTGAAATTTTCACTCTCAACAACGGGAGTCTTTTCATACAACTGCGCAATACGTTGCAGTCCATTTGTTATTCTCTCCTCATCGTCAAACTGATATAGTCCTATTTCGTCAACAACAATGATAGCGGTATTTCTGCACTGCTCCTCAACATTTAATCCAAACTCATTGGATTCGTTATCATTTTCGACTAGAATCTTTTGTAGTTTGTTTATGCTTTTAATGCGTTCCTCTGGGGATATATTGTTTTTATTATTCATAAGGATATCATTATTACTGCAAAGGTACATTTTTTTCTTGAAAAACTTGTTTACGTTCCGAAAAGTTAGTACTTTTGCAAGAAACCCTAAAAGTATTTATTATGTTATCTAACGAAGATCTTAAAAGTATAAATCAAAGAGGTATTTCTGAAAAGCAGATTGAGAACCAGTTATCTGAGTTCCGCACAGGATTCCCTTTCTTAAAGTTGGAAGCTGCAGCCTCAGTAGATAGAGGTATTATGGTACCTCGTGGTGGTGAACAAGATGAATATGTTATGGCATGGAATGCCTATAAGTCAAAAGGAAAGAAGGTGGTAAAATTCGTACCTGCTTCCGGTGCTGCAAGTAGGATGTTTAAAGATATGTTCGCTTTTTTAAGCGCAGACTATCAAACACCAACTACAGATTTTGAAAAAACTTTTTTTGATAATATCAAAAAATTTGCGTTCCGTGAAGCGTTGTGTGACAAATGTCATGAGAATAATGGCAAGAGCATCATGCAGCTCATTTCTGCAGGTGAATATAAATCTGTAGTTTCTAATATGCTCGAGGCAAAGGGTCTCAATTATGGTCAGTTACCCAAAGGTCTGTTGCTGTTTCACGAATATCTCGAAGGTAGTAGGACTGCGATGGAAGAACATCTTGTCGAGGCCGCATTGTACGCATGTTGCGATGGAGAGGCAAATGTACATTTTACTGTAAGTCATGAACACTTAGAACTATTTAAGCAAAAAGTAAAAGAAACGGTAGGTAAGTATTCTGAAAAATATGGTATAAAATACAATATTTCTTTCTCTGAGCAAAAACCGTCTACTGATACCATTGCTGTCAATCCAGATAATACTCCTTTCCGTAATGAAGATGGTAGCCTTCTTTTCCGTCCGGGTGGACATGGTGCTTTGATTGAAAATCTTAATGATATAGATGCAGATGTGGTATTCATCAAGAATATAGATAATGTTGTACCTGATAAATTGAAGGATATCACAGTAAAATGGAAACAGATAATAGCTGGTGTTCTCGTCTCTATGCAACAAAAAGCATTTGATTATCTGCGTCTACTGGATAGTGGTGAGTACAATCATTCTAAATTAGAGGAGATTATACGATTCCTGCAAAGAGATCTCTGTTGCAGAAAGAGTGATATAAACAAGTTGGAAGATGCAGATCTCGTAATATATTTGAAGAAGAAACTTAATCGTCCGATGCGTGTATGTGGTGTTGTTAAAAATGTAGGTGAACCCGGTGGTGGTCCGTTCTTGACATATAATCAAGATGGTACGGTTAGTCTTCAGATTTTGGAAAGCAGTCAGATAGACAAGTCTAATGAGGCATATATGAAGATGTTTACCGAGGGTACCCATTTCAATCCTGTAGATTTGGTTTGCGGTTTGAAAGATTATAAAGGCAATGCTTTTAACCTTCCGGATTATGTGGATCGTACAACAGGTTTTATTTCTTCAAAGAGTAAGAATGGTAAGGACCTTAAGGCTTTAGAATTACCAGGATTATGGAATGGTGCAATGAGTGATTGGAATACCATTTTTGTAGAAGTGCCTCTTGAAACGTTTAATCCTGTAAAGACAGTAAATGATTTGTTACGGGAACAGCATCAAGGTGACCACGTTGAACATCACCATTAAAAAATAAGGAGCGTCATTCTTGACGCTCCTTATTTTTATACAGTTTCTATTTCCTCTTTCATATCAATAAACTCACCTTTATTGTCATAAAATTCATATTGCAATAATGCAAGTTTTTGTGAGGGAATAACACGAATCCCGCGTCCGTATTTTAGTTGCCATCTAATTTTTAAGGATATCAGCCCTTGGTTAATATAGGCGGCAACGTAAGGGTGAACATGGAGACTAAATTTTTTTACTCCTATCTTATTCACGAGATTGTCAATTTTTCTTTCCAAAAGGTCTGTAAACAGGATACTAGCTTTAATATTTCCTTTCCCCATGCAGGTAGGGCATACCTCCTCGACGCTAACGTCCATAGCTGCCCTGACTCTCTGACGTGTTATCTGCATGAGTCCGAATTTGCTTAGAGGTAATATCTGATGTTTGGCGCGATCGTTCTCCATATTCTTGCACATTCTCTCATATAGAATCTGACGATCTTCAGCCTTGTTCATATCAATAAAGTCAACTACAATGATTCCTCCCATATCTCTTAAACGTAGTTGACGTGCCAACTCATCTGCAGCACCAAGATTAACTTCCAAGGCATTTGCTTCCTGGCCATCATTAGAACTACTTCTATTTCCACTGTTTACATCTACAACGTGCATTGCTTCGGTATGCTCTATAATAAGATAAGCACCATGTTTGTAGTTTACTATCTTACCGAAACCAGATTTTATCTGTTTTGTCACATCGTAGTTGTCGAAAATAGGTACCTTACCGCTGTAAAGTTTTACGACATCCTTTTGTTCTGGTGATATTAACGACACATATTGTTTTACTTCATCGTAGACCTCATTGTCGTTAATGTATACCCCCTCATACGTTTTATTGAATAAATCTCTCAGTAGAGCGACAGTGCGACTTTCCTCTTCGTAGATTTTTTGTGGTCGATCGACGGTTTTCTGTACTTTTTTCAGTGCATTTTCCCATCTCTCTACCAATATTTTCATTTCTGAGTCTAACTCTGCAACCCTTTTTCCTTCAGCAACGGTTCTGACAATCACTCCCATATTTTTGGGACGTATACTCTGTATCAACTGTTTCAGTCGTGCCCTTTCTTCACTACTTTTAATTTTTGAAGATACAGAAACTTTGTTCCCGAAAGGAATAAGGACTAGATTTCGTCCTGCAAAGCTCAACTCACTTGTAAGTCGTGGTCCTTTTGTTGATATAGGTTCCTTTACTATTTGAACCAACACCTCTTGTCCCACTTTTAGCGCTTTCTGGATGCCACCTGTCTTGTCAAGATCTGGCAAACGTTGTGCCTTTGAGAATGGGTACAACTTTTTTCTGTCAGATGTTACCTGTTTGAGGTATTTTTCGTATGAGTTGTATTGACTTCCCAGATCAAGATAATGGAGAAAAGCCTCTCGTTCGTACCCAACGTCAACGAAGCAGGCATTTAGTCCAGGCATCAGCTTTTTCACTTTTGCCACATAAATGTTTCCTACATTGAAAGATGCTTTGCGTGATTCACGCTGATATTCTACCAATTTTTTGTCTTCCAACAAAGCGATAGAAATATCATCTTTCTGTACGTCGATAACGACTTCGCTTTTCATCTATCTTAATTTTAAATAAGTGTGTCACAAAGACCTCACGATCTTTAATAACACACTCTGTTCCGAAAAAAACTTACCAGAGCTTACTTGCTCTTATGTCTGTTCTTTCTTAGTCTCTTTTTACGCTTATGCGTAGCCATCTTGTGGCCTTTTTTCTTTTTTCCGCTTGGCATACTTTTTATATTTATAAGTTAATTAAATTATTTATGCATTTCACTTAGAAGTTGTTTTGACGGCTTAAAAATAGGCATGTCACGTGCTTCAATCTGGATAGTTGTACCCTTAGATATATTTCTACCTGTCTTAGCAGCACGATGTTTAATACCAAAAGTGCCAAAACCTCTTAAGTATATGGGCTCCCTCTTTATCATGCTACCACGCATAGCAGCAAAAACGGACTCAACAACCACTGCAACATCCTTTTTGGGTAACCCTGTCTTCTCGTAAATCTGATCTATTATATCTGCCTTTGTCATGTGTAATTCAAATAATTACGTTAAAAATCTGTTTTCGGTCTGCAAAGGTAATACAATTTATTGGTATAGGAAAATTTTTTGTGCCATTTTTCAAAAAAAAACATCATTAATCTTCTCTATTTCAGTTATTTCTTTATCATACAGGGATTTTGTCAATACGACGTTGATGTCTTCCTCCTTCAAAATCTGTATTAAAGAATTCATCCATTATTTTTTCGGCCATCTTTTCATCGATAAACCGTCCTGGCATAACGAGAACGTTTGCATCATTATGTTGACGTATTAGATGTGCTATCTCTGGTATCCATGCCAAACCGGATCTTATACCTTGATGCTTATTGAGTGTCATGTTGATACCTTCACCACTTCCACAGATACCTATTCCAGGATAGACCTCTCCTGATTCGATACCTTTTGCTAATGCATGTCCGAAATCACTATAGTCACAACTCTCCTCAGTGTAAGTACCATAATCCTTATACTGTATACCGTGAGCCTCAAGATACTTCTTTACATATTGTTTTAAAGCATAGCCAGCATGATCGCTGGCTATGCCTACAGTCTTTATATCCATTTACTCAGACAATAATTGTTTTACTTGTTTGTAAACATTCTCAGCCGTATAGCCCAATTTCTCATCCAAAACTTTATATGGCGCAGAGAAACCGAAACTTGGCATACCGAAGACCTTACCGTTGGCACCTACAAGACCTTCCAATGTTACAGGTAATCCTGCTGTCATACCGAAAATCTTTGAGCCCTTAGGTAAGATGCTCTCCTGATATTCTTTACTCTGACGACGGAATAAACCTTCAGACGGAACACTGACGATACGTACCTTCAGACCGTCTTTACGCAACAATTCTGCACCGGCAACGAGTGTGCTAACCTCAGAACCGTCAGCAAGTAAGATTACATCAAACTTATCATCTGAACCCGCAACGATGTATGCACCTTTGCGTGCCTGCTCGTAGTCATTTCCTGCAGGTAATTTTGCAATATTCTGACGTGAGAATATAAGTGCTGTCGGTGTCTCCATATTCTCCATTGCCATAGCCCAACATACTGTCGTCTCATCGGCATCAGCAGGACGGAATACACGAACAGAATCTTTACCATGGTGATTCTGTAGATGTTCCATAAGTCTGATCTGTGCTTCCTGCTCTACAGGCTCGTGTGTAGGACCATCTTCACCTACGCGGAATGCATCATGTGTCCATATAAACTTAATTGGCACTTCCATAAGTGCTGCCATACGAACGGCTGGTTTCATGTAGTCAGAGAATACGAAGAATGTTCCGCATGCAGGAATTACACCTTCATGAAGATACATACCGATACACATACATGCCATCGTAAGTTCGGCAACTCCAGCTTGGAAGAAAGCACCAGAGAAATCGTCTTTTACTATAGACTGTGTCTTCTTCAAGAAACCGTCGGTCTTATCAGAGTTACTCAAGTCGGCAGATGCACATATCATGTTAGGCACCTGTTCTGCCAAAACACCGAGACAAGCTGCACTTGCTGCACGTGTTGCGCTACCTTCTTTCTGAACACAAGCGCTCCAGTCAACCTTAGGCGCATTACCAGAGAACCACTCTTTCATCTGTGCTGCCAACTCTGGATTAGCTTTAGCCCAAGTCTCTTCTTCTGCGTGACGTTTAGCAACAATCTGACGTAATTCAGCCTGACGGTCTGCATATAATTTCTTTACATCATCGAAAATCTGGAATGGATTATCTAGGTCGCCTCCAAGGTTCTTGATAGTGTTCTTGTATGCCTCACCACCGAGAGGAGCACCGTGTGTCTTGAGGTTTGCCTCATAACTGCTACCATCATCTTTCAAAGCACCCTTAGCCATTATCGTCTTACCAATGATAAGTGTAGGACGTTTTGTTTCTTTGTTTGCTTCTGTGAGAGCTTTACGTATCTCGTCAGGATCATTACCATTAATCTTCATAACGTTCCAACCCCAAGCTTTGTATTTAGCCTCTGTATCCTCTGTCATCACAACATTACATTCTGTTGACAACTGAATATCATTGGAGTCATAGAACATGATAAGGTTACTCAGACCAAGATTACCGGCGATACGTCCTACGCCCTGAGATATCTCCTCTTCAATACCACCATCACTGATATATGCATATATCTTATGTTGGATCATGGTGTTACCGAGTTTTGTCTGTAGGAATTTCTCTGCAACAGCGGCTCCTGCGGCATACGCATGTCCCTGTCCGAGAGGACCGCTGGTATTTTCTATCATTCTCTTTAGGTCACGCTCTGGATGTCCAGGAGTAGGAGAGTCCCACTGACGGAATTGACTCAACTCTTCGAGTGTGAATTTTCCAGACAGACACAATGTTGCATACAACATAGTAGACATGTGTCCTGGATCAAGGAAGAAACGATCTCTGCCAGCCCATTCTGGTTGATCTGGATCGTAAACCAAGAACTCAGAGAACAGTACGTTCATAAAGTCTGCACCACCCATGGCACCACCTGGGTGTCCGGAATTAGCTTTTTCTACCATTGCAGCAATCAGTATCCTGATATTATCAGCTGCATGATTCATAATCTTTTTGTCGTTCATATTCTTGTTATTTTAATTTAGTTGCAGTACTACGATAGATTTCGCAGGTATAGTAACCTTTAAAACGTTATTCTTTATCTTCGCATCCTTAAACGTTGTAGGTTTAACTCTTTCCGGATTATCGAAGTCGTTGTAATCTTTCTCGCTCTTTGCAGTAAGTATTCTACCACTTACATTTTTTACGTTTGCTCCATCTATCTTAACCTCGATATCTTGCTCGTCATCAAGACTTACATTCGTGAGAGAAACAACGATGTTGTTAGAATCCTTTACCTTTGCAGCAGAAGCACTAACCAATGGTAATGTTCTTGATTTTGCTCTTCCGTCACCACCAACTTCCATTGTCTTACATTTTAAGTCGAGTGGGAGATAGGTAGCCTCCTGGAAAGGTTTATACATCTCGAAAACATGATAGGTCGGTGTGAGCACCATGTGTCCTGTACCCTTCGTGTCTGTAAGAATCATACTCTGTAGCACATTTACTATCTGTGCGATGTTACACATTCTTACGCGGTCGGTATACTTATGGAATACGTTCAGTGACAGTGCTGCCACCATAGCATCACGCAGAGCGTTCTGCTGATAGAGATGTCCACGAACCGTTCCTGGCTCTTCATCCCACCATGTACCCCATTCATCAACGAGTAGGCCTACACTCTTGTCTGGATCTTTTTCATCCATGATAGCGCAATGTTTCTTTACCACATCCTCTATTTCAAGACACTTGCCAAGACACCAGTAATATTCATCTGTATTAAAGTTGATCGCAGATCCCTTACTTCCATTCCAACCCTTAACGGTATAATAATGTAGTGAAAGACCGTTCATACGATTACCGACTCTGTCCATGAGAACCTTTGTCCAGTTGTAATCATAATCACTGGCACCACTGGCAATCTTATACAGTTGTGCACCGTCATAGTTACGGCAGTATACAGAGTAACGTCTGTATAGGTCTGCATAGTATTCAGGGCGCATGTTACCGCCGCATCCCCAACTTTCATTACCTACACCAAGATACTTAACCTTCCATGGATCCTTTCTACCATTTTTACGACGCAGTCTTGCCATAGGAGTATCACCTGCGGATGTCATATATTCCACCCATTTTGCAAGTTCTTCTACACTACCGCTACCTACGTTTCCACTGATATAAGGTTCGCATCCCAGCAGTTCGCACAGATTAAGGAACTCATGTGTACCGAAGGAGTTATCCTCGATAGTACCTCCCCAGTTGTTGTTCTGCATCGAAGGACGTTTGTCGCGAGGACCTATACCATCCATCCAATGATATTCATCTGCGAAACATCCGCCCGGCCAACGGAGTACGGGTACTTGAAGATTCTTTAGCGCGTTAAGTACATCTTTGCGATATCCATCCTGATTAGGGATAGGAGAGTTCGGACCTACCCAAAGCCCACCGTAGATACATGATCCCAGATGTTCTGCAAACTGTCCATATATCTCTTTCCAAATAGTATTTTTCCCTTGGCCAGCATGGATAGTTGCTTCTACTTTATCGGCAGCACTGACATTGACTGTCACAGCAGCCACCAAGAGTGTTGTCAGAATTTTTTTCATACTATCATTTCTTGTTTTCTACTGCAGCCTGCTCTATAGCAAGACCTTTTTTGTAATTTTCTATATAACTATTGAAACCAGCCACGTCTTCGGCTGTTGGCGCAATCTCTTCACCTGCGTTACCGGCAAAGACCTCTTTGTCCAACCAATCAGCTAAGTTACGGTTGTCTTTATTGTTAACAACATACGAAGCTAACAGTGCAATACCCCAAGCACCACCTTCTCCGGCTGTTTCCATAACCGAGATAGGAGAGTTGAGAGCAGCCGCCAACATACGTTGTCCGACACCACGTGTTTTGAAATATCCTCCATGACCTGTTATACGATCCACTTTGACATGCTCTTCTTTGAGCAAGATATCATTACCGATCTTCAATACGCCGATAGCACCATAAAGGTGAGCACGCATAAAGTTCGCCAATGTAAACTTGTCATTAGCAGAACGAACGAAAAGAGGACGCCCCTCTGCAAGTCCTGTAACAGGTTCACCTGATACGTAGTTGTAAGCCATCAAACCGCCACAGTCTGCATTGCCTTCAAGAGCTTTGTTGAACAGTTTGCCGTACAACTCGTTCATATCCACGGGTACGCCAAGCATCTCCTGATACTCTTTGAATAATCCAACCCACGCATTGATATCACTGGTACAGTTGTTACAGTGAACCATAGCAACCAAACTACCGTCTGGAGTCGTTACGATATCTATAGGCTCGTATGGTTTAGACAGTTCCTTCTCAAGTACGATCATAGAGAATGAAGATGTTCCGGCAGATACGTTACCTGTACGTTGTTTTACAGCATTTGTTGCTGCCATACCCGTACCTGCATCACCCTCTGGAGGGCAGAAAGGTATACCTGCTTTCAGATGTCCAGAAACATCCAGCTTCTTAGCTCCTTCCTGTGTCAAGAAACCAGCATTCTGTCCTGCTACCAATACTTTAGGGAATATGTCTAACAACTTCCATCCAAAGCCTTTAGGTTCGATAAGTTTATTAAACTTCTCTACCATTTCGGCATTGTATGTCTTCGTGTTAGGATCTACAGGTATCATGCCAGAAGCGTCTCCCACGCCGATAACTTTCTCGCCTGTGAGTTGCCAATGGATATATCCTGCCAAGGTCGTCTGGAACTTAATATCCTTAACGTGTTCCTCATTATCGAGTATAGCCTCATAGAGGTGTGATATACTCCATCTTAGAGGAATGTTATATACGAACAAGTCAGACAGTGCTTTAGCTGCCTTGGCTGTATTGGTATTTCTCCATGTACGGAAAGGCACTAAGATCTCCTCTTTGTCATTGAATGCCATATAACCGTGCATCATGGCACTGATACCGATAGCAGCCAATGTCTCTATCTCGGTGTCATAATCTTTTAGCACGTTCTTTCTCAGGTCGGCATAGCAATCTTGCAGTCCATACCATATAGCTTCTGTACTATATGTCCACAGACCGTCAACAAGTTGATTTTCCCATTCATGACTACCTTGTGCGATAGGCTTATTTTCTGGATCTATAAGTACCGCCTTAATACGGGTAGAGCCAAACTCGATACCGAGAATGGCTTTACCTGATTGTATAATCTGTTTTGCGTCTGTCATATTACATCAATGCTTTATTCATCCAGTAATATACCTCATTGAAACGTAATTCCTTGCGGAACTCCTC
>Ga0181612_114071_pt1 | contig 11745 bp, 4 predicted proteins | sample HoacroProtozoa21_FD_119630 | JGI IMG/M metagenome (GOLD analysis project Ga0181612, IMG submission 119630) | Hoatzin crop microbial communities from Cojedes, Venezuel. Combined Assembly of Gp0051906, Gp0051904, Gp0051908 | reverse complement strand
CATTTGGCACTGATGTTCTTGCAAGTCACATATCTACAAGAGCATCAACACATAGATAAGACAAGAAACACATTCAAATAGGATGGCGAATAGTCCCAGGAAAAAACAAAATCATAGCCCCAAGGATGCTAACCACTTGACTAGGGCATTTTGCCATGGAGTTTAATATACCATGTATTATTTTTATCATTGAAGAACTTCTCTAGTCTTTAGTAAGGTTTTTCACTGAACATCACAATGTCAATGCTTAACACTTAACTGGGTTTGACAGATGTTCAGCTGCCTTATAAGAAGCATATAAAGTAACGTAAATTTCCATTTATAAACAAGTGTCCTTAAGCTGAGTGCTCTGTGCTCAGAATATAGTTTCATAAGAGTGTAAGAGAGCAAGAAGGACTTCTTAAAGTTGGAATGGGCACAAACACTCCTCTGGTTATAAGGCTAAATTGACTTTCAAAATAAAGTCCTTGCCTTTTCAGAGGTACACCAAAGCACATAGGCACAGTGATATAACTTAGCTTTCACTTGTTTTCTATATACACTTTAAAAGTTTAATACAAACAAATAAATACAGACTAACAATTTTGTGTAAATGCTGTGCAGAAGTTTGATAATCAGGGGTCAAGAGTATCCATTGTTGGGCAAAAAAATACTTTTGCAGTAGTGTAATACAGCTCTGCAACCATCTTCTTCTCCTCTTTTCTTCCCACGTACAACCTCAGTAAATAACTGTTCTGATACTAAGAAAGAAGGGAGAGAAAATGGGACGACAGTGTAAAGATCTACTGAATGCAAGGCCTTCAAAGCAGATGTTAGGAGGAGAAAAATTAACAAAGTTGAAAACATTTGCTAGCTTTGCTCCAGGCTGTAAATTTGAAAAGATTTCTTTCTTTTAAAATACTAATTCAATCATATGAAAAAAAAGGAAAAATTAACAGTAAATCAAACAATTTGGATACTCAGACAGGCAATGTAGAAGACTGACTAGAGAAGTGTTTACACTTCCTACAAAAGAAATGCAGAAGATATAACTCAGCTTTTCAGCTCTTTGAAATAGCTTTTCCTTAATAAAAGTAAATATAACAGTAAATCCTTTGTCTTATTGTCTGTCAGTTCAAGGGGGTTTTTTCTTCTTTGAGAATAAGCAAATGTTATGTGACACCATTAATCAAAGTGAAATCTGTACGTTCAAAGCAAACTTTCTCCTTTAATTTTAACTGTTCAGTATAAAATAACATTATGCTGAAATAGCATCATTAATTGTTTCTGATCTCTGCATTCTTAACTTCTTATCTTAATGATTTCAAAGTGCTGTTAGCATTAACAGCAGTATGTATCCTAAATCAAATCATTTACAAGCTCCACAGCTTAGGTCATAGGTACAGAAGAACAGTTAGCTTGGAATAAACCAGCCAGTCCCTTGCTCAAAAGGAAACGTGGGATGAATAATGACTTTTTACACATACTTGTAAAATTAATTTGACGATAACTTCCAGCTCACTTACACAATTCATAATGGTTTTTCTCTAGAGATTAGCTGGGCTAAAGTTACCAAGGAGTAGGGCTATGCATTACCACATTTCTTTGCTTTGTTTTAAGGAGAGGCAAACTGCATCCTAGCCCTATCTCTCTCTCTCTCTCCTGTTACTGCCTAAAAGCAGCAGAAAGTAATTTGTTAGAGGAACAAATCTTCATTGATTTGGATGTGTAGCTGTGGAAAGAACAAATTCGAGGAAATGTGAGCTGATAAAAAATTCATACTTCATACATCAGCTGTTTTCGCTCGGTTTCCTTCACTGGTTCAGACTCACAACTGCTCATTGGAATTGTCTTGCTCTTATTTTTCTTGTTCTAACACATAAATTATAAGTCTGTAAAATGTGAATGGCCTGAGGCATCTTTTTCCAGAATGTTAATTTTTCAGTTTTCTAATGGACACATTTTTCTTAACCTGTGTTGCTCCAAAAGTTCCTATCACCTATTTGTCTCTGCCATCTTTCAAAACTGCAGTCATCACTCACAGATTTGGCATACCACTTAGCCAGTATTCAGTTCATAGTGGATGCCATTGTCACACTGAATGTTGTAAAATTTTCCAACACAGCAAATTTTATTACAAACTTGACAGCTTATTACTCTTCTTAGGTTAAAAAAACAGATCTTTTTAATATTCAGCTGATTACTGTCTTGCTTTCCCTTGTTATCTCAGTAATTATGACATCATTGGAAGAGTCAGTCTCTCACAAACTCATTGAATTAGGGAGATTTCATCATATAAAAAACAGCCTCTAAATCTTATACAATTTCCAGGTCTCTCAAGTTTCTGAACAGAACTAAAGACAGGTGAGGACCAAGAACTTAGTGAGGAAGCTAAAAAGGACAGAAATTACAGACTCAGCTTCCTAATAAAACCTTTGCTGAACAATAACAAAATTTGTTTTGTAAAAGTTTTCTATTTTTACTTTGCTATGAATGAGAAAAATATCATAAATTTCCAGTATAAACCAAATCTTCAAGTAAAAATCAACTTCTTCTAATATTATTCTGGAGTTTTCAACAGTCGTGTAATCCTAGTATTTAGGACAGTATTTATCTTTTTAAATATCCATGATTTTTGTCTTTGTCCAGATTTGAAACCAAGAATAGCAATTCCAGGCCCTAATCCAGAAGGATTAAAAAATCTAGGTTCTTTTTAAGCAGAAATTTGTCAATAATTAAACATAAGATGAAATGGGTAAACTACGTCTGAGTTGTGAATTATACAATACCGATGACATCCTGCGTACCAGATTTGTCCACCATTATTTTTTCAACACCAATTATTTGAGGTGAATTTAGTACTATCTTTTTTCCTTTTCTGTTCACCACTATTTTAGATGCTGTCCTAGTCACAGCATCCATTTCTCTTATTTTAAACTATTCAATACTGACAAAAGTGCCGGATTGGTGATCTTCCTATCTTGATATCAGACCTCTGTGTATTCTCCGGTGCTGAAACCTAAATCCCATATAAATGGATTTTATCAACACACTATGCTAACTTTTTCTTGACCCCTTCCACAGTATTTGCTTCTGTGTCTTTTGTGTGTCTCAATAAGTTTTCATTTATCGTGGTAGTTTACTACAAGAGTACATGATTTATATGGGAATATCTAGAAACTGTAGGTGAATATTTTTTATTTGTTAGAATGACACCAGTAATTTAAAATAAATCAGTTAAGCTAGGCCCAAATGTTAGGAAATATCCATGAGTGCTGCTGGTATGCAGATATTTCTGCGAGAGTTTTTTATGACCAACAAAATCAGATCATAAATTGTGATACTATTTGGTATTACCCAACTGTGTAACACTTAGTATAGCATCAGAAAAGCCTATTCCCTTTTCTTCAACATGTGAATATGTGAGGGGGAAAAAAAAATCCATTATATGTGCTTGTCAAAAGACAAACAGAAATGGATTATTGTGATTATTCTATTACATAAATATGACAAATTATTTGCTCATCTCAGATTTCCTTGTTAAGATAACTGTAAGATTTGAGAAGATTTTGAGAGATATCATTTCTTGTCCTACAACAAGACTTGCCAAAATAAAATAATTTCATACTATTACAAGAAAAAAATGGTGATTCACTGTAATTGAAGACAGAGCTGTTTAAAAGTTTCAGTCATGACAATCAAGATTATGTTATTAACTGTACTTGGAGTTAAACTAAAGCAGTCTATTTCTGCTGGACATCTAGTGTTCTATATGAGACCAGTATAAATCTATCTTTCTGTGGATTGCTGTCAATTAACATAAATGTCTCACTACAGGCTGACTGACAATTTATTGCAAGCTGAGCAGAAAGACTGAAGAGAAAACAGAGACAGATTCTGAGCTGTCTTCATCTGGCTACGAGTATTTTATACCTGTTGTGTGAGAACATGACTCAGCGTTTATTACTGTGAATCTTGAACAGCAGGAACAAAACCTTTAACTGACTAGGTATTTAACAACGAGTCTGAGTATCTCTTGATAGAGCAAGCCATGCAAGTGAGAATCCTGTACTTTTGGGGGATTTAGAGCATGGGTGCTGACAGTGAGGACTCTGGTCTCACACAACCAGTTTTGATGTTGGGAAAGCCCTGCCTTCCCTGATAACCCATTGTTGAGATGTATACCTTATTAGGGAGACACTATATGCAAATTAGCATCAAAACCTTGAAAGGAACACTCATTTATCATATAAAGAAATATCTTAACCAGCACTGTTTAGCCTTCATTGTCCACTATTGTGTACAGTCACTAGCTAGAGATAGAACATCAAAACTAATTTTAAGCAGCTTGGCTTTAGTTGATGTAAGACAGCTCCTAAATATTATTTGAACAGTGTTTTACATTTAATAAGAAACATATTCTACTTTCTTAGGACACAAAAAGAATAAAAAATAAAAGGTCTTAAGTAGAACAGCAGAATCTCTCCATTTTAGCTATGCACAGTTTGCTAAACAGAGAGTTGAAAATAGCTAGAGCTGAGAGGAAAAAAAATGAAGAGTATTTTAACAGTGAAGTAAAACCACAACTAATGACTTTAGGAGACAGGAGCTAGGTGGACAAGGAAAGCATTACAGTTTTAAATATATGATATTTGGCTACACTCCCAAGTAAAAGGGCTGGCACTGATTCAAAAAGGCTGATCTGGCATGCTTGTGCCTCTGAGAGGGACCACACTGCCTGATGGAAACAACCACAAAAGCCGCAGCGAGAGCACAGCCTTCCAAAGGCAACAAGAAAGCAACCAGACTGGCAATCAGACCATGCCAGCACTTGGCCTTGGCAAAGAGAAGGCAGGCGTCTGAAATGGCTCATCTGTTCACAGGGCAGACTGGCCCAGTGACCAGCAGACGGGGTAAAGTAGCTATCAGATAACAGAGCGAAGCATTTTGAGCATGGATGACCGTCTCCCCTTGCACCAACATAAGAAACATGATAGGAGGTTCACACATACTTCTATATCTTGAAAATAATACTTTTACAGTGTTCGTTGAAACCTAAGACATCTGTGTGAAACATCTTTGCATGTGAAATGTAAGGCAGAGTATGGATTTTTAGGTCTATTCAAATTGTATCCTGGAAGCTGTTTTGCATACACAGAATCCTCTTTTCATCTTACTGATTGCCAAACAACTCATATATATTTTAAGCATTTTCCCTTGTGACATGTGATAAACTGTGCTGTAGGCCAGATTTCTTTGCTGCAGATATCTCTGGAGCCTACAAGCACTGTGGCTTCCACAAACATCGGTTTTAAAATACTAGCTTTTCCTATTTCACTGTGAGTTTTCTCACTCTTCTGTTGGCTTGCTGTTTCTGCCCAATAATTTAAGAAAAGAAAATGAACAACTGTTGATGAAACCAATCGTTAAGAAGGACCATGTTGCAAACTGAAAAATTATCCAAACTTAACTGGTCATCTTTTACATATATTCTATCTCAAAGAACATGGGAATGCCAATTTCTTGGACAGTACAGAAATTGGATTGCTGTATTAGCAGATTCAGAATTTAAATGACAAAGTAGTAATTTCTAGCCTCAAAGTTTCAGAAAATGGTGCTAAAATGAGTCTCATCAAGCCTAAAGCAAAACACTTCACTACCGGCAGCACAATGCCTCTCTTTAATTCAGTCACATTCTTCTCTCCAAACATCCCTGCAGGAATAAAATTATGAACTAAGGGCTAGACAAGTGGATAGTGAGGCCGATTAAACACTACTAAATTGCTGGGCCAAAGCCTTGTGATCAGCACCACAAAGTCCAGCTATAGTCTGGAGTCTGCAGAGCAGTGCCCCAGCAGTGGATAGTGGGGCCAACAGTACTTACTGTCTTCCTGAACGATCTAGATGGTGGGCCAGAGTGCACTCTCAGCAAGTCTGCAAGTGATACAAAAGTGGGAGAAGTGGTTGATACACCAGACAGATTCGCTGCCATCCAGAGGAACCTGCACAAGCTGGAGTGAGTGACTGGCCAACAGGAACTTCCTGAGGTTCAACAACAGGGAAGTGGCAAGCCGTTCTCCTGGGGAAGAATACGCCTGTGCACCAGCATAGTCTGGGGCTGACTGGCTAGAGAGCACCTTGTCAGAAAATGTTCTGGGGATCATGCTGACCATGAACCACCAAAGTGCCCCCATGGTAAAGACAACCAACAGCCTCCTTGACTGCATTAGGCAAGGTGTTGCCAGCAGGACGAGAGAGGTGATTCTTCCCCTCCACTCAGCACTGGTGATACCCACCCACCTGCTGGATCCAGTACTGGGTTCCCCAGTACAGGAGGGGCATGGACATACTGGACAGCACCACTGGACAAAGGGCAAAGGGCTATGAAGATGATGAAGGGCTTGGAGTATCTGTCAAAAAAGAAGGGGGTGAAAGTGCTGGGAGTCTTTGGCCTCCAGAAGACAAGGTTCAGAGCGACTTCACCAGTGTTTATAAATTTTGTACAGGGGTGTGAAGAAAGAAGACAGAGAAAGACTCTTCTAAGGGATGCCCAGCTGCAGGACAGTGGGCCATGGGCACAAACTGAAATACTGGAAACTCCATTTAAACATAAGGAAAAAAACCCCAAACATTTCTACTGTGAATGTGATTAAACACTGACACTGGTTGCTCAGAGAGGCTGAGGAGTCTCCCTTCTTGCAGACACTGAAACTAGCCTGGTCATGGCCCTGAGCAACCTGCTGAGCCATCTGCTGCAGCTGACCCTGCTTGAGCAGAGCTGGGACTAGGAGACCTCCGGGGTGCCTGCCAGCTTCAGCCACTGTGTGGTTCTGTGATTGTGTGAACATAGTGGAGAACCATCAATAAACATACTGGTCATTCTTTCTGGAGGATGCTGAATGAACATATTGTACAATGATTATCTGCTGCTACATCCAGCTTTTCTGGATACCGTCAGTTACTACCAGGGTACACACCATCTAAGTCCATTCAGGTTCAGAGCTTTCACCACATGTTCAATATAGCTTTCATCTTTCGTTAAATGAGCATGAAATTCTGGTGAATATAAGATATCACATCCTACAAAGACTACTGCAGAATAAGCCATTCTTAGTCTTTTCTAAAATAAAGCTGAAATATCAGTGTGAACAAGGCTGCAAGAGAAAGTTGCAGGAGTATATTCCATAGGTAGGCAAATAAACCTTGACAAGAATGCAAGGTGCGCAGTTTATTTATTTGTTTCTTCCCTACACAGGTAGCATTTATATGCATGTTTCCAGTCTGTGCTTTACAGGGCAATTTTTTATTCATGTTATACCTCTGTGAATAAGCCCTCATCCTAAATTATAGGCTTACTAACTATTTTTTCAACTTAGTCTTTCACAGTGACATCTTTGTCATCCCAATATCCCATCCTTTTCTCCAAAGATCTTTAGTTGACTTATAAAGAAGAACAGCAACTAGAATATCCATTTTTCAGCTAAAGGTTTTCTAACTTCACTAATGTTTTTGAGGGCATTACTTAATACGTCTTGAAGAAACTTGATATTCAGATAGTAAATTCAGACTCCTTAAGGAGAAAATTAAATATGAGCCCAAATACCAAACCCATTGTCTTAAATTTGAGCAACGAAAAGCTGAATATCTAGTCAGGCACTAGTCACCTCTGAAACTGCCAATGAAATCACTTTTCCCTCTGGCCGTAACTATTGGCTGGTAAGACCTACTTTCTTCTCTACTGTCCAGCCTGTCTTATGTGGCAATTTGATGAGCATACCTGCAATACAGAATGCCTTCAGAAGCTTTGTTTCCTTTGGCTGGAAGTCCCATGCTCATCACTACAAAACTTTGTGGGAGAGAGAAAATACAAAAGCAGAAGCAGACTGGAGCTGTGAGGTCATCAGACTGGGCTTCAGTACCTTATTAAAGCATTCCTTGGTACAAACACACAATTTTTCCTTTTTAAAACTGGCACAGAAAATGGATGTCAGTTTGAAATTATAAGCTAATCCCATGAATGGTTATTTAAGTTAAAGGAGTGGCAACACATATTTATTTTAGTTAGAGAATTCCAAGTCAGATGCAAGCTGGAAAAGTTATATGTAATTTGTGATTCATGGTCAGTTTTAGAATCAGGACCAGGATGTCCTGAAGGGGTAGAACAGGAGGAGTCAGTAACAACACTCTGATGATCAACTACTACATACGTGCACAACTGCATTCCTGCTTTATATAGGTGGTAAATTCAAAACCAGAACGGTTCTGCAGAATGAAACCTGACCCTCTTTGGGTGAAGCCAAAACCCTGTGATGTATTGTTAGCTATGGAATGTGATTAATGTAAAGAATGTCAAAATAGGGAAAACATGTGCCTTTTTGAGGTTTTAGCACGTAAATAGCAAACACAAAATATGTGCTGCTTCCACTAAAATATATCCAATATATTTCATACTATATTCCCTTACTGTAGTTTATCTCTCCTGTTTCTTCCTGTTATTCAGAGGTTCACGCATTTACGTTAACAGCTGTTGGAGCTGTGCAAAACACAAAAACAATCTGGCCACGCTATTTTTCAAGAAAAAGATATTGTCATATTATTTCTGAAAAAATTTGTCAATATAGTTTTCTCCCATGATTTAACAGAAGTACTTAATGTATATGAGGGATAATCTTTTTTCATTAGCTAGAGTTTTTTAAGTCTATCTAGGTTAGCTACAACCAATCCAATCATATGCTCCACCACAAGCCGACACACATTTTCACAGACCTGATGCTACAAAGGTTTTAAGTATTGATGATCAAAGCTTTCCTCCATAGCCTGTTTAGCTGGTTGTTTTTAAAGTGAATTTAGATTGGCTACCTCCATTTCAAAAACTTTTGCCCTTTCCTTATATACAGTCAGTTTTGGACTTCTAGAGTGAGCACATCACCTTCATCATGTTATACTGGAGCTGTACTTAGCCTTTTTGTTTGCGGAGTATCTACCGTGACCCTCTTGCACAGCTGAAAGCAACAATGATTTTCGTTACTGTGTGCTAATCAGGTTTTATACATCAGATCCAAAAAGTTCAGCTGATTGTACTTCATGATGTCTTTTTTAACTTGGAGACGAACTTGTAAAGATGCTAAAGTAGCATAGGTGCAGTGGCATGTGCGTGCGTATATGTATGTGTGCAGGCGAGAGACACATTGCACACAGAGAATATGAAACAGCACCCCTTAGTGCCCAGTTGGATTGGTTGCATCAAAATCATTAAAAAAAACCCCATTAAAAAACGAGCAGCTTTGAATTTATCAAAGCCTCTGAAAACAGACTTCCTTTAAAATCAGCTCTATCATAGAAAAAAAGTAGGAATGCATAAACATTTCAACTATACCTACTAGACCTACGTAATACTCAAAGGATACTGCTGTTGTCTGTAAAATGTTAAGAAAAATATAACTGGGCTATAGAAAGGGCAGTAGCATGAAAAGAAAATGTAAAAGATTCTCTAAGGAGACAGAAGACGGGAAATGTTAATTTCTTAGAATTTCAGCCAACACCAAAGACAACTCCTCTCAGACAAGCTCCACCTATTTGTGGACTACTTCCCAAAGAGGTATGGTAAAAAACCCAAATCTTAACATCACAAACATCCATTTTAAGTATGTTTTTGACTGCAATGATCAGTTAGCAGATGGCTTTATTTTCTATGAACTGAATTCTCAAAATGGTGAATAAAATCCACTTCCTCTTCCCTCAGCAAGAATATCAGATTGGCGTATCATATCTACATTTTTGAAGATCAAGATTTAGCACTTTTCAGACCAATTTACGTTCCGAAAAAATATTTAAGTTAATAGTGAACGTAACAGACAACAAATTGGTAAAAATAAGTTAATGAACATAAAAAATAACATTTTAAAGGAGCTTTCCTGAATTCTGATTATTTTGGGCTGACAAACAAGGTCATTCTTTAAAATAGGATCTTTTCATAAATGTAAGCTGCAAAACTATAGCATAGAAAATTCCAGTCAAATGCTCTTCCCTGAGAATAAGAGAAATGTGTGAGAATTAGTGCAGCAACTCTAGGCCAAAGGACCAGATAAATGCAGGAATAACTTGCACAAAACAGAGTTTGTGAGCAGAATTGCTGTTTGATTTTTCTACTGGCCAAAACTGAGAACCATCCAACACAGAAATTTGTTGCCTACCTCTTGCAACGTTCCTTTCCCATGGGCTTCTCCACAATGTGTCTCTGAGGCCACTGGGCCACCAACCCTCCTAGTGTACATATTTTGGACAGAGCACTTAAGATATACAAACCATATGCTAACATTAAGTGTTGATCTAGATCTTAAAAACATAACTTCTTCCGCATCTTCTTTATGTCACTGAAGGTAAAATTTATGCAGTAGGGAATGGAAACAGAACTAGGAGGAAATGAAGTGAAGTGAATAGTTATCGTACAGCCTGAAAAAGAAGTTCTGATATTTCTGTCATGCCACTCTGACTGGTTGTAGCCTGAAGAGCAGCAAGCCATTGCAGCCCAAGCATGACAGTAGCCCACAGATGCACTTGAAATTGTCTATCTCTTTCTCCAAATCGATCACAACGCATCACCTAGGAAAAGCAACAAGTGGGCTAGAAGAACACATCAGAGTGAGAACACAACTTCCCGTTAAACACTTTCCCAAAATTCATACGATTACATTGAGAAGGAGGCATGTTGGCTTCTTGTTACATAGGAAATGGTTTCATGCTCTTCCAATTCCAAGAGCTAACTTTTGTCCTACCACAGCTTTCAGCTAAAATGCATATAGAAAACCACCAGATAATAATAGCCAAGCTCCTAAATAGTCCATCTGGGCCGATATTTCTGGGGTTTGTTTTGGGTTTTTTTTCCTACAAAAGACCATATTTAATGTTCTCAGAAGTACCAGACTGAGACTAGGGATAAATTACATTCTCCTACTACGCTTAGCATCTCCCTCTACTATTTGTCGCCATCACCTGTGACATTTGAAAAACGTAGTTTTTTTTCTTAACCCCAAGTAGCACAATGCAGTTCTGCAATGTGCACTGCCCTTGGCAGGTAATGTAATACTGACATGTAGGATATGTAAGCCTGTGCATATCCTAAGATACTGAGAATAGTCATTTCCTTATTTCAGATGGCCTAAACCCATACAAAACTCAGAGTTTCAATACCCCTCAAAACATAATTGCCGAGATTACTAAATGTTTTGCATTAATTTCTGTCTTTATCCATCAAAAAGATTGAAGTATTTCTTAATAAGTTGATAATAAATAGGCTTCTTTCCTTAGAATTTTGATCTGATTCAAGATGCAAAAACAAATACACAGACAAATCTGCATAAAAGCTTTTCAGTTCTGAGAAGAAAAGGGGTCAAGTCTAATCTCTCATATTCGTGGAATCTGTGTGGTACGTGTGACCTTTCATTCCCATCTCTGTTCTGAATGTCTTGACGAGTAAGCTCTAACAAATATATCAACAGTATTGCACTGTTCTATAAATCTACTTGTGTTTATTTCTTTCAGAATTCATTCTCAACAAATAAAAATATGAAATGAAGGCGGTAACTGCCTAAATTACAAAAGCTAATTAAGAGATTTTTACTCCATGAATTGCATCAATATTTTTTTCGTGGCCTAGGAAAAAAACAGATCATTTACTCTGAAGCTCAAAATGAGACACCGCAAGACAAAATATATACGAAAGCTGTGAATGTCCCCTCCCTGGAAGTGTTCAAGGCCAGGTTGGAT
>Ga0181612_105547_pt1 | contig 11745 bp, 7 predicted proteins | sample HoacroProtozoa21_FD_119630 | JGI IMG/M metagenome (GOLD analysis project Ga0181612, IMG submission 119630) | Hoatzin crop microbial communities from Cojedes, Venezuel. Combined Assembly of Gp0051906, Gp0051904, Gp0051908 | reverse complement strand
CCATCCAACCTGGCCTTGAACACTGCCAGGCAGGGGGCAGCCACAGCTTCTCTGGGCAACCTGTTCCAGTGCCTCACCATCCTCGTGGTGAAGAATTTCTTCCTAATATCTAATCTACATCTGCCCTCTTTTAGTTTAGAGCCATTCCCCCCTTGTCCTATCACTACACACCCTTGTGAAAAGTCCCTCTCCATCCTTTCTGTAGGCCCCTTCAGGTACTGGCAGGCTGCTGTAAGGTCACCCCAGAGCCTTCTCACCTCCAGGCTGAACAGCCCCAACTCCCTCAGCCTGTCCCCATAGGAGAGGGGCTCCAGCCCTCTGATCATCTTCGTGGCCCTCCTCTGGACCCACTCCAACACATCCATGTAGCACACTGAACATGTAATGCTAGCTCTTTGCTTTGTGGAAGCAAAACTATGTCATTGCTATAGGAGAGTTGACAACATTACTGTATCTGACTGATGTAGGGGCAACGTGTGCCCCTAACCAGACACGTGCTCCTTCTAGTTTGCGTATTGACTAGTCCTGAATGTCCTTCAGCGGCCGCCTGGCAAGGACTCCTCTCTGGATTGCTCAGAGGGCTCTTTGCAACCTCCTTTTACGCAGTTTGCCAGAAGTTCCGAGTCGTGCAGAGTGACTGAGCGGTTGCATGCATAGACTGTAATCACGAAGTGCAAGCTGTTCAGGCAGCTCTGACAGCAGCAGCCTGAAGAAAGAGGACATCCTAGTATGTGGTGAACTGACTGCTTTCAGGGTGGTGGCTCACTAATAGAACAGGGCATAAGCTGTCACAGTTTTTGTATGCATATCCTTTAACTTGCTGAGAAAATATGCTCAGACCTAGATTTTTTTTCTTCCCTTCTTATGTTTGCTCACAGCAGATAAGTGTGTTTCTTCTTAAAATGTTTGCTGAATCTGTAAATTTGCCCTGAACTCTACAAGATTGTTAAGGGTAGAAAAAAAAGGGGGGTTAAATAATGAATTTTAAGAGCAAACTGTTCACAAGGTAGGAACCCTTTAGCCATCTCCCATCTTGCAGCAGCTTTGAACTTTATGCCTAGTGAGAGCAACTTGAATATGGAGTGTTCGATGCTCGTAATAAATGGCTCACAAACTGCACAACACAAGTCATTTCAACAAATAAATAATTTTCAATTACTTTTTTGTGTATACATGGACCACTTGGTGGACTGTTTAGTAGTCCTCTCAAAAACTGCGGTGTTGGTTGATTTGTTCCACTGTATTCACTTAGCTCTGAGTCACTGTGAGTTGAAGCAGAAATTATCTATGAGTCTCTTCTTTGTATTTGAATTATATTAAGCAGCCTGCTTCATGCCATAGAAGTCTCAACTCAGAGATCTGGCTGGATTAGCAATGCAGGCACAGCTGGAGTTACAGATAATGGATAACATCCTCAGCTGGTGTATTATATCCCGAATAATTCTAGTGAAGCCAACGGAGCTACACTAATTCTCACCATCTGAACAGCTATAGTTCCTGCAATTGCTCTCTTTCTCTCAGCTGCCAAAGCTTATGTTTGGGCCTTTGTGCTTCTCCAACAGAACTTAATGATATCCCTTGTGTTTGAATAAGGCAAAGTGCCCTATAAACAATCGGTTTTCTTGCAAATGATGGAGTGTTAATGCTGGGAGGTGCTTTTGGCTTTCCTTGAAATTGAGGTGTATGCAGCACTTCTGGAGGACCAGGTCTAGGTTACTTGTGAGGCACCTGTGATTTTTACTATACTTTTCATTTGTAATGAAGGTAGCACTGAACTAAGGCTCATTTAAATTGGCAATTCATAAGAACTAACCCTTAATTCATCAGAAACAGATTCCTCACTTCCTTTACCGTTTTAATTATTTACACTTACATATCTGCTCTCCAAATGTCCGCAATGAAAAACAAACAACTACAAATTATTACAAAATCTGTAGCAAACAAGCCTATAGTTCTTAAAGACACAGGCCAATGATTTCTTGTTGTTTTTCAAATGGTGTTTTTCCCTAGCCCTTGTGGAAATTTTCAGTATAGAAAAGAACACTCCAGCATTATTTGTGGTTTTGGCCAATTGTATTAAAAGGAGTAGGATTGGAGTAACGTGGACAAATGAAGCACTGGTTTGGATGTAATTTAATAACCTTGAATTTCCATGTGGCAAAATACAGAACTTGCTGTTGTAAGTGTTCACTTGGGACAGCTGTAGAGCTTTGGATCCAACCGCACTGCAAATCTTCTCACCTAACTGTGGGTATCACAAAGTCCAGGGCTTCCTCTAGGCTTCTACTGTTAATGGAGAGAGAGGAGTGCCTGATGAGGATGAACTGCCTTCTGAAGGTGCTTGTTGCTGTGAGCTGGCCACAGGTAGTTAAAATGACCTGTTTAGATTGAAATGTGTCTTAGCCCTCCTCCAAAACCAATCCTCTCTCATCTGTCAAAGAGAGAAGAAGCTGCCTTGCCTGGTGAAAAATGTTTACAGCTTTAAAAAATATCTTTGATAACCACCATCAGCTTTTGATTTAGAAAGTTGTTCCATATAACACATTTTGATTTGTTACTATTGTGCAGTAGACCTGACATGCCCATTGTTATCTGTTTGCTGCCACCACACAGACCAAAAATTGTTTCTAATGATTGACACTACAAAGAGACCGAAACAGTCTGCACCATTCGAGCAAATGGTAAAATGTACCCAACTCTCTCTTACATATGTACGCATACATGTGTGTGTATAAAAAAAAATCAATATTTACTTCTGACGACCTAATCTTAGAGCTGTGCAAATAGCTAGTTATTTGGTTAGCTGGAAGTTTGAAAGAAAGTAAAATAATTGAGTTGCAGGAAATGTTTTTGAGGGATCAGATTGGAGTATTTAGTTTTGTTTTGAAACACTAATAGTACTTCTATTTGAAAAGCATGAAATCCAAAATACAGTTTAAAGCAAGACCCAACTCTATTTTGTTTAGAATATGTTGAAATGTCTTGATACTGTTCCCCTCCAGCTCCTACTGTGAGGTGATTTTCATCTGAGCATTTTGGATAGAAGACTCCATCAAAAACGTTGCCTAATTCCCATCAGTTCGGGTCAGCAAGCAGAGAACGCTGAATCAAACTCTTAGTAGTCTTTTGTCTCATAGTAGCATTTTATCTCCCAAATCAGTTACTCTGGATTTGCAGTTACATAATTAAATGCAGAATTTGGGTTTGTTTTGTAGGAAACCTAAAGTTATTAAGAGCTAGAAGCTACTGATTATTAGCTGAAGTTGTAATCTCACATTGTTTTTGTTCAATTGTGAACTAAAATGACTAAGAGAGCCCTTCTAGCCGTGATTAATATGAGCAGAAGTCTTAGTATTTGCAAAAGGCTGTCACTCTCAGTTCCTGTATATTTTCTGGTGCCTATACATTTAACTACATGTGATTTCTTTAGAAAGTGTAATTGGGTATTTTTATTGTGTGTAGCAGGGAAGGCTGCCTAATATTTTGAAACATGTCATTTTGATGACTGCCCATAAACCAGCAGTCTGCTTTTGGCCACCAGAACACTAACATTCATTTTTCTAAGTAGTGGCCAGCCTGTAATATGCATGACAGCAGCAGTGTATTATTTATTAAAAAAAGGTATGTTATCCCATTTTAAATTTACTGTAATGCATGTACAAACTCCCATAAAAGCTTTAAGTCACCGTCTACCTTCTTCTGATAGGTTAATGCTGTGACTAAGGAGATGGACTCTAGTAAAGTAGTCTTCATTTTTAGGTACAACTTTGCAGTCTTATAGAAAGAGGAGTGCCTCTGACTTTGGGCTAATATTTTGAAGTATAGTACATGCAGCAGTTACAAAATTAGACTGATCAAACTGAGAAGCAGCCCTGTGACACTAGTGGCAATGTAATCGGTGTTGCCCATTATGAGTTATGAATTTCTTCTGCAACTGAAGTTAATTGCTGATATATTTGTCACCTTCAAAGCCAGTCTCTGATGTAGATACAGGTACTGTCTGTTCTGTACCTCACTGCAGCTCGGCGCCATGACCAGTTTCTCTGCATTTTTGTAGAACGCTGCTGCTTGGTTTTGATTCAGGCAGGGGACACTTTGAGCAGCTTGAGCGTGAGGAAAAGCTCCTTTACCTTTCCTTGTATTTAAATGGCCAGAGCGGGTGCAGTTGCACAGCTTCGCTGGTAGTGAGAACAGTTTAACTGATTGTGAAGCGAGAGGAAAGACACAAATCTTTCAGCTGAGCACTGAGAACTGAAAGTGGCACCTGGCAATCGAAGGCTCAGCCTGAGCATGCGTTTGAAGCCCTGGGGCCGCTGGCTGAGCTGCACAGACAGCTCACGTGTGGCAGCAGTGCCTACTGCTTCACTCTGCTTGAGCAGAAGTGAAACATGAACTTACATCCTCCTTGTAGGGGATAGGAGATCCTGGTCTCCACCAGCTGGTTATTGAATTCTGCTGTGAAGGAAGAGAAGAATTTTTTCCCCTGTTTACTTAACATTCCAGTGAATTAAAAAGAAGTTAATGAGTATAAAGTGTTGTGTCTTTAAATTTTGATGTTTCAAAGAAAGGCTGATTAAAAGATAATCATCTGATTTATAGATGATGAGTCATTACCTCGGATAAAAGCATCTTTACACCAGTTGGTGAAATCCCTCAGAGTGGTTATTCTTCAGGTAAGCTTTAAATTTCTGGCCCTTTTCCATAGACTCACAGGCTTAGACACAAGGGCATTATGCCTTAGGTGTGTATTTCCTTAGCCAACACTGGAGGTGGATTAAAGTGCTGCCTGTGCCCCCCCATCCCTAGCTGCTTGCTACTGATTTGAGGCAGAATTTGTGGAGTTTGGTGCGTGTTCTGCAGCTGTAGCTCAATGCACCTCTGAGTGTGGTGTTAGCAAAGTCACAGAGCTTCCAGCCCTCATAAGTTTCATTTAACTGGCTTTCCTTGGAGGTAGTAACCCCTAGGAGGAGGAAGGAACAAGCAGCTGGGAGAACAGGTCATTCCATTTTAAATGGTCGCAGTAAACGTGAATCAAATCCTGAAACAATTCTGCAAATCCATCCAACTGTTTCTGTTCAGCTTTCAACTCTGTATTGCAACCCCTTTTAAATAGGCATCCTTTTTTCTTGTCCTTGCTATAATACATCAAACCTAGGAGTGTTTCTTTTGTGTGGCTGACGGTCAGTTACATCTGCCAGCATCGGTGCATCTTACGTTTAACTTAACCAACATAATTTTAAAAAAATCACCCCTGGAGTGCGTTTAAAAGTGAGAAATAACTGATTTGTGATGGGTATACGCGGCTTGGGGAAAAAAAACCCCAGAGGTACTGGGAATTTATAGTTGTTCACTGTAAAATAGAGGGACGGTGGGAGTGATGTCTGGAGGGAACATTATAGTCTACAATTCTGAATGCCCCGCAGAAAGCGTTTCTTTTTTTCACTGGGTGGCATCAGCCTGTTTTTCTCAGCACTGCAAAGGCTTAGATGCTCTTACTGAGAGTTCCCTGTTGTGGAATGAGAGGGAGAGCTTACAGTAAAGCTTTTTTAAACCAGCAAAAGTGGGAGGCTGATCCCTGAGTTACACAACAGCCATGCTAGCTAAAAATGGATGGGAAACAGCTGTTTCAATATCGAGGGTTTTCTCCCCAGATAACCAAAAATGTTCTCTTCACAAAAATGATTTTTTTGGGGGGTTGCACTGACAATCTCAGACAAACACATGATTCAGAGTGCTTAGGGACTGAAAGCGGAAGAGAGGTTGATTATTTTCTGTTAAAAGCAGCCCTTTCTTCCCCCAGCCCTAGGCCAGAGTAACACATCTGGCTGCAAGCGTCCAGGCACATTTAGCAGTCTCACGAAGAAAGGGACAGTGTGTCTGCCTTGCTGCTGGAGGTAGATCTGCCCCGAGGAAAGAAATGTTTTGAGCAATGGTTCAATGATGAAGGTGAAAGCGATATAACTACTAGGCCTTCACATGTTGTTCTGCACTCACTTTTCCTTTGTCTTAGTACAAATTAGATGAAAGAAGTTCTATAAATGTGTGCTCAAGAGATCTGAGAGTAAAAGCTGTTGTTTGAAATCCCAAAGATGATTAAAGCTTATTTCCTCACTGATCTTTGACTCAATTACAGCATTAGACTGTGGTTGCTGTTGGACATCGCTTCCTGGGAAGCGAAGGCAAAAATACCCTTGGGTCCACAGCTAATAAGGCAGTTCCGTGTTCCTCTTGGAGGCCTTGTTGCAAGGCAGGCAATGCAGCAGTTTATGCAATCACTGTGTATGTTGTTTGTAGTATTTTTGTGGCAAGAGCCGCCTGTGTATTGCTGTACTGTGGAGGATGTTGAAAGACAAATGAAGAATGGGAATAGGGAGAAGAGCTGGTAAACAGGCGCGTGGTGACTTCTGAGAGTTCATGAGATGCTGTTGGGAGGCAAGGAGGAAAGGCAGATATAAGAGAGGAATGGAAGTGGCAAGAAATACTGTGCAGTGAAGGTACTTGCTACAAAACAATTTATCAGGAAACATTGTGAGATTCTACTTTGTGCTGTAAGTCAATTGACAAGGGTCGTCCAGGGAGGTTTATGGGGTAGGGAGCACGTTACTGAACTATCTCAGTTTAATTATTACTTTGCTAGTGTTCCCATAAGCAAAATAAATGCTTTTGCTGTCAGGATTGCAACTCCCATTTCCAACTGAATGAAATACAAGTAATAAAATCAGAGTATTTATTTATGTATTTATAAAGCCAAGTTCTGCAGAATTAGGCATTTGAGGTAATGGTTAGGTTTGCTTTTTCTTCCCCAGAGCTCTACTCTGCAGCGGTCAGAAATGGCTATTCCAGAATCTTTAACCTCCACGAGCCCGTCGCTTGTCTGCAAACGGATGCGGGTGTGAGTTTCAGCACGATGCGTGGTATGAGCCCGCTGCTTAATCTGAAACACCGGAGAAAGTTGTCCGTAGGTTTGAAACGGGAAATGGGAGCAGCCCTAGCAGATTCTCTGACGTTTGCTCATCAAAACCTGAAACCTCTAACAAACCACCAAAAATCAGTCTGTCCTCATCAGCTACAGAATGGTCCTTGGCCTGCCTGGCCTTTGATGAGGTAAAGCCCTCACAGTCAGGCGTGATAAAGGTAGTGAGAGGTTTTGTGATACAGAGAAATAATGGCTAGATCAAAGCGGTGATTAATTGTTACTGTGCAATTAAAACAGTATTCAGAAAAGCTCCGCAGCTCTGACCAGGAGGCAGATTCTCTCTCCCTCCCTCTGGATTTTGGGTTGCTGGGTTTCCCTCCGGCGTGGCTGAGGCGGGTCAGGCAGCCCAGCTGCTGCACTTGCAGCCATGGCCAAGGGGCTCCCAGGATCCTCAGGAGTAGCACCCATGCACGTTTTTACTCCTGGTTAACTCCGCTGTTAGCAGGAACCACCTGAGTCCGCTGAACAGCAGCTCTCCTTCGGTGACAAAATGCATTAAAAATTGCAGGTGGGTCCCCTTCATTTCACATCGGAAGCAGTTGGATGCAGTTGGTTTATTTTTTTTTTTCCTTTTCTTCCTTGTTCTGCCCTTTAAAACAGTATTTAAAAACAATGCAGTGAGCCTGTCAGCTCTGCTTCTCCTTTGGTTTGCCATTCCACTTGCATTGTCCTTGTCTTTGGTGATGACCTGTCAATCACTTGTTGCCTCTTTCTATTTTCAAGGAGCTTGCTGGAGGAATTTGTCTGGTTACCCTTTTCCTTTTCCAAGCACTGTGCAGTGTTTAAAATACACTGCCCTTCCTTGGCAGGGTTTGTTCCCTGTGTGCCGTTCGCCTGGCTTCTCTTCCCCATGGCTGTGTGGGGCCCTCCTCCGAGGAGCTGAGCGCGTCCTATAATGTGCTACGTACTTCCTTCCTCTTCGTCTGTTTTCTTTCTTCCCTACCGTCATTCCAACAATTTCGAAGAGATTAATGGGCATAGAGAATGTGTAACAATGCAGGCTGGACGGGGTCCCCATTCGTAATCGTGGAGCCACATTATCATGGCACACATGCAAACGCGTGCACGCACAAGCACCAGATCCACAGCTGGGGTAAAACTGTCATGCTACACACTTCAGCTGCTGGAGAGACCCTTGGGTGAAGAGTTCTTTGCAAAATCTCCTAAAAATACTTTTTCTCACGTCTCTCTAGTTGCAGTATTTTGGAGGGTTTCTTTCCTTTGTGTAGCCACTGCTTTGGCTTTTGTTTTTGCTAGGTCAGTAAAAGAGTGTAAAAAATACCTAATGTGCCTTATATTCTGTGAGGCGTTAGTTATAGCTGTATGATATGTTTCTTTTAAATTGTTTTGGTGTCTCGACGGTGTCTGTAAGTCCGCTTTATTCTCCTTCGTAGACTGTAACCTGCAGATTGCAGAGCCTGTGTTCGGGACATACTATACTAATGATTTCAGACTGCCTATTGAGCATGAGAATAGTGATAAAACTAGAAAAAAGGGGGGGAAAATGTTGTGGTTCATCATGAACAATGTCTATAGCATTGTAAGCACCAGCACATCCTCTTCTTAACCTATCAGCTGACTGGCCCTATGATTCTTCTTAATGAAATAGGAGGCGGCTGGATGATGGAGCTAACCATCCAGTGCTGGGCCAGCACGTAGTTCGTAGGGACAGTGGCGGCCTCCAGGGTTTAGATTAATGTTCATCAGCACTAGGAGAGAAAAGATTTTGCTAACAAGTAAAGCATGAAAAGGTTCAGAGAAACCCTGCCACGTTTGGAGCCTGTGGGCACGAACCATAGCGTGAGGAAGGCAATGGAGAGATTTTTGGAAGGTGTTTATACCTACATATGAATCTGAGTTGTTTTAGGTCACCTTTGTCTCTCAACCTCTTGCAAACTGAATTCAACCTGTAACTCCCTTGTGGTTTGCATATTGCTAATTTTAAGAATTTCTTTCCACATCATTGCTTTTTGATGCTTTATTGGGAATTTGCTCACTCTGCTTTTATGCTGCATCTCTCGAAGCATCTTTTCTCTGGCTCTGACCTCAGCCTGTTCCTAGGTGGTCAGTGTAACCTTTGCAGCTTTTTCGTCGCTCCCGTTTGCTTGTCTCATTATATTACAGCCGCAGCTTTAAGGCATGATTAGCTGTTTAAATCGTCTGCATCTGCTGGCGGGTGTTAGTCCGCGCAGCTACCTCGTCTCATAACATGCTGCAAGCACTCCAAGGATAATTCTGCACAGCACGGGTGTTTTTTCAGAGTGAGGACAGTGTGTTAAACAGATCAAGCGACATGTTAACAACGAAAAAGCAGGAGGATGGCCCGTCTGCCGGGCAAGACATTGCCTCAGGGAGTTAAAAACTGGACATGTCGCTACTGTACCTGATCTTTGAGCACCTGCGTTTATGCTGTACAAGCAGGCTTTCAGGCTGTGCTGATGGGGCTTTGTTTTTATTCATGATTGCAGCTGCAGTGTTTTCGCTGCGCTAGTGGTGAAATTGTTTGTTTTCATCATTCCTGCCGCTTTCTGCGTGATAGGCATCTCCACACATGTCCTTTCAATATTTATTTATGTGTCCAAGTAGTTGAAGGCAAAGGAGGTTTTTTAAGTGGCCATCCTTCAGGGGTTGTGGCTCATTTTCTTGCACAGGATCTAGCGAAGCTGAGGCACTGTTGTTGACTCCAAAAGGCTTGGAGAAGGTCCCAGAGATTCCCTTTCTCTTCCTTTACTCCTTCCCCTGACAAGCGTGCAGGTTTCAAAATGCTGCTGCTGGTCTAATTGTGCCCGAATTGAGAAGAGTCCTGGAGCGACTCCACTGCAGTCAGACGTGACCTCAGCTCAGGCAGCGAGCTTGGGCCGTTGTTTCCGTCCCACAGCACATTCCCTGGTCCCAATTTGGGGCGGCGTAACTACGTCAGATGCAAAACATCTTTCAATATGAGGTGCAGCCTCAGCACTTTAGGCACCGCGGGGCGGAGTTGGATGTGGTCAGTGTTTATGCTGGTGCACTTTTTGTCATTTTCAATAGTTCAGTTGTCTAACCAGTGCGTTTGGTGTAAGATCCCAGCATTAGATAAGGCATTATTCTTTGCTGGCAAGCAGATTACTTGTCATGACATGTTCAGGGTGCACTGCTGGTGCATAATGTACCGATCCATCATCCCCTAACTTTACAAGGATAAATGTGATCTCTCAAGCTAAGCTGATATATATAATCTCAAAAGTACATTCACCTGGGATATGTATCAGGGTGATACTGAATTAATCTTTGTTAGATTTAGATAACTTCATCCTAGTGAATTTCTTGGTATGACAATGATGCAGCTGGATAAGAAGTCCACTTTCATCAAGTGATGACAGCTTCACTTTCCAGACAATTCTTACCACATTTGATTTATGCGGTGTGTTCCTGCATGCTGAAGGCAACAGGAATATCTTTTTGGGCTCTCTGGGAGTGGATCAGACCCTTTTGTTTGAAAGAAAGCTTCTGTCTGGAAGCAAACGTAAAAAGAGAAAAGGTCCAAGTGTAAACATAAAAAAAGAGGGCAGTCAGGAGATCTTAGGCCAGTAAATGATTCTGTATTGCAGAAGGTGATAAGATCCCTCTCTGGGATGTATTGAAGATGCATCTGTAGATAAGCATTGACATGCAGGGTAACAAGTCCAAACAGAGCATTTTCTATTGGCTTGACTAAAAATAAAAGGATAAGATGAAACATTTCATTTTTCCTTTCCAAGGCAAGAAAAGTATTTTTCCTGTTAAGGGGCGTTAGGAGCGGCCACGTCCTCCAGCATCCCTGGCCAGGACCCTCCTGCCCAGCCACTGGAGCCCAGCCCGGTGCCCTGGGGACAACGGCTGCCAGGGTCTCTGCCCAGGCTGAGGGATGTGGCTGCTGCTTTCCCGGTTGCCGGTTCCACCGGAGCTTCGTACTGCCAGCTCACCCAGCTTGCCCCCTGCCAGGTTTGGGGAAGATGCAGGCCCTTGCTGCTGCTAGCAGCCAGCACCAGGCACACGAGCTGCTATCTGCAGTCCCGCTCCAGCCACTGCTGCCTTGCTCATCCCAGTCCCCCCAGGAGCTGGGTTTTGGGACCTACACCGCTGCTGCCCGGTGACTGGAGGCAGAGACCTCCCGTGGCTTTGGCAGCCAGCAGCATGGACCTAGGGCAGCTGGCCCCTGGTGCACTCACGCTGGTTCCCCCAAAAGCTGGCGCCTGTTCCTTGCAACATGCACACATATGGGACAGAGTGAGATTACGCTGAGAGAGAGTTAGGAAGAGATTTAATAAGAAGGTAGGACAGACGGCGGTGGTAAGGCACAGGGCTCAGCCAGACACACGTAATGACCAGCCCCGTTTTACACATGACTGGCCCCTTCTGAACACTTTCCTGTCTACCCCTGTGTTGTTCCTCCCTGCTCCCTTTCGCCTGCACATCCTTTCATCCATCTTTTCATCGTTTCTGTAGTTGTACCTGTCCCCCTCATCCCTCTCAGGCCGGTCCCCAGGACCTCCCCTAGTTTCAGTTGCAAAGCCAAGGTTGATCCTCCTGCAAGTGACACTTGCAGTTTCTTGATAGCACATCAACGAGAGGAACAGCCTCAAGTTGCATCAGCGGAGTTTTAGATTGGATATTAGGGAAAATTTCTGTATTGAAAGAGTTGTAAAGCATTGGAACAGCCTGCCCAAGGAAGTGGTGGAGTCACCATCCCTGGATGTGTTAAAAAAATGTGTAGACATGGCACTTCAGGACATGGTTTAGCAGGCATG
>Ga0181612_183194_pt1 | contig 11746 bp, 10 predicted proteins | sample HoacroProtozoa21_FD_119630 | JGI IMG/M metagenome (GOLD analysis project Ga0181612, IMG submission 119630) | Hoatzin crop microbial communities from Cojedes, Venezuel. Combined Assembly of Gp0051906, Gp0051904, Gp0051908 | reverse complement strand
TTGAAAACGTTGAAACCCATCTCCGCCAATGAAGCGGCGGCGCTGGCGCCTGCCAAGCCGGTACCTACCACGATAACATCGAGTTTCAGTTTGTTCTTAGGGTTCACCAAACGCTGATGTGCCTTATAGTTGGTCCATTTCTCAGCTACTGGTCCCTCGGGTATTCTTGAATCTAATTGCTTTGCCATAACGTTAATGTTTTATCATTTTTTATACACCTCATTATGCGTGGCAGCTGCCTCCGCAGAAAGCATAGTATAACACTACCACTGTGAAACCGAGCATCAGCACAGTAACATAGATGTTGCCGATGAGTTTCCAACGGTTGAACCATACCTTACCGCTCCAACCCATAGTCTGAAGAGCACTCCAGAAACCGTGAGTGAGGTGGAACCAGATGGCTACGAACCACACGATGTAAATCACTGCCAACCAAGGGCAGGAGAAAGTCTGCTGAATCCAGTACACACCGTTAGCGGCAAACAAGGTTTCGCCTCCGATGAGCTCCTGGAACATCATGTGATACCAGAAGTTTACCAAGTGAAGCACAAGACCCAAGAGTACGATGATACCAAGCACGAGCATGTTTTGTGAAGCCCACTCCACTTTCTCAGGCTTAGCAGTAACAGCATAACGCTCGTTACCTCTCGCATTACGGTTCTGCATCGTCAACCAGAAGGCGTAAACGATGTGCACCACTGCTAAGAATGCCAAACCTAAGGTTGCAGCAACTGCATACCAGTTGGCGCCAAGCAGCTCACAAATCGTGTTGTAACCCTCTTGTGAGATGATTGCAACGACATTCATACACATGTGGAATGTCAAGAACAGGATAAGGCAAAGTCCAGTTAAAGACATTACCACTTTCCTACCGATAGGTGAATTTAATAACCACATAATTGATTGAATTTAAAATTTAAAATATTACGTTTATTCTCTTATCTCGCATAATCTGTTTTTACCAAATTGATTTTCTTCTCTCTTGCTCCTTAGTTCATTCCTAATATCCGTCCGATTCAATTTTAAATCACAAAATTTCTCTTACAAATCTATAGTCTTCTCATTCCTGTCGTATCAATCTTGCAGCAAATTTCTCTTCTCTTACAAATCTAAAATCGCCATATAAATAACGATGACAAATCCCCCACTTTTGCACTCTAAAAAAGCGCAATTAATAACTATTAGGTAGGGACTTTCTCATTTTCGAGTGCAAAAATAATAAATTTTAATGATTAAAACAAGAATTTTGGCAGAAAATTCAATTAAAATTCTTAATTTTGCAACCGAAAAGGTAATTTTGCAACGTCGAAATAACAATTTGACCTCGATTGCGAGCTCCGCTCGCTATCGAATTGACAATTGATAATTGACAATTGACAATTAAGCGAACTTCGTTCGCAAGGGGCTCTCTGAAAGAGCGGTTCTGATGTTTGTTTTTACATTTTTTAACGATTTATATTATTGACAAGGATAGAAGAGATGACATTCAATTATGACGTGATTGTGATTGGCGGCGGTCATGCCGGTTGCGAGGCTGCCTGTGCCGCTGCTGGCACAGGGGCCAAGACCTGTCTCATTACGATGGACATGAACAAGATTGCGCAGATGAGTTGCAACCCTGCCGTCGGTGGAATCGCAAAAGGACAGATAGTAAGGGAAATCGATGCCTTGGGCGGTCAGATGGGACTCGTCACCGATGCAACCGCAATACAATTCAGAATGCTCAACCGCAGTAAAGGACCTGCTATGTGGAGCCCAAGGGCACAGTGCGACCGCGGGAAATTTATTTGGGAGTGGCGGAAAAGAATCGACAATACCGAAAACCTCGACGTATGGCAAGACCAGGTGGAAGAGCTGATAGTAGAGAACGGAGAAGTGACAGGTGTGAAAACTGTATGGGGCGTGGAGTTCCAGTGTAAGAGTGTGGTGCTCACAGCCGGCACATTCCTGAATGGACTCATGCACGTGGGACGCCACTCACTGCCTGGCGGACGCACGGCAGAACCGGCGGTATATCACCTCACAGAAAGTATAACACGCCATGGGATAAAAGCGGGCAGAATGAAAACAGGAACGCCCGTGAGAATAGACAAACGGAGCGTGGACTTCGATAAAATGGAAATACAGAATGGTGAGAACGACTTCCACCAATTCTCATATATGGGCACACATCGCATACTGCCCCAACTGCCCTGTTGGACACTCGCCACAAATGAGGAATGTCATAAAGAACTGCTCAAGGGTCTCGACGACTCCCCACTCTACAATGGACAGATCAAGAGTATCGGACCGCGCTATTGTCCCTCGGTGGAGACAAAGCTCATCACCTTCCCAGAGCGAGACCACCATCCGCTGTTCCTTGAGCCAGAAGGCACCGACACCAACGAGATGTACCTGAATGGTTTTTCATCGAGCATGCCCATGGACGTGCAGATAAACGCACTGAAAAAAATACCCGCATTGAGGGACATGAAAATCTACAGGCCCGGCTATGCGATAGAATACGACTTCTTCGACCCCACCCAACTGAAACAGTCGTTGGAGTCGAAAATAGTGAAAGGACTGTTTTTCGCCGGACAGGTGAACGGCACCACTGGATATGAGGAAGCCGCCGGACAAGGGCTCGTGGCAGGTGTGAACGCGGCACGTATGTGCGCCGGCAGCGAGCCATGGGTGATGACCCGCGACATGTCGTATATCGGCGTGCTTATCGACGACCTCACCACAAAGGGCGTGGATGAGCCATACAGGATGTTTACCTCACGAGCAGAATACCGTATCCTGCTCCGACAAGACGACGCCGACGCAAGACTCACCGAAAAGGGATATGAGCTCGGACTCGTGAAGCGCGACCGCTACGACTGGTGGATGCAGAAAAAAGAGGCCATAGAGAAAATCGAGGACTTCTGCAAGAATGAGCATGTGAAACCGAAAGACATCAACGGCTTCTTGGAAAACATCGGAAGTACACCGCTCAAAGAAGGCACGAAAGTAAACGACCTGCTCTCTCGTCCGGAAATCACCATCGACAACCTCTGCTCCGCCCTACCCTCCTTGAAAGAGAAATTGGAGGAGTTGCCCAACCGCAAAGAGGAGATTAAAGAGGCGGTGGAGATAAGGATCAAATACTCCGGATATATTGCCCGTGAAAGACTCGTGGCAGACAAGATGCACCGGTTGGAAAACATACGCATCGCAGGACGGTTTGACTACCCCAACATGCAACAGCTCACCATCGAGGCAAGACAGAAACTGGAGCGCATACAACCCGACACACTGGCACAGGCAAGCCGCATTCCAGGGGTCAGCCCAAGCGACATCAACGTCATGCTCGTCATGCTCGGACGATAATGTTTCACGTGAAACAATTTAAAAATTTCAACTTTATAAATTATTGATTATGAACAACAAATTATTATTAGACAACCTCAGGTGTTTGAAGGACTTTCCTAAAAAAGGAGTAATGTTTCGCGACATCACAACCCTATTTAAGAGCCCAGACTGCATCAGAGAAATGAAGAAAGAACTGCTCGACCTTTACAAGGATAAGGGCATAACAAAAATCGTGGGAATAGAGAGCCGCGGATACCTCATGGCAACGGCCATAGCAGCCGACCTAAACGCCGGTGTGGTACTGTGCAGAAAGGAAGGAAAACTGCCATACGAGGTGAAGAAGAAAACATATAAAAAAGAGTATGGAGAGGACACGCTTGAAATACATAAAGACGCTATCGACGAAAACGACGTGGTGCTGATCCACGACGACCTGCTCGCCACAGGAGGCACAATGAAAGCCGTGTATGAACTCGTGAAAGATTTCAATCCTAAAAAAATCTATATCAACTTTATCATAGAACTCGTGAACGAGGGAATGAACGGTAGGGATAATTTCGATAAAGACGTGGAGATAACTACACTTTTGCAAGTGTAGTTATAATTGACAATTGATAATTGACAATTGACAATTAGGGATATTGCCAAAAATTCTTTTGGCAATATCCAATACCATAGTAAGACAATTTGGAGAGAAAAGAAGTATAAAAATCGGGGAAAATGACGAAGGAAGAGAACGAGAAAAGGATAGAATATTTGAAGAGTAAGGTGGCGGTGATGCCGGAAAAACCCGGCAGCTACCAGTTTTACGATGATAAAAAAACTATCATTTATGTGGGGAAAGCGAAGAACCTTAAGAGCAGGGTGTCAAGCTACTTTTTAAAAGAGGTGGACAGATACAAAACAAAGGTGCTAGTAAGTAAGATTCACGACCTCACATATACCGTCGTTGATACCGAAGAGGATGCTCTATTATTGGAAAACAGTCTGATAAAACAATACAAGCCAAAGTACAACATTCTGCTGAAAGACGGCAAAACTTACCCTTCAATTTGCGTAACAAATGAGCCTTTTCCCCGGATATTCAAAACAAGAACTATAGATAAAAAATGGGGAACATACTATGGACCATACAGTCATGTAGGGTCTATGTACGCCATTCTTTCGTTGATAGAAAACATATATAAACCCCGAAAATGCAGACAAATAATCACAGAGGAAGGCATAAAAGAAAAGAAATATAAACCCTGTTTGGAATACCACCTGAAGAACTGTTATGGCTGTTGTATAGGTAAACAAACCAAAGAAGAATACAATGAAAATATAAAGCAAGCACGTGAGATATTAAAGGGAAAAACAAGGGAAATAACTGATTTGCTCACTAAAGAAATGCTTCAAAAAGCAGAAAGTCTCGAATTTGAAGAAGCACAAATAATAAAACAAAAGTTAATACAAATAGAGATGTTCAATAGTAAGAGCGAGGTAGTTTCGCATACTATCGACAACGTGGATGTTATAACAATAACAGATGATGAAAAGATAGCATTCATCAACTACATACATGTGATGAACGGGCAGATAAACCAGAGTTTTACTTTTGAATATAAGAAAATCAGCGGTTCTGACGAAACACAGGATGACATCCTCGCAAGGGCAATAGCGGAAATGAGACAGCGGTTCAACAGTGATGCTAAGGAGATAATCATCGAAAAAGAGGCAGAAATTCCTATTGAAGGGGTTACAATTACTGTGCCGCAAAGAGGAGATAAAAAGCATCTTATAGAACTATCATTACTCAATGGAAAACAATATAAAGTTGACCGTCTGAAACGTTCAGAAAAGCTGAATCCAGAGCAAAAAGGAGTGAGGATGATGAAAGAAATTCAAGACCATCTCCACCTGCCAAAATTGCCAATACAGATAGAACTTTTCGACAACTCAAACATCAGCGGCACAGATGCAGTGGCTGCTTGCGTGGTATTCAAAAAACTGAAACCATCGAAAAAAGACTATAGGAAATATAATATAAAAACGGTAGTAGGACCTGATGACTACGCATCTATGCAAGAGGTGGTTAGGCGTCGCTACTCGAGGATGATAGAGGAAGGCACTCCCCTACCCGACCTCATTATTACCGATGGTGGTAAAGGACAAATGAGCGTGGTAAGGGAAGTGGTGGAAGACGAACTGCATTTGAACATTCCAATTGCAGGTTTGGCAAAGGATAACCGCCACAGAACCAATGAGTTACTATATGGTTTCCCAACTGTTTCGATAGGCCTTAAAACCGACTCCGAACTGTTTCGCACCTTGACAAGAATGCAAGATGAGGTTCACCGTTTCGCTATCACATTCCATAGAGACAAACGAAGCAAAAGAGCACTTCACAGCGCACTCGATGACATCAAAGGTCTTGGCGAGAAGGGAAAAGCGGCACTGCTCAAAGAACTTAAGACCGTGAAACATATACAAAGTGCTGATTTAGAGCGGCTTACGAGCATTCTCGGCAAAGCCAAGGGTAAAATCGTTTACGATTTTTTCCAGCAAAAGTAAACCCTCTGTCAAAAACAGTCCCGGCTGGGCCGGGTTAGACCTGATGACCCTCTGTTAAGAGCAGTCCCGGCTGGGCCGGGTTAGACCTAATGACCCTCTGTTTAGAGCAGTCCCGGCTGGGCCGGGTTAGACCTGATGACCCTCTGTTAGCAGTCCCGGCTGGGCCGGGTTTTGTCGTAAAGTAAAAAATATCCGAAAGATTTGCCCTTTTTTCGGAAATTATTTGTACCTTTGCGACCAAATAGGATTAGATTATGAGAACAGTTATACAAAGAGTTAGCCATGCCAGTGTAACTATCGATGGAAACGTGAAATCATCGATAGGAAAAGGTTTGTTGGTGTTGCTTGGAATAGAGGAAAGCGACACAGAGGAAGATATAGACTGGCTTGTCGGTAAAATCGTGAAAATGCGCATTTTCGACGATGAAAACGGCGTTATGAACATCAGCGTAGAGGATATTGGCGGCGAGGTCATCGTGGTGAGTCAGTTCACCCTCTTCGCCTCGTGCAAGAAAGGAAACAGACCTTCTTGGCTCAGGGCAGCAAAACATGAAATCTCGGTTCCTCTATATGAGAAGTTTTGCGAGAAAATCAGCGATGCAATGGGTAAAAAGTGTGGCACCGGAGAGTTTGGAGCTGATATGAAAGTGGAACTCCTCAACGACGGTCCTGTAACAATAATATTAGACACAAAAAACAAAGAATAAGCAATGAAAAAGTACTTTGTAGCAACAGAGTTAGTCGGCGTTATCGCGATGATTGCCGGCAGCATAATGAAAAATGAGATACTGCACACAGGAGGTTGGATACTAATGTGTGTATGGTGTATTTACATATTGATGCATGAGGCGGAAAGCACAAAGATAGAAAGAACTTGCGCAGTGATTATCTTAGTGTGCGCCGTAGTCATTGTGCTATTGAAAATATTAGAATAAAGAGTAAAAAAATAACGATAAAATCAAATAAAATGGCAGAAAAAGAACACAATCATGGTCTGCATTATGTTCACGACCATGACCACGAACACGAGCATTCGCACGAGCCGAAACAAAGCAAATATGACGAGGCTCTGAGTAAATATAACACCGATATCGACGACGCTGCTGTTTCACAAGCAGTGAAAAAAATCATCGCTGAGAAGGTATTGGAAAACGACACGCCTGAAGTGAAGAAATTCCTCTTCGGAAGCATCGAGTTGACATCACTGAAAACCACCGACAGCGACATGTCGATAATGGCGTTCACGGAGGCTGTAAACCGCTTCGATGATGCCTACCCCAACCTGCCTCACGTGGCCACTATCTGCGTATATCCGTGTTTCGCCGAGATAGTTAAAGACACACTTGAAGTGGACGGCGTGGAAATAGCCTGCGTCAGTGGCTCCTTCCCCTCATCGCAAGCACAGATAGAAGTCAAGATAGCAGAAACTGCCTTGGCAATACGCGATGGAGCCACAGAAATCGACATCGTGCTGCCTGTGGGCAAGTTCCTAAGCGGCGACTATGAGGGGGCATGCGACGACATTGCCGAATTAAAGGCCGTTTGCGGGGAAAAACCACTTAAAGTAATACTTGAAACCGGCGACCTCAAAACCGGCTCAAACATTAAGAAAGCGGCGATTTTATCGATGTATGCAGGAGCCGACTACATAAAGACATCCACTGGAAAAGAGCCCATCTCTGCCACTCCAGAGGCAGCCTACGTGATGTGCCAGGCAATCAAAGAATACTACGATGAAACCGGCATTCAGGTTGGTTTTAAGCCCGCCGGAGGCATCAACAGCGTGATGGATGCAGTAATTTACTACACAATAGTAAAAGAGGTATTAGGTGAGAAGTGGCTGACAAACAAATGGTTCCGTATCGGCACTTCAAGACTTGCTAACCTCCTGCTTTCTGAAATTGAAGGGGAAGAGATAAAGTTCTTTTGAAAATCACTCGTGATTTTCAAAAGAATTGACAATTGACAATTATTACTGAGTACCCACAAAAGAAAAAGTAGCAATATCTTTTATGGTATTGCTACTTTTGATTTTATCTTATTCTACTAACTCTTTAATCCTATATTGCTAACTCTTTCTATTTACGATGAAATCGGAATAAGCTGTTAATGCATCCCGTAAATCAGGGTCGGAAACATTTTCACTGATATACTTATTACACGACAACCTGATTTCATCCATTTTCTTAATGGCGTAATCAATTCCGCCCGAATCAATCGTGAATTTCACTAAGGAAGCAATCTCCTCTTTGGTAACATTATGTTCCCTTACCTTAATTGCAATTTCACGCATTTCATCGGACTGAGTGCTGTTAAGAGCATAAATGGCAGGTAAGGTAAGTTTACCCTCCAGCATATCGTTGCCAGTTGGCTTACCGATACTCTCCTGGTTGTCGTAATAATCGAAGATATCATCTTTGATCTGAAACATCAGTCCGAATTTCTCGCCGAGCAGACGGCTTTTTTCGATTTCATCGGCATCTGCCCCACCCGACTTCGCTCCAATGGCAGCGCAAGTGGCAAAGAGAGCGGCGGTTTTACAATTGATGATATCGAAATACTCGTCCTCGCTAAACACAGAGCCAGAATTGCTCTCTATCTGGAGCAGTTCACCATTAGAAAGCGTCTGTCCGAGAGTAGCCACATGTGAGACTATCTCCGCCGAACCGGTGAAGGACACGTAGAGCAAGGCTGTGGAAAGCACATAGTCACCAGTAAGCACCGCCACACGGTTGTCAAACACCGCATTCATCGACTTCTCCCCTCTCCTTTCGTCGCTTTCATCCACCACGTCGTCATGAATTAAAGTGGCAGTGTGAAGCAACTCTAAACCTACGGCGGCGTTATAGGTAACGTCATTGACTTTACCATACACCTTTGCCATCAGCATGGTGAGCAGTGGTCTCATCTTCTTGCCGTTGGGATTAATGTGCGAGAGTGTCTTCTCTAATAGTCCACCATTATGTTGCAAGGCCTTCAAGAAGAGCTGCTGAAACTCTTCGAATTCCTGCATTATGGGTCGTTTTATAGTTGCTAAAAAGTCCATTTTCTGAAATTTGGGCACAAAATTACTAATTTTCTATCAGAAATCAGAAAAAATTTGTAATTTTGACGCAAAATTTTTGATTATTTATGGATAAATTATTTTTAATAGACGCATACGCGCTAATTTACCGCTCATATTTCGCATTCATAAAGAATCCGAGAGTGAACTCAAAAGGTTTCAACACCTCCCCCATCGTCGGGTTCCTCAACACCCTTCACGAGGTGCAGACGAAGGAGCAACCACAGTATATCGGAGTGGCTTTCGACCCCTCAGGACCCACCTTCCGGCACGAGTATTATCCACCTTATAAGGCACAACGGGAAGAATGTCCGGAAGACATACGGAGGGCGGTGCCGATAATAAAAGACATACTCGCAGCGATGAACATACCTATATTAATAAAGGATGGTTTCGAGGCCGACGATGTGATAGGCACACTCTCCCACCAGGCCGATGAAATGGCGAACAATGGCACTGCCATCACCACTTATATGCTCACGCCGGATAAAGACTACGGACAGTTGGTGAGCGACAACGTGAAGATGTACCGGCCACGACACAACGGCGGATACGACATCATGGGACCTGAGGAAGTGAAAGAGAAATATGGCGTTCCATCGACACAACATATCATCGACCTCTTGGCTCTGATGGGCGATGCGTCAGATAACATACCAGGTTGTCCGGGTGTGGGACCGAAGACAGCGGAAAAACTCATAAACCAGTTTGGCACTGTCGAAGACATCCTTTCTCATACTTCCGAACTCAAGGGCAGTTTGAAGGAAAAGATAGAAACCAACGCCGAGCAGATCCGCGCGTCGAAATATCTTGCCACAATCCGAACCGACGTTCCCCTACCCCTCGACCTCGAGAGTTTGAAAATCTCAGAAGCCGATGAAGACAAGCTGTCGAAAATTTTTAATGAGCTGGAATTTAAGACCATCGCTGACAAATTCCTGAAGAAGAAGTCAAATGTTAAAAAACGGGCGTTGTACAGCTCGATTTATTCGGAAATTTCGAACCCTCGGACGAGGAAGGCACGAAAAATTCGAGTTTTGAAACGCTTGAAACGACCCCTCATAAATACCAACTTATTGAGACAGAGGAGGATGCGCAAAAACTTTGTGATTTTTTATTTACATTCGACATTTTAAGTTTAGACACAGAAACCACTTCAACGTCAGCCATCGACGCCGAATTGGTGGGATTGAGCTTCGCTGTCAAGGAAAATGAGGCTTATTATGTGGCAATTCCTTCAAAACGTGAAGAAGCCGAAAAATATGTGAATATCTTTAAGAAAGTTTACGAAAACGAAAAAATACTGAAAATTGGACAAAATATTAAATATGATATAGAAGTCTTAAAAAATTATAACGTTGATGTCAAGGGCGATTTATGGGACACGATGATTGCCCACTACCTGATCCAACCCGAGCTCCGGCACAACATGGACTATATGGCAGAGGTGTATCTGAATTACCAAACGATACACATCGACGAGCTGATAGGACCGAAAGGAAAAACGCAATGGTCGATGAGAGACCTGAAACCGGAGAAAGTGTATAATTATGCAGCAGAGGATGCCGACGTTACTTTGAAACTCAAAAACGTGTTGGAGAAGAAAATCAAAGAGGCAGGAGTGGAAGACCTATTCTATAAAATTGAAATGCCCCTTGTGAGAGTACTTGCCGACATGGAGATGACAGGTGTGAGGATAGACACCGAGTCGTTAAAAGAAACGTCAAGAATTTTGACAGACAGAATGAACGACATAGAGAAGGAGATTTACCAGCTCGCTGGCGAGCCTTTCAATATATCATCACCAAAACAAGTGGGCGACATTCTCTTCGGGAAGATGCAACTCGTGGACAAACCAAAGAAAACAAAAGGCGGTCAGTATGTAACGAGTGAAGAAGTACTACAACAACTGAGAGGTAAAAACGAGATAGTGGGTAAGATATTAGATTACAGAGGTTTGAAAAAACTTCTCGGCACTTATATCGACACCCTCCCAACCCTAATCAACAACCGCACCGGACATATACACACCTCGTTTAACCAAACTGTCGCAGCCACCGGCCGTCTGTCATCGAGCAATCCCAACCTGCAAAATATCCCTATCCGTGGGGAGGATGGAAAAGAGATCAGAAAAGCATTTATACCCGAAGAAGGATGTATGTTTTTTTCAGCAGACTACAGTCAGATAGAACTCCGTGTGATGGCCCACCTGAGTCAGGACCAGAATATGATAGAAGCATTCAATCAAGGTTATGACATCCACGCTGCTACAGCAGCCAAGATATATAAGAAAGATATCGACGAGGTGAGCAAGGCAGAAAGGACAAAAGCAAAAAGGGCCAACTTCGGCATCATCTATGGCATCACCGTGTTCGGTCTCGCTGAAAGGCTCGAAATACCGAGAGCAGAGGCTAAAGAACTCATCGATGGCTATTTCGCCACCTTCCCAGGTGTGCAGGCATACATGGAAAAAGCCAAGGAAGAGGCAAGGGAGAAGGGCTATGCTGAAACCCTCTACCATCGCCGCCGCTACCTGCCGGATATCAACTCACACAATGCGAACGTCAGGGGTTTCGCAGAACGAAATGCCATCAACGCGCCCATCCAAGGCACCGCCGCAGATATCATCAAACTGGCAATGATCCACATCTGGAAGAGGATGAAAGAAGAAAACCTAAAGTCGAAAATGATACTGCAAGTACACGACGAATTAAACTTCTCCGTAGTGCCTTCAGAGAAGGATATCGTTGAGAAAATTGTGAAAGAAGAAATGGAGGGAGTAATCAAACTCAGCGT
>Ga0181612_167663_pt1 | contig 11746 bp, 8 predicted proteins | sample HoacroProtozoa21_FD_119630 | JGI IMG/M metagenome (GOLD analysis project Ga0181612, IMG submission 119630) | Hoatzin crop microbial communities from Cojedes, Venezuel. Combined Assembly of Gp0051906, Gp0051904, Gp0051908 | reverse complement strand
GTTCAAGGCCAGGTTGGATGGGGCTTTGAGCAGCCTGGTCTGGTGGAAGGTGTCCCTGCCCGTGGCAGAGGGGTTGGAACTAGGTGATCTTTAAGGTCCCTTCCAACCCAAACCACTCTATGATTCTATGATGATTCCATGATTAAAAGAACAGTGAAACAGTTTAAATACACATTTTACATATGTCATAAGAAGAAACACATTATTTCAGTATTCTTCTACAATCATTAATTACATGTATGTACCTTTAGATAAACACAGGATAAGTATACGAAACACATATATAGATGAAGACCAATCTGGACAGTCTTGAAGGCAGTGATATTCTTGTCTATACCCAGCTCAGGATGTGGACCAATAATCCAGAAGAGGCAGCAGTCACTGCTCTTATCAATTTCTGACAGAGGTTAGACTCACACCCATGCTTCCAGTCATTTAAGTTTCACAAACTTTCCAAATCTGTCATATCATGCAACAAGAAATAAATGTATACACATACTACACAGCTGAGATTTCCTGCACTGGGAAATCTCAGGGACTGGCATACCTAAAGTACACTGGAGCCTCACCTAGGGAAGATTACCTTCAGGACATGGTGCCCCCTTGGCTAGGTACCTACTCCAGTCCATCCCTCTCTCAAACATCTTAGCAATTGGATGCTACAACATCTTCCCTCTATTTTAACAACATACACAGGTTGATCGCTGACCAGCTCTACCTGGTTCATCAAACATCACTACAGAGCTGCCCTGAATCTGGTCTCTCAGACGAACCTTAACAGAAGATGCACATGTAACTGCAATGATTTTTAGTAATGTAACAGACGTTACTTTGCTTATTGAGGTAAGGAAAAGTTTCCTTCATAATTACATTTTTCATGCTTTCCATTTAGCATGGTAGAAAATGTTTGGAAAGTCCTGAGTAAATACAATTCATGTGTACAAGGACAGTATGGGAGGCAAAGTGCTTTTTCTATAAGAATAGAAGATAACAGTCAAATAATTGGAGCTTAATAAGTGATTTTTCTTCTTTAAAAAAACAACCAATACAGAACATGAAAAGTTCATGTATTACTTAATTCTTTCATTATTCCATTTAAACAGTGTTTCCTTGCACCAAATTAAAACTTCAAAACCAAGAAGACTGTATATGCAAGGTTTCTAGGACACATCTCTCTGCTGAACTTGCAAAATGCTCAAAGAAAGCTGCAGTGAACATATGTGTATAATTAAAAGATGGGAAAGGGTTGGGATGGGTGCTGGTGTGCTCTGCGGACAATTCAAAACAAAAACCCCAGCGTGTCTGAAAATCCCTTCCTACTCAAGCAGTTATGGTTGTGATGGTCTGAAGACATGGCAGCAACACCTTTTTCGTAAAGCAAATGACGTAGCTGGAAAAGAGCAGACAAGATATTGGGAGCACAAGCTGCTCATCAGAATTCAAGGCAACACAGAAGTGCTGCTGGCATGAATGAGCCAGGAAGTATGCAGTGTATAAAGAGGTTAAGTGCTTTTTCCAGCTGCAGAGCTCCGGACACTTTTCTATTTAGTTTCCTTACATCAAAATTTAATGGTTTTAGAGCAAATCTCCCAATGCCAGTAGGACTTAAGCACAAACTTAAATAACGACCAGAACAGGCCTGATAGTCTCATGAATCAAAGCTTTCAGGAAGGCACACAGCAGGGAAGCGATGGCCTCTTCAGAAAACCTCAAACTGAGCTGGAAGGAGAAGGACAGGGAGGACAAATCTTCAGTGCTCTGGCGCAAGCAGCAGCAGTTGTCCGAACACATGCTCAGAGCAGCATTCTCTGGACTGCACAGAGCACTGTCCCGCTACAGGAACCTAAACAGGCAAGAGACAGTGCCTTGTGCTAAGAAGTTCCTGACAATGGTATTTAATCTTACTAATAATACGTTTTCTAAAATAGAGAAAAAGATACTTGTACTTTATAACAGACCCAAACCAGAATGAATGACAATGACCTGCAATGCACTCAAGAAGACTTCAGAGGGAAGCTCTGCAGTGTGAACTATCAGCAGTTTTCCCCCTTTATCTTCTCTACAGGAAGTAAGTTGGAATGTGGTAGAGAGCTCTCCTGCTGCCAATTATTTTTTTCCCTACTTGGAGATGCTTGATTTATTGCTACTTTCAGTGCTCTCTGAAAATGATACAGATTTAATTTCTTCCTCTGCAAGGTGCCCCTTATGTTGACACTGGCTCACTTTAGAGAGTCTGAAGATTTCTGGAAAGTTGGAAGAAAGCACCTTAAAACACGATGACTGTGAATATGTGAAAAAGACACTGGCTGTGGATTACTTAGCACTTCTGTGTTTACACATCCAAAGTCTTGTTGCACTCAACACTACTTTGCTTCAGCTATTAGCACAGACTGCAAAGTCCCAAACCTATTGCTTACTTTATTTTAGAATCTAAACCTGTGAAATCAACAATCTGCAACATGAAACCAGTACCTTCAACAAAGATTTTTAAATACATAAAGATCCCTTTATATAATAACCTGAGCAGTTGTAGGCTAGGATCAGAGAGAGAGGTTAGGTCACAAAGGGAAAAGGTGGAAGCAATGGATTTTTAAAACTGACTTTTGCAAGAAGAATGACAATGATATTCGAAAAAAAAAAATGTTTTAATGCATGTCAACAACAGCTGACAGGAGGCTGTGTAAGCACTCCTTGAGTTTACTACACATTACAACGAATGTAACAGAGAACAAAAAAACTGCCTAAAAAGAATATGAAAAAAGTCTTGTGCCTACCCTTCTGGCATAGATTTTTGTCTGTACGTGCCCCCACCAGAGCCAGTCTCACTTGAGGATGATAAGTTGCTCGGAGAATTACGACACTGTTGCGATCTTGCTAAGGCAATGGATGAAACCGTGACGTAGACATCAGAACCAGGAGACAACCTGTTCAGAGCGAACAAACCAGTCAAATCAGCAATACCGAACAGCAATATCATAGTGCAAAGCACGATGGACATCATCATGCAAACTGTCACATTAGCAAAGAATATGGCATCATGGAGACAGCAGAAACGAAGTTAGCTGAAGGATCAGACATTTTCCTCTTATTAATCTATTGGAAACCATGGAAAATCAGCTGTAAAAAGCTGTATGCAGAGGAGTAAATGAAGAGAGGCAAGCGTGGGAGGAAAATCCCAGCATACACTAGGAAGACATTCCAGTTTCTAAAGTTCCTGATTTGTTTTTACAGATTGCTTGTAAGAAATAATGAAGCATGACATTCCTCACCCAAATACCAAACAGAAAAGAAATATTTCTAATTCTCAAAACAAACTCTTGCCTGGAACTGAAACTAACTGTAGTGAGCTGTCTATGCAAACTCTTCCAAGAGTATTAAGCTTATCTCTATGCCACAAAACTTGTCTACATGAAATCACAAGGACTAAAAAATGTAATGTTATTTATAAATACCTTAAAATCCCCTCTAAAAACTTAACATTCTGATGTAAAATTATCTCAACATATCAGAGCTCTGAAAATACAGACCTGAGTGATAAGAAGCCTTCTCCTGTCAGAATAAGCACACAGCAAACAAATGGGCTAGAATTCCAACACATGCACCTGGGCAGAACGGCTGGAAGCAGCAGGCTTATACTGCTCAACTCGTATATCCTGTTCTGTAGTCGAAGGCTTTTTTAGATCATCTTCTGATTTGTACATTTTGCTTCTCAAACCCTGACCGAATCCACTGCTGCTAGCTAGTTCTTTGTTCTGCTCGGTGGTGAGTGAAGCCATTCAGAACTTCTGCAGTGATTTAAGTGGAGTTTGAATTATGCCATCCATGAACATCAAAATCCTACTGTGACCACAAACCTTTGCTCATTTCAACTAGGAAAAATACTGTAACTTACACAAGTTAAACAGCAGTTTAACTTTCAACATTTTAAAAAGGCGTACTGACTTCAGTGAGACACACAGTTGCCCCAGTACACAACTTTGGTCTGGGGATATACAAGATCTTAGCCTAGCCACTTAAATCTATAGCTGTAAAGAAGTGGCAGGTTTTGATCTGCTCTCACCATGATACTGTAAGAACTTCTAAAGTTCAAAAACTCTTGAAAATGAAAAAAGCATTGCACTGATTAATGTTACTTATGGATGTGTGTATATCCAAAGAGAGCATGTGCACATACATGTATCAAATGCGTACTTGTTCCCCTCAGTACTTTGCAAAAAAAGCAGTAAACTAAATCTTAAAATGAAAGGAGCAGTACAACTGGACAGAGCATCTTGGTCATCTGAGTAATAGCAACTCTCTTTCCCAGACAAGAAAGGAATGATCCAATGCCTGACCATCACAAGTACCACATCAAATCCAGTAATTTCCTTTCTAGTCTACTGAACTGTATTTAACTTCTCACATTTATCAAGTAACAGTTCTGAAATATTTGACTGCAAAAAACACAGTAAGAGTTGGAAACCTAGTGAGCCATGAGCCAAGCAGTTCATTTTCCCAGTGGCACTCTTACAAAGAGAGGGGAAAAAAAAATAGTTCCACCAACAAAAATATGTGCTTTCAGTAGCATTCCCTCATCTATATAGGCACACACATTTAAGCTCAGTTATGGTTGCAGAGCAATACACAGTTTAAAAGTATGACTTTTTTCCCCCACTACTAAATTAGAAACTTACTGAATAATTTCTTAAAATTATTTCCTATTGGAAAATGCTTACATTTTCACTCCAGATTCAGCTACGCCTTTTCTTTACTTCCTATGCCTTACCACAAAAGTGACAGCACTGTTCAGAAAGAACACCGAGATTTCAGAACTATGTCATGGAGTTCTAACCCATTTACAAAGATGAAAGACCTCGAGGGCAAACAAAACTGTATTATAAATGTGGTCTGAACAACCAGTCAGGTAGGACATCCTACTATTTAAAACAGCTATACATTTTGTCCGTACAGTTCACAATAGCACTTAAAAATATTAATAGTGAAAGATGTTTCATTTTATGCAAAACATACAAATAAGACAAAAGAACTTTAGAGTAAATTAGTCCGAACTGACTTTTTGAGCTGCTTTGAAATCTACTGATGAAAGGCACTTCCCAAGACAAAAGGACTATTGTGCTAGCAGTTCGTCCCTATAGTTAAAATACTCTGTGCTTGTCTTTTATAATTAAAACCTAAACCAAGCTATTATCTATTTCAAAAGACAGCTTTAAGAAGAAATTCCAAAATGGTTAAGTGCATGAGTCCCATAACTGAATTTCAAAATAGGCCAAGCGTCCATTACATTAAACAGATACAACTACATTGCAGTCAATTGAACTGGGATTATATCACGCATGATTTAGTTCTAACAGATCTGGTTCATCCTGAAAGGACTGGTTGAGTCTTGCCAAGTATGGGAAGAAAATCAGTGGCAGTGAGTGGGATGGGCGTATGTTCATTTTGTTTAGTATGACAACACAGACACTGAAAGCATCCATCTTGCTCTTAATAAATTAATTTCCACGTCATCAGCTGTAATGTTCCCCACGTCTTCAGTATGCATGGGTATGTAATACACACATCATAAGAAAAATGTCAGTCTAGCACGCTTTGTGCCCAGGGCCTAAGGCAGTCTTCAGTTATATGCTCACACACAGGTGCCTTCTCCCTTAGGTCCTCTGCCCCACATAGTTTTATTTTGTGCTACAACTCCTGCAAGAGCTGCACAGCTCGGAAGTGAAGGAGGTGCAGGCTGGCAGAAGAACAAGGATGGCCTTACAGTCAACGCATTTCAGTGCGGACTTAAACAGAATTCTTATCTTGCACTTGCTGTGGCACTCCAACATGACCCCCAGCATATGTGTTAAAGAAAATTTTTCATTCATTGTCACTAATTGCAAATTTCTCAAAGGCCTTATTTGATTCCAAAGCCCAATTTACTTCTGAGCTGAAAACTTACCAAAGCAGCTCAAGTCAACTGAAGCTGTAATTTGAATATATAAAATATTAACAATGCTGGGCACACTTCCAAATATGAGATGCCCAAAATAAGACACAGCAAATGATTAGAATATAATTTGTCTCTCTACCTTTGTTCTTAATCTGAAGAGGGCCAAAGACTTCTCTTCTCACACAGGAGTTCTGAAAATTAGGTTTAATTAATACCCATGAAGCATTCAGAAACTATAGTAACGAGCACCACTGTAAAGCTTAGAGGGGAATTAATAATTGCATCTTTACAGCAGGATTTGAATGCCATCCAGTAAATAAGGGATGGAGTAATGAAGAGGAAAATAAAATATTAAATAGCTGCTCTTTAATGAGCTGCATCCACTGTGTGAACTGAATGAGGCAGATGTCCTCTGTTAAAAGAAATTCTCCTAATTTAATCAAAGGAAGTATCAGAAAATACAGTTACACAAGAGTTCTGAATAAAATTGCACAGCAAATCTTCGTCTGGCATGCTTACCTTCCACGTGTTTGATTTTTGCAATCCTAATAATACTGCAAGATGTGACGGTTTTCAGAAAACACTAACTCAATGCTCTCATAGCAAAAAAGGAAACCAAACCATTCAAAAATGAAAAAAGAACATCAGCAATTTTGGGGAAGAGGATAGCGAATGAAATGGAAAATGCAATTACGCTGTCATATTGTACCTTCTCACACCACACTGTGTACCTTCTCAAATATTTTTTTTATCACTGCAGTTCAGAAAACACGTATCATAACAAGAAAAGATACAGAGGCAGACAACAGGACAACCAGAGGTACAGAATGGCTTCTGCATGAAGAAACGCTGAACAGGCTATATGGCTCCACAGATCACAGGGAACTTTTATCATATCTGCTTCAATCCGTCCAAACGTGAATTGTATTGGCTCAAGCAAACAAAATGACTATTCCTTACCCCTCATGACAAAAGGACACATAGGAGACGTGGACCTGTCACGAGACCAGTCAGCGGGCAGCTGGATGAAGAGACCCCACCCACAGCTGTCAGAGACAGCGGTGCGGGTGCACCCAGCTCCAGGTGAACTCAGACAGACAGCCAGGGACTGCCCGACCTGGTGAGGAGTCCTCCTTTACACTTGTAAGCATTTCTTCTGCTTTTCCCTGGTCCCTGCTGGTGGCCACTGTCAAACAAGAGACCAATTCTTGCCATGACACAGCATGGCTCTTCTCAGCTGTTTTTGGAATGCCAGAGTTTGGCCATACACCCAGGTGTACCAACAGACATCTGGGTTTCCGCCGCTACATCCAGCTCTAGGTCCTGGTGCAAGCAGGAAACGCATCGCATACAAGCTCATGTTAGTAAATGTTTTAATTTGAAGAATGTTCTGAAAACTTTAAAATAACAAATCCTTAAACCCTGTGAGGCAGGCGATGCGTGTGCCACAGTGCTCATTTGACAGGTGACAAGATGAGCACAGTCACCTGCTTGTCTATATTAAGAAAAACATCACTGATCCAAGCTAAGCAGCAGATGATCAGGATTTTTATGTAATATGGGAACAGTTTATACTAGAATCTACCTGCAGGGATTAACCTATAAACTATTAATGGCACAGTTACTGTCACTGACTACACATGGGCATCATCCAAAGAAGTACGACGTTTTAGGGCAAGACTGTGCTCCAAAGTCTGAGGACTTAAAACCAGTCTTAATGAATATTGTTCTAATAATTCTATACTGTGGAATTTTACAGCCAGTGCTTGACTGTAGTCATGCTCTAATTCAGTTTTCCGTTCCATTTAAAATGTTGACTGTGCTGAGAAATCTCCTAGTTTGAGCCTTGAGCTCTCATCCAGAACAGCACTGAACCGCACAATGAAGTGCACAAGTCCAGCAGCACGCTGCGCTCACTAGTTTTCACACTTTCAAATGTTTGTTAAATCAAGTTCTAGTTAAGACTGGTTCTAGTTTATGATAAGTTAATTAAGAAGAGATTATCATCTAACACTATCTCATCTCGTTTCCCTCACATTTTTTCCTTAATAAAGTCTGGAAATCCAGTGTACAATATAAAAATAAAAAATGAAAAGGAGGGGTGAGGAGGGAGGCGGAATCAAGCTCTAAAACTACATCATAAACTACATTATATCTGGCATACTTCGCATACATGTGGTTTATTGTTGTTTTCCTTAATGGATCTAGCTGATGTTCATTCTGGGTTACAGCCTATATAGTGTCCTGTGTAGACTAATTAATGTTATGAAAGAAGCCGTAACCTGGAATTTATTGCATTTATATTATTAGATTTTTCAGTCTTAATGTTGCAGTAACATTAGAGATTTATTTTAAAATTTACAAAAGTTTTGGGTTATTTTCCCTGCCTACAAATATGCACATCAATTACAAATACATTCAAGGACCCAGGATATTATGAGTAACAGGGAGAATTTAAGTATAAGCTAGTGAGTTAGACAGACGACGACAAGCCACTACAGGCAAATTTAATTACTACGCTGGTTAGGCACAGGACTGGGCATTTGTCTGCCTTCTCAGAATCAGAAACTGTCAAGCAAGCTACTCTCCCACCTGCAACTGCAGTCTCCACAGAGAGGCAAAATGTTTTTATGTATATAATGCAAAATCCTCCTGTTCTCAGGACCGGTAATGCAGCTGTTATTTATTTTTAACACAGTGAAATGGACTGAAGTGAAAATATCAATGGGGGCAAAAATTAAATTTATTTCACTCAGTATGCATATTTAGAGACTCTAGCTATGTAAAGTGATCATCAGTCAAATATCACTAGCAGGTAATTCAAAGAGTTGCACCCGTATGCCCTGTACTCCGAGAGCACTTTGTACTCAGAGGGAAACAATTGCCTGTTAAGCTATTTTTGTTTCAATTAAATCCCTCAAATCTTCAGGTTTTTTCTACATACTTAATATAAATCATGGATTTACTGCTGATACGTTACCATTAAAATGGATACCATGTCAGGTCTCATACGTCAGAGATGTTCTAATGCCTCTATTTCATCCCCTGAAATCCCACCTGCTGGAGCTACACCTAACGATGGTACCAACCTCCTGCAGTCCTGGGCCATGGCTACCAACGCTAGTTCCAAAAAATATCTCAGATTCAGAACTCAGAGAGCCACATGGATCAACTTACTACGGGTTTCTCAGCTGCCACGTCCCTTAAAACACAGATCACAAACTACAGGTCACTGTTTCTCAGCGGCAGATGAGATCTGCCATCACGGTTACCACGCCTGGCTCCGTAAGCGAAGAACGTGCAGCCAAAAGGCAGGAGTACAGAGGGATAAATGCCACCGTCACCCTCAAAACAACCAAGTACTAAGATCAGTCAAACATCAGCAAGTCTGAACTGCAGCTCAGCACCGCAGAAACACAAATGATAGCTAGGGATATCTAGGCCACAACCAAAGGTTAAAATTGAGGTTACAGCTATAATTTAGTACTGAAATTACTTATTGATGCTGATCTTCATAGGCAAGTTTCCAGCCCTGCTGATACCTAGGCAGCACCTTCTTTTGAAAAGTGAAGCTGTAATGGTAGTAAGGAAATCTAGGATACCTCTGCTGCTTTGATAAGCCATAATGACATGCACTTTTTTCTAAAACCCCTTAAAACTGCTCTGTAGAACATAATACGGCAGAGAGACAGACACTGAAGTAGACACCTTGTATACAGTGGGGTCATGTTTACAATCATGTCAATTAGAAGGCCATTTCTGGATCCCAGGGTCCTCCAGTATAGATCCCAGGACCCACATTAGCAGGCTACCCTCAGTACTCCATTTCTCCAACCAGCTGAGCAAAGAGCAAACCATAGGGAGCAAAGCCCAGCAAAGCACCATCGCTGCTCCTGCACCAGAAGCACGCACCGATTCCAGCACCTCCCAAAAGGTGATCTTTACACTATGGAAAGTATGAAAGTTAATGGTGAAAAATTACATGAGACTGTAGTTAGGAGGGCTGTGAAAACCTCATCTTTGTTGATTTTAGAGATTTTACACAATAAGAATAGAAGTATCTGAGCTTCCCCAAAAGCAAAGCTTTCTTTTATGATGCAGAGAAAAGACAAATGAATCTTGGAGTGAGCTTACTGTATTTTTTTCTCCTCCAGTATTCCTTTACAATAACAAAAATGTATTTTTCTTCACTTTAACTGGAAACACATTAACCTTATGCAGCTGCTGTTATATTTAAACTTCATCCAGCCAAGACTAACACATTTAGCAGACCAGAAAGATAAGAAAGACATTTTTCAGGCATCCAAAAAAATTCCCAGCCAAACTTAAAAGCTACTCTGATAATACACTTTTAAGGATGAAAAGATCCAATAGGACCCTCTTTGAACAATAACAATTAAAAAATACTTAAAAGAATGTCTGGAGGAGAAAAACTCCAGCTACATGCCTTCAAAATGAAGGAAATTGAAAGTCAAAGTTTCACTTTTTGAAAACAAATACCAAGTATATGGAAATGTAATTTTCACTTTGCAAACATTTGTCAGGCCATAACCCCACTCCAGAAGCATCCAGTGACTGAATAAATCTTGGATGCTTTAGGTGTGCGATGTTGCCCACATATCATTTTATGCACAAGAAAAACACAGTCAATAATACCTGTCTCTCAGTTCAGCCAAAGGCTCACTCTCCTCAGCACAAGTTGTGGAACAGCCAGCTTGAGACTCTGGACAAAACTTTTTGGTTAATGCAATGAAGAGATGGAAGTGTCTCGAAAAAATCAGCAACTCAACTGAATCTGATCTTCTGCCACTGCCTTAAACTTTGCCCAGTTATTACTTTGCCTTCCATAATTGCAGAGATTGTACAGTACTGCAGAGAGCAAAAAACCCCCAACACCCCAACTCCTATCCTTCAAATTCAGCACCTGCCTGTCTTCAGGCTGCAGCTGCCTGTTACAGCTGAAGTCATCCAATTTTTACGCTGGTCCAAATATATCATTAGAGAGCTAAGTGCAGTGTCTCACTGGCTTCTGCAACCTTTTTCAGACACAATCTTACTAGGTTGCCTGTGAAATTATTAGTGCTTTCAGTGTTGCAAATTTTCTTTTGAACTCACACTGAGCGGAACTTTAAGCATACATTTACTGAACTTACATAAAGCTACAACTGGGGGGGCACTCTCTAATCAGTTTGAGTGCAGAAATAGGATAGCATCTAATGAAAAAAAGTAAGAAAATGAAGTCCTTACCCACTATTGTAATTTCTTAACAAGGTGTCCTACACAGAAGTTTGTTTCACCTCGGTGGTTTCTCAGTCTTGGCTATACCATCTTGGGACTTTTTTTTTGTTTTTAAATCCCCAGTTCTTCAGGATGTGAAAAATGCTTTAATTCTTTAGAACTCACTTTAAATTTTCTACAATACTCATTTCCACTGCTTTGTATTTTTCAGCAACGTAAAGCATGATCAAAATCTGTCTACAGCTTTTTTATTTTTTGAGTTGACCAAAATAAGAAATGCAAGCTATGAGCTTGTTTCCCTCAACAGATCTCTTTGTAAATGCAGAGACAGTGACAGATTTGTATACATAATCAACACAATGACAGTTCATTTGAATACTACCAAATGCATCTTTTTCTGTGAAAGAATGAAAATACTGTGACAGGATGTGCCTGATACCTTTATCTTCATAAAAACCGCCTTCTTGTTTAAAAAAAAACCAAAACAATAAAAAAACCCCACATCACCCTGGAGAAAGGCAAACTTAAACCATCTCTTCTTAGCCTAAAAAGTTCAAAAAGTCCCCAGTCAGATAAATT
>Ga0181612_145405_pt1 | contig 11746 bp, 11 predicted proteins | sample HoacroProtozoa21_FD_119630 | JGI IMG/M metagenome (GOLD analysis project Ga0181612, IMG submission 119630) | Hoatzin crop microbial communities from Cojedes, Venezuel. Combined Assembly of Gp0051906, Gp0051904, Gp0051908 | reverse complement strand
GCTCAGTAATAGAAAGAGGCAGGTTTAGGCAACCACCCTTCCAGCAGGTTCCGGCGCAGCACGTTTAAGCTGCTTCCCCCCCAGCAGCAGCAGCCCAGCCAGGCGGAGGATGTTGCTGTACCTCACCAACAATCCCACCCCACCCTGGAACGTACACACAAACCTCCGATGGAAATACAAACAAATCCCACAGCTGCCAACATCAAAAAACTCCGGGAAGGATGCTGGAACTGCAGGAGAATACCAGTTACTAGACACAGCAGTGACACGACAGAAAAGCACTTTTCAAACTGACGCTGCTAGAACCCAGCAGCCGAGCACTTCAGCGGGCCGCGAGCGCCATCGAAGCAGCCGTGAGCTGTGCTGGTCCCTGCGTCACAGCCACGACCGGCGGCAGCACGGCTCTGCTGCCGAAGCGCCGCGGCTTTACCCACACTGAGGAACCAGCTCGCTCTCTCGCTCCAAGCGCTTCGCTGGAAGCCTTTCGTAACACCCCGCGGGACTGCAGCACACCCCCGCCATGCCGCCTGCAGCTGGGAAAGCAGGGGCCGCTGGAAGAGGCTCAGCCAGCCTCCAGGGCCAACGCAGCGTTGGCTCTACTCGTCAGCTTCCAGTTAATGTCCCTGCCGGCCATGGCAAAAGTTCCGAATCCAAGGGTCGTAACACTGAGTCTCCAGCTTGCGATCAGTAGAAGAAACTCACTGGTAATTCAGAGGTTCTCACTAGCACTGACTGTAGCAAACACAGCAGACTATTTTTAAAGTCACCAACCCAGGTACAATTATTTTAAATACATTTTGCTTGGTCACAGAGGAACACATACACCAGCGTTGCTGGCATCCCATCAGATGCCGTATCTTGTCTAGAACAAAAACAGAGCTTCAATTGTAAAACATGCTATTCTCAAACACACTGATTTTCTAACATTTCTTCTTGTCAGTAAAGAAAAAATTGCTTTATAAATGCAACCAGCCTAACACAGAGGTAAAAGCAGTTCCCGCTGCAGCTGACCAGAGGTCACGATCAACTCTGAGCAGATACACACAGGACATACACCCACGCCAAGCGCTTTCCTTGAAAAGACCTTTCTGAAACCTATTAGTTGGGTTCCTGGCATTTTCTAGAGAATTAGCACCACAAGTGCTGGGTTAGCAAAGCCAATCTGTACTGCAGTGGGCTGGCAGCATTAATTTGGATCATTGCTGTAACTATGCATATTTCCCAACATCTGACCTTAGTGCTACAGTTCCTGAAGCAAATGGTAATAAAAGATCTGGAAAGGTACACTGAGAGTGCCAGAGCATGCTTGTGGCATTGAAGTGTTAAGATATGCAAACCGATCCTTCTGATGCAAGGGAAAAACGTTAGGATAGTATGCCAACCTTCAAAGCAAACTGGCAAATATTTACTTTATAATAAATAAAGACAAAGGTTTGGCATAAGGAACAATGAGCAGTTTTAAAACTGAGGTACTGCACGACCGCAAAAGCGTTCAAATTGGCTTTCTTCGCTGTGAATGTCAGCGATGTCGCTAACCCCTCGGGTCCCCAACTACACCCAGCAGCAGCCAGAAGCTGCGCGCACCTACGTGTGCCAAGGCGAGCCGGGCTCAGCCTGGAACTGTCCCCCTCGCTTGCAGAGCGCTGGACACCACTGCCAGAGGAAGCGGGTGCTGCTCCACCGCAGCTCGGCGTGGAGCAGCAGACCTGCAGGGAGCACAGGTTACACAGAAGCAACTCGATGGGCTGCTGCAGTGTGCTAACAGCACGCTCGGCGGCCGCACAGACCACGCTGCAGGGGGAGAGGCACGGGAAGTAAAGATCAGAACATACTGCCACAGATCCATCAGGGAACCTTCCAGCAGGTCAGAAAATGAAATTGTTCCCATTCTCCGTCCTGTCACCGGCCTTTGGAGAGCTGACCACATCGTGCAATTCCTCCGTTTCGCTCTTCCAGCGGTCCCACTTCTTCTCTCGAGTGCACACCGAATGCCGGGGGTCTCCCGGCCCCAGCAGCTGCAAGGCACCTGGGTTTCACGCTCCAACAACACACTTGGAGAAGCTCACAAGGGCTCACAGGGTATGCTGTGCGCCCCACGTTTTAACCAGTACCCAGCTATGAACAAACCAAGAAATGTATAGCGGGTTTTCACGTTGCTTTGGTTTCGGGTTGGGTTTTTTTGTTTGTTTGTTTGTTTTCTTTTGTTTTTTAAATCAGGCAAGACTACTGGAAATTCTTTTAAGCCACCAGGACAGTATCTTCAGCTACCTACAGGCTATTGGCATGATTTAATTAAGAATGCATGATATAATAGGCACTGAAACTCCTGGAGATTACAGCATGCTGCAGAGGGTGTCAAAAGATGCCATAAGGCCAGGCAACAGAAATACAGCGATTTAAGCATACATGACCAGAAAAACAGTTCCTGAAAAATACATGACTCCTTAAAGCTAAAAAGTGTAATTTTGGATACTGCCTACATTTAATGAGCCAAACAGATCCAAACACAACACGAGCTTTTATGGCTGTCTTACACACAGACCGAGGAAGGTTTTCCGTGTTAGGGCACAAACACACCCTCCAGCTGCGTCTGGCGGGGCACACAGCAAAACGCAGCTCAGCGATACCCAGCAAGAGCGTGGCCAGCGACGCATCGTCCCGGCAGCTCCGCCTGCGGGCAGAGCTGTTTCCCCTCAGCATTCACTGGGTGAACTCCAGCACGGAGGCAAACATGCACCCACCAGGGAACGGCCAGCTCAGCTCCTGCTGAACCTACCCGGGATCAGGACCGCACTGCAAGGCTGATTCAGCACTAGGGTAGAGCTTAAAATGCAATCTGCCTCAGGTCTTTCAAATAAAATCACATTCTCATGACAAAAAGCTCTAACAAAACCGAGATCTCATTTTTCTTAGTCACAGAACGAACAAGGTCAGAAATAAATTCAGTGTAGCAAACGCTATTTTACTCGCTCCAAGTCCCCAATTTAAAGATGTCATTCCCTATAAGCACCACCAATAAGCCTAACCTCCTAGCAAGCATAACAGCCATAGCTAAGGTGGCCATTTCTCCTTACCTAGAATTCATAATGATCCCATTAGGAATCCAGAGCCGTGGTTCAGATATGACTAAACTCTTCTATTATTAATAGATCAGTAACAGACTATTCGGCTTCACACAATCAACAACCTCGTGGGCATTAAACAGTTGCTCTGGGAGGGTGGGTTGTGGTTTTTGTTTTGTTGTGGTTGGTTGGTTTTTAGTTTGTTTTTTTATTTTAAAGCGTTACCATTTCCAATTAGTCACCACAATGGCGTGGACACCCTGCATTTCATAACGTGCCATTATTTTTGTTAAAGATGACAATAGAAGTAAGTGAGATAATGGAAATACAAAACCTATTTTACATCTAACATCAACCCCACATAAGAATAACAGATACCTTTTCCTAAGGCAATTTAAATTCTTATGAGGCAGGCCTTCAGATCTACACAAGGGAGCAGGAAGGGGAGCAACACAGTCGTGAAGAGGCAGGAACTGGTCAGAAGCAATCTGAATGCGCATAATGAAATTTCTTAAGTAATGAGAATCCCAGGAGTAAATCTCTGGTCTTAATGTTACTCTGTTCAATACACATGAAACCCACAGAAACAACTGCTACTTCTAAAACAGGTTCTTCAAACTTTCTGGGTTTGAGGTTCTTCCTCCTCCATTTGGTTCAAGATTCCTCATCAGAATGCGTCAAGACCATCTTAGCTGTCCCCAAAACACCTTTCAAAGTATGGTATGCTAAAAAGAGGGTTTAAACCCTCCCAACACATTCAACTGAGAATTGCTATATACAGCTCTGCTCACTTCTCCTTCACAGCATCCCCGACAGCTTCTCTAATTGGCACCTGATAGGCGTTAGTCTCTATTGCCGTTAACTATGTGAATGTTTAAAATTACTTTCAAAATATTTACAAAAAAAAAAGACTGCAGAGTATTGTCAGAGTTCATATTGTTGATCTTGTTCCGATCACTTATTTTTAATACCCACCACTAGGATCTAAGATTTGAAAAACTCAATGACAAAACACTACGCACAAGCCACGCTGCCAAGAACACTTACCCAGAGCCATGTTTTGTTTAAGAGAAAAACTGTCACCCTCTAATAAACAGAGGATTTTATTACCAAGCTATTTGCTAATCCACACAATTTGGATGTAGTCAATGAATTAAACTGATAAAACTACCTTGAAACGCATAATTAGATATTCAGAGAAGCAGAGTACTCCTAATGATTTACTAAACACAGTACATTTACAAAAGCAGACTTTGAAATTAAAAATTAACAAGCTATTAATAGGATGAGACAGCTTGTGACTCATTGTCTGACAAAGGAAACATGTCAGGGAACAAAAAAAAAAGAAAAGGAAAAAAAATCACTAGACTCCAAGTATGGCATTTTAAAGCTATATGCAGAAGCAATTTCTCGCAGATTAAACACAACAGAGTGACGCGTTCTCCAAGGGGACAAACTCAACCAAGAGAAGTGAATATGCCCACCAGGAAACCATGGCCAGCATTCAGCAAACAGCAGCCATGTCAGAAGACAAGTCATGTCCTAAAAACCAAAGGAAAGAGGGGCAGCTCTCTTCCATGCGACAGACAGACTTCTTTGTTAAACCCTTTTTCGTTAAGCTTTTTGCTACCACTTGCTGTGTTTTCTGAGATTTTTAACCTCGGAAATCCTTGCAGATTTCATTCGATCTGGTCCCATGTCTGCAAACCAGAAACAGCAACAGAAGACAATGTGCATGCTTTGATTGTCAAGATGCACTTTGGGAAAAAGCACAGATCTCGCCGTCTGCCCTGACTTTCACCATTCTCTTTTGCCTCGTGGAAAACATTCATCTGTGCCTTGCAGGGTGTAGGAGTACAGTAGTTTGAAACTAAGCATTTGAACTGAGAGAGAGAAGTGGATTTCAGCAACGGCTCCCTAAGATCACAACAATGCCAAAGTTCTCTTTAAAGTAAATACTCAAACTACACTGCTCTCAAATACTGCGGTGCCTTTGATGAAGCCCAGTTTATGTATTAGAAGAAACCCGCTCTTTAGAACCGTTTTTTTGTGAACCAACAATTTTCTTTGCCAATCTTCCTTGTAAGAAAAGCTTAAACTGAAGGAAGTGGCTGATGTTCTGGCCTCTGCTGGACAAGCAGCTGGCTCTCGCCCCAGCACATCAGTATTCCGCCCAAACTCTCCTTCTCACATCACATTTGTGTGTACAGATTATGCAACTACAGCCACTAAACACACTCGTAAGTTGGTATGCTTTTGGCATTCCCTTTATCTCCTCCTTTTCCTAAAGAGAAGAGTCTCCACTCTTTCTACACACTTTTTAGGAATGGTATTTTTCCATGCCTCTACCAAGAGTTATTGCAGTGATCAAGTGCGTGTTGCTGAAGTCCTCTGCTGCTCTATAAAGGGAATGTGTAAATTTGAGGCTAATCACACGACCCTTCCAGCACACAAACATCTCATAGCTCACCCGGGTGAAGCAAGTGAAAGGAAGATTTCTTTTATCGTAGGTCAATCTCTCACATATATGTTCTTTTCACCTACAATAAAAAGCCTATCGTCTTATCTCTCTCCAAGAATTCACTTTGATAAAATTATTTGTGATGTTTCTGACGACCAGTTCGGTGCCAGCAAAGTTGGCCAAAAATAATGGAAAACTAGTCCAAATTGCCTAATTTGGAACGACTGCCAAACGCACCACAGTAAGGGGCCGACATTCGCTATTTTCGTCTCCACATATTTATTGTTTTTCCCCAACAATGACTACACTGATTTTTTTAAAGCTGTAGTGCGTATTTGTAAAGCACTGTATTGCTTCACATGCAATGCATCTTTCATTCTGAGCAGACCCTTACTTTTTGAAGAACCGAAGTGAAAAGTTCGTAAGGCATACGTCAAAAAACCCAAGCCCTGCATGGAGTATTGGCGCTCTCGGCCTCCCACCCTGTCTGTGTCTGCTTTCCTTTCTTCTGCTCCACTTTGTGGCAGATGGTGTTCTCTCAAGGCAGGCATCAGATGGAGAACCCTCCTCAGCACCGCGATCTTGGTGCGGTGGCACCAGCTTCCAGCCAGCTCACCAGAGAAGGGCTAGAGCGTCCTTCTGCCTTCTTCTCTGCCCTCCATCCAACCCAACCAGAAGCACAGACACCTGGCTGCCACCTTGCTACAAAAGGGACCCGAAGTCCCACAGGGGACCTCAGTGCTGCTGCCTCGCAATTGTTAGGAAAACCTGTCCAGTACAAGGCAGGGCTCAATACAAATACAATACCTTGAAATATTACTAATGCATAGAGCTCTGAATTCCTGAGATTTTATGTTTATGAAGAAGCTTTACAAAGCCAATTTATATTCTTCAAACATAATTGTTGAGTAATATGAAGAAACAGAATCTAGAGTATGAATTTTAACTATACATCATGCACCTCACCACATCTCACCACCATCACTGGGAAAATAAAAACTTTGCTGCCTTCTTCCATGCTGACGCTGCGATTGCAAAGAAAGACGGTGGTTAAATGTACACAGCCAGCTCCAATGACTTTTACTGCTGTTTTTTATTAGCGGTAAAACAATTTCCCAGCAATCTTCTTCCCTTCAGAATGAAAACCGCAAGACTCAGATGTGAGGTTTTTCTCCTCCCAAAATCTCCAGTGATAATTCATACTTCGTGTTCCCTCAGTGATATGGGAAAGTGGCGAAAGATGTATCCACAAAGAGAGCGAGCGAGAGCTTCCAATCTAGAGGAACGCAAGTACGTTTCCTCCTTTCGAAAGCATCAAACTGGCAATTCCAAGTTAGCACTCCTGAGTGAAACTGAACACATACCAGTTCTTTCATCTGAAAGACTGTGCCTAAATGCCACCAGTTCCTTCCACTTCTCTCTTTTCTCACTCGAGAGTAACTATCCCATTCTGGCTTTCTGCGAATGAGAAAAATAAATAAACTAACTTTCACATGGCTTCAGGGTCATAAGTACCAAATTTGTAGCTACAGAAGAAAACCCTGAGAAATCTGCTTTCCAATTAAGGCAAGAAAAAACCCTTGGCTTATCGTGTTGTTCTGCGCATTTCTCGGAAGGACTGGTGTAAGACCATTACGTCCAGCTCCCTGCTCCAGGGAGAAGGCAAACACACTCGGTGAAGTCACCACCAGAAAGCCCACCTTACTCCTGCCCTGTCTGCAGTGCCTCTGCTGGCCAGGACCCAATCCTCCCACTGCGCAGAGCCAGGGGTCTGCGGTTAGATTTAATAAATACCAGCCCTGAGTGCCTAACTCCATGGCTAACTCCTCGCCAAGGGAAAGCCCCCCTATTTCGTTGCTCTCCACAGAAACGCAACCCAACTCTGCCACTGCGAGCAGGAGCTGCAGGACCTGTCTCTCCTGACCCACTACCTGCAAACTGAGCTTACTTCTGGTTTTGGAAGTAGTAAATTGAAGGAAATAAATGGGAAAAAAATAGGATTATTCAGGAATTTAAAAGAAAGCAAAATTAAGAGGAGTCCACTTAGGGGTTATGGGTGGCTTTTTTTTTTCCTTTTTAAGCCAAAAATTTCAGCACACAGAAGAGCTGCATGTAAGCATTCTTTCAGGGAAATGATGTTTCGGAATCTTGATTTTGACATCGTACTAAATGTTAGCCACCTACCACTTAGAAATTTAATTGACTAAGTAAAGCACAAAACTGACAGGTAGTACAACTGACTGAAGTACCGCTTCTATTTGGTAGCAGAAGCCTGTATACCTTAATTTAGTCTCATGCTAAACATTACTTGATAAAAATACTGGTTTAAACCAGGAAAGAAACTCACAAACCTTAGCTACTTGTACTACACAACTCACTGTAACTGTGTGATGATCCTTCAGAAACACTCTTAAATAATTCTTCTTAGTCAAATTACTGTAACACTCTGTTTCCCTTTTAAAAACCTGAAAATGATGCAGACACAGTATTCTGAAGGAGTAAATGAACCCATTTTACCCCAGATAAACTACTTCTTAGAAAGAAGTAATTTTTTACAACCTCCTCAAAATATTTATTGTGAATTTGCACGGATCTTTTCAATGTCATTAAAATCCTGCTTTATTGTAGCTGGGATTTAAAAGGACTCCTTTCTACTTCTGGTAAATTCATAATCTAATGAACTTGATCTCTCTAATCTAAAAGAAGAGCTGAACCTAATCAGCAAGAAGAAATAAACAATAATTTAATTTTATCCTGCATCAAGGCATCTATGGGTGGCAGGAGACAGAAGCATTACATAGAGCAGCCATTGGCCTCTTATCTCAAGAGATAAGACATTTTCGTCTCAGTCCTTCCTCAGTAATGAATCGGACTTTACAGAAACACTAGTTTCCTAAAAGTCTTTCAGGAGGGCAGGAGAAAGAGGAAGGCATTAAAACAGTTATCAATTCATTAATTCACCACTGATTGGAATTGGAAAGCAGTATTTCCATGAAGCGTCTCAACAGAGTTGGTCTGTTCTTTTTCTGTAGGTCACTCAGAGAGTCACCCACTGCTGGGTTAGAACGTGCAGCCGTTAGTTTCAAACAGAACACAAACACAGGTATATCGTGTAAATGGCCATGATATCCGACTGCGTAACTGCCAGGATGAAAGCAGTTTTGCTCTGGCCTCTGCTGTCCCTCTGGACATTCACAGCGTGTACCAGAGGTTTAGTCAGAGCAGTTGTTCATAAGATGTTCAGTCTGAAGGGGCTATGATCCACTGGTGGCGTGTGAAAAACCACATGGGGGTTTCTGGTAGCTGCGGGGACTTTCTAGAGCCTCCTGACAGCAGCAAAACTCACCAGAATTCTGTCAAACTAATGCTGAATAAGTGATAAAATGAAATTATACAATGCATTTTCGAAAAACCAATGCAAACTTCCAGCACGAGGCTATCAGTAAGTCACAAGCACAGCAGCAAACCAACCAAAGAATAAAAGACTGAAGCTGCCTTCGCAAAGCTGCAGATTTCAGGAGCTTTCGGATAGGATGTTGCATGGATAGCAAAACACACGTGTGTTTAAACTCCACAAAAAAATTCCATATTCCAGCTTCCTTCCAAGAAGCCCACTGCAAGGAGCAGAAAGCCATCCTTACTCAACACTGCTCTTAAATTATGCAGCTTTCGCTGCTGCGGATAGTGAATCATTCATAAGTTTAGCATTAGGGAATTGGAAATGAGTTATTACCTACAGCGTGCTCGGATACGCCGCAACAATGTGTGGGCAAAACTGTTATGAAAATATTCATACGTTTTTCTATTTCAAGACTATGCACCGAGTGAAGAGTCCAGGAAAGATGTCGCCCCCCGGTAACCACGGCAACAGGAGCTGCCATGCAGCTGGACTCCACCATGGCTCCGTTCTGGATATTCAGATTTTCTGTTGTAAAAAAGAAAGGATGCCTGGTTTGTGTAGGCATGTACACACATGCTTACATATTATATATAATTACAAAAAATGTGTGTGTATACACATATGTGTATTTATACACACACATATGAGTACATGAATGAAAATTGCCAGGGTTGAAGTTAAAATTTTTTTAAATCTCAAATTCAAAAGCTTAACTAAATAAAAAATTAAGATATTTTGTACTTGAAAGTAGAGGCCCTTGCTCCAGTGAAGTTCATCTACCAAAAAGACACAGATCCATGTTTGCTAATGTATTTATGATGTTAAATTATACAATCCTTATGCGGCACTTAGACAAAACCCATGCCAAGCGTTCAAATTCAGTGGGACATGGGTACAGACTCCTAGATATTTTATATAAATGAAACTCACTAGTGCATGGATGAAGAAGGAGCTCATAGCAGCAATTTGTTACAGTTGAGCCTCCAAAAATACCGAAGTGTTTAGGAGAACCTTTCATGTAACTTTGTGTCATTTCTCCCACACAAAGATTATTGTTTAGGCTCATAAATACATTTGTGGAGAACAAAGCGTTTGTTCCTTTTGCAGAGGGATATGCTTTCACCCTAGACTACCCATACATTTATCAAATTTGATATATAATATCTATTTTTTCCAGGATTAAATGGAAAACCATTTTCAGCGAGTGACTAATACATAAATACTTTTGATAGCTGCTACCTCACTCTTCTAATGTTATTTTTTAGGAAGTTCTACTAGCATAGTAGGAATTGTATTAAAACACTCCTTATCACTCTTCATTTCTGTGTAACACGCGCTTCAGCCTTGACCACGTGCTACTAATTATTTTGTAGAAGACATCCACAAGAAGATGCTGCAACACCTATCCAAGCTATTTATTTATGAAGTCTGCAACACTCTAATATTCCAGAGACACTTAAAGATGAGACTTTTACCACCAGTGAGTCATCGCAGGATCCGCATTCATGGGTATTTATAACAAACAATGGCAATGCACAGAAACCCCACACGAAAACAGACAGATATCATGGACAGATCATCATTATGGAAGAAAAAAGATCCTCAAAATTACAGCCATCACTTGAACCTGTATTACTGGAGCAAAATACAATACAAAAATAATCTGCTTCCATGAAAGTAAAAAATATGTTGGAATGAGAGATGTCTGAATAAAATGAATTTCATTCAAAACGTTCACAATCAAAAGGTGAAACTGAGGAACTCTGCTAACAAGCAAGAAAAACTGCTAACAATAGTTACAGGCTAATACCACAGCAATATAGTAACAATGCTTTACCTTGCACAGTATTATTTTTATTTAATATATTATAGAGCTCATCTCCCCCTTCATTTCCTGTAGGTTTTTCTCTTTGTGTTTCTTTTGCTGGTACTTTTCTAAGTCCTCTAACAACATGAAACACTACGGAACTATGAAACTATTACTATGACTCTATGGTTACCAAGTTTTTGTTTTCCTTCATGTATTAAAAATCCAAATCTATAAAGACAAAATATTACACTCACCAACATCATGTGTATCAACACCGCAAAATTCATAATTTGAAATTAGATTTATTATATTATGAAACCTGGATTTAGAGGAGCCCTGCATATCCAAAATCGCAGCATGCAATAGTATCATACCCCGAAAGCAAATTAAAAGCTATTACTTGTGTGACATTCACGATTACTGATGAACTCTCAATGGAGAAAACTGGAATTCTTAAGGACTGATCTAAGCAGATTAGGTATATATAATATACAGTAACTTTCCCTTCACCTTGAAAATTATTTTTAAATGTATTTTGTAAGAACAATTCTTAGCCCTATTCTAGGAATATGTAGGCTGGCATAAGGCAAGGTTAGCTTAACTGATTTTCCAAGGAGCTATGCCAGTGTATACATGCTAAGGACCTGGTGCTCTACCTTTCACCCCTACGAGAACGCCCTGTTTTCCAGGGCTCGGATACGCCACAGTTCACCGCAGGTCAGAATACATGGCCAGAGCTGCTCAGCACGAAGCCCACAAAGCAACGGGAGTCACGAAGAAGCTGTCAGGTTTTGTCTGAGGAACAACTCCTGCTCTCCACTGACATTCTTTCCGCAGTGTACCTCTGCTCTCAGACCACTGATGTGGAAACCTCGCTTGTGAAATCCTAAACCGCTCAGACTCAAAACCAAACCAATCAAACAACCCCCCCCCCAAAAAAGCAAAATACACACAAAAAGGGGCTAAACTTTCCACAACACGGGTTAAACTCATCACATTTTAAAAAGAGCAGT
>Ga0181612_165815_pt1 | contig 11747 bp, 6 predicted proteins | sample HoacroProtozoa21_FD_119630 | JGI IMG/M metagenome (GOLD analysis project Ga0181612, IMG submission 119630) | Hoatzin crop microbial communities from Cojedes, Venezuel. Combined Assembly of Gp0051906, Gp0051904, Gp0051908 | reverse complement strand
TGGAGATATGCAAGACAGGGACGAGGGCCTGTGCAGCCTGCTGTAGGCGACCCTGCTTCGGCAGGAGGGTTGGACTAGATGACCCACAGAGGTCCCTTCCAACCCCTACTATTCTGTGATTCTCTTTAGGGGGAGAAGGAAACAGGAGATGGCAGAGGAGAAGCCATAAAACAAACACTGCATGCTCAGTACTGTAAGTACTTACGCTTTTGAGAGATGGAGCATCTTAACTGAAGAATCCGTCAAAATTAGCTGCTAGAGAAATACTGTGGGGTGCATAGTGCTGAATCCAGTACAAGAAGGCCTCGTTTCTTTACAGATCAAGGAGACTTCTGTGTCCAGTCTAGGGTGGGAAGAAAAAAAAAGCAAAGTAGTAGTTGGGGAATTAGTCTGCTGTTTAAAAAGGGATTATGCTAATGTGAAAGAATATGCACAGAAAATTTTGTTTTAATTTCAGTGAAAGGAAATCAACATTTTTTCTGCTGTACGTAAAGCTGCTAGAAACGGGGGCCATTTGCTTGTGACTTTTGAAAAAGCAAATAACCTTTGACACTGAATGCTGTGGTTTCTTTCAAAGTAGTGATTATGTACAATCAAGAAGCTTTTACCAAAACATTGGGTAAAGTAGTTAAAACACCGCTTCTAATGCAAACAGATTTAGCTTTGAAAACTTGCAGCCTGAAGTCTTCTCCTTGAATGTTTCAGTTAGTTTTGTTTTGGGTGCTGCTTGTTTTTGTAGTTCTAGAGTTGCCTTGCCTCCTTAGCAGTTTCTCTCTGTGAAGCATCCTGACATCTTTGGAACTCCTGTGTTCAGGTGCCCTGTAACCGGTCATTTGCAATACAAAGTAGACAGTCAGCACTACACAACGTTTTAAAGTCAGCTTTAACAAATTTTAAACCAGCTTCATCTTGGCATCTTTGCACAATGTAAGAAATTGTCTTTTTGAGTTTCCATGAATCACAAGTTATAATCTGTAGTAGTGATCGCTGTAATAAATTTTCCTCAAGTATTTAATGTCATAATTCCCCTTTGAAAATTTGATAAATGAGAGGGAGGGTTTTGTTCTTGATGTTGAAATACATCCTTGCTTAATAGCCTTCCTTTTGTGTTTGGATGCTTTAGTTCTTGACTATTCAGAGATTGTCATCGTCTAACAGAAATATATCATCTGTGAGCTTTTTAAAAGGATAGCTCATTATTTCCTTTAAGTGATTTTAGTTTCCAAGCAATAAATCCTGTCTTAAATGTCAAAATGCTGTTCTCAATCATGATGGAATGTGGTAACTCCAAATGTACTGGGTTTGTGTCTTTTTATCTAGTGATAAAATTAGCAATCAGTAAAATAATTACTATTTGGTCGTAATCTCTCTCATGAAGTTCAGAGTAATCTCAACTGTTTTCATTTTTTCTACATTATATCAGTATTTATCAACCAGAAATTATTCTCTCCCATTAAGCAAAACTTTACTGTATTGCTATATGAAAACTGTTTTTATTGCTTCGTAGTTTCTGGCATTGCTTCACTGAAAGATTAAGTATTGACCATTGGTTTTTAGAGTCTGGCTATGTCTGTTTGACCCCGTGGTCTTGGTTGCAGGAGCTGTTGGGTTGACGAAGATCTGTTGAAACAAGTTTGTTGTTTGCATTGTAAATATAATTTTTGCGCTTTTTTTAAAATGAGTTTATCAAAAGAGTGTAACTCAAGATCTAATTACATACCCACAAGGTACTTACATGCTTTTAGTACATTAGAAAAGCTTGGAATATCTGGTCTAATTCAAGGGAAAGAAAATTCTGAAAACCCTAATTATTCTGTATCGTTAATTCACTGTATTTGTCACCTGCTTTCTAATGTGTATACAGTTTCTGAATTTTAGACACTGATTATAGAATACAGGTTTTCTTCAGGGGAAATGGAGCTTTGATTAGTAGTTCTGTATTTATGTACTACTGAGTACACTACTGCGGAACAAGGCTGTGACAATTACTGTCATAATACATCCCAAATTAACGTGGACTGTAGTTCTTGCTTGTGCAGCATTTTCAGGCGTTATTGCTGGAAAATATAATTTGGCAGAGGACAGTTTAAAAAAATAATAAAGCCACTCAAAGTTTTGAACTTTCAAGAATTATGTAGGTTTTCTGTTAAACAAGTGTTTTAATATCACTGCACCCAAAAGTAAAGATTTTGAAGTATGAAGGTTCGAATGAATTTAATGATGAATCTCTGGAAGTTTTACAGAAGTCTGTAAATATTACAGGGTCCACAAGAGCTGCTTGTTGCATAAGCTTAAAAAAATGCCCACTTTTTTTTTCATAAATACTAAGCAATAGAAACTCTTTATCTGTGTGACCAAGTTCTGTGGTAAGGAATAAAAGGAGCTTTTGATGATAAATTTTCCAGTTTATTCATAATTTTTAAAATAAGCTTATTAAAAAAAAAAAGAAGAACTTTGTAATTATACAACCACGGTGTCACACATATAGTTGCTATTACTTTTGCAAAGCTTTCCTCTACTTTGTTCTTGAGTAAATAACATAGGTGAGCCCAGTTCTGTTTGGGCCATACACCTGCTAAATTCTTAGAAACCATAGTAATAAAGAGATGAGACAGCAGAATTGTTTTTCCTACAGGTGCGTTTTTATTTCTTACCCCCTCTGTCTCCAGACACCTTTTTTCCAAGCAGCTGAACAATTCCAACAGCGTCTTTGCTCCATCAGGTGCTCTGGTGCCTGACTAATAAACCAAGACCCACCCGGGCAGTCCCAAAACTGCTGTCCATACTTTGGCACTTAAAAAACTATATAGCTTGTATAAGTAAAGGCAGATGCCCAGAGCTGGCAATCTGTAAAACCTATGTTATCTATTTAATTTTTTAATCCAAGATTAATATGCTAATTTGTTGTTTCAGTATGGTGCTTTTTTTTGCAAGGCCTTCCTTCTCCCTTTCTTTCTTAGGGACATACTTAACTTTTGACATACTCCTAGTATACTTTTGTCAAGTAGGGAGCTAGGATGGGAAGTGTTCAGCAAATAGAACAATAGGTTTCACTGCTATGTAGTTTGTAATTTTCATAAACTCAGCAAGCAGAGCAGAAAGGGGGAAATTTGTATTAGTTTTGACATCTGAAGAGAAGACTTCCTGTTTATGGTATACGCTAGTGTATACTTACCTTCTAAGTAAAGTAAGTATATAGTTATAAGTAAGGTAAGTATACACTTACTTTAGGTCTAAACCTAAACATGGGTCAAGAGTGGCCTTAGCAAGAGGCTGAAAAGCTGAGCAGACAGAGACCGAAAGAAGCAGAAGAGAGATTAAAGGAGTGGAGGCTTAATCTTCCTTTCTTTCCTGTAAAGGATAGAAGATGATGTTGGTGCTGGAGAGTAGCGCTGGAAGTGGGACAAAGCAGGGGCAAATATAGAGACAAATACAGAAATGGTCATATTTTCATCATATTTGAGTACAATGAAATTAATTTGCATCAACTATCATTTGGCAAAGCTTACACACTGTAACCAGCAGTCGTAGATGCAGATGCTGAAGCTTGGTATTTTTATGATGTGAAGGAGGAAACATTAAGGAGGCTGCTTAGTTTGCTAAATATTTGTTGATTTCTGCTAAAGAAACCTACCCATAGAGCACACAGATGGCAGGAGAGTTACTGGAAGAAGCATGGAGCTAAGGGATCAGCTAGAAGACAAGAGCAATAGAGTTGTGACATCAGCTTGCTGATTATAAAAAAACAGAGGTAATGGACAGAAAGAAAAGGAGGACAAGGGAAATGGAAATAGGTAGTTAGGCAGAGCGTGGAGAGGTCAGGTGCTGATATGTGGCATTTTCAGGGGGAGTCTTCAGACTTGGGAGAAATTGAAGAAAAAGGACCTAAGCATCACAAGAACATGATGAAAATGTTGTGTGTCTGGAGTTTCCATGTTAGGAAAGACAGAAAGGTACTTTTCCATTCACCCTCTTCTGTCTGCTCAGAGTTAAGGTACTGGCTGCGTAGTACGTGCTAGATTGGCAGTAGTGGGAAAGCAGAACATATGGCAGCATCAGTTTCCTTTGGCATAAATCAAGTTAAACCGATGTTAAATATGGTAAAAACCTGTAAGAAATGGGACATCTTAGAGTTGTTAGAGGAGGACGAAAGCAAGGCGAGATAATGCTGCAGTCAGCATGTTGGTTGGGGTGAGGGGATAGAGAAACACTGTGGTTTAGGGCTGTTGGGATCACTCATGTAGAAAGGACTCTTGAGTGGATGGTCGCCACTAGAGTCCCAGAGGTATTGACCAGTGACTGATTCTGGCAGACTGACAAGATCGCTAGACTGAGAAGTGGGAGAAGACTAGAAAAAACTTGTCTAATCTTCCTGCCTACAAAATCATAAATGAAGAGAAACATGAAGTGTACCAGGATAAATCAAAGGGTGTGAGGGGATAGAAGATGCTAACAAGGGTAGAGGTAGTGGTGCTGATAAATGCATAGCAATCAGGTACTAAGGTAGTGAAAACTGACATTTTAAATAGGCTATGGTTGGTGGGAAACAGCTGGATGGTGATTATAGCAGTGGGAGAAGGCAGGAAAACAAAATAAAGAAGTTATGATTATTGACACAGCCTGTGAAACAAGCTTTTGTGCCGATGAAAACAAAGTGGTGGAACAATTGTGACTGGAAAACTAAAACTGCTCTTGTCAGAAGAGACAGGTAAAGGGAAAAATGGTGCAGCCACATTGTCTATCACTGGTATGAAAACCTGGGAAGTAAGGTGAAATAGCACGGATAAAATGCTGTCTATGGGTCGAGACTATTTTAAGGGAGATGTTATGTCTGGGCCAGTAGTGTAAGGTTGGGATATGGACAGGCCCGTCTTCAGTGTTATTGGGGGGAGAGATCCAGGTGGAATTAAATAGTTGCTTCACAAACAAAAGTGTGATGCCATTTTCAAGAGTTTTTTGATAAGTAACGAGTATCTTGCTCTTTTCAAAAAACATGAGTTTGGGACTTTTTTGTTTTTATTTTTGGGGATTTTTTTTCCCTAAATAGTGTTGGATCAGGAGATCCTTCAGATGGAAATGGAAGTAAAAAATGTTTGCATATAGATACAGTTTTACATAGTAAGGGGCATTTTTTTGAGAAAGTAAATGATTTCATGTGGAATAAAGAGGTAAAGAATGGAAAGAAGGGTATGAAGGTCTTCCATTTATTTACCTCAGACACAAAAATCTACCTGAAGATTATATTTTAACAAAAGGGACAAAACTTTGACAGAAGGACATAGAGTATCTCAAGATGGAAGGGACTCATAAGGATCATTGAGTCCAACTCCCTCTCCTTACAGGACTTCCTGAAAGAGAGGCTTGGTGCCATGACGACTTCCCTGGAGAGTCTGTTCCAGTGACTGACTACCCTCTCAGTGAAGAACTTAATGGTCTTTTCCAACCTAAATGATTCTCTGATTCTAATGTCCAGTCTGAACTTGCCCTGATGTAACTTCATTCCATTTCCTCATGTCCTATCGCTAGTTAGCAGAGAGGGGAGATCAGTACCTCCCCCTGTGCTGCCCAGACCAGTAAGGAGGTTGAGAAATCAGATGTCATTATGTCACAAGAAAATGACATCTCAGTGACCAGAAGCCATAGGGGTGTAGTGGTATTTCCAGAGATTCAGTACAGAGACAGGGTCTGGCGAAAAAGAAAAAGCTTTTAACTCGGCCAGCCATGGAAGAAAAGGACAGTAAAAAATGTGGAGAGGATAAAGAGACTGAAATTAGGTAGGCTCAAAATCGAAGCTGATGTTTTATCATCAGGACCATAGTGATGTTATACGTATGTTGAACATAGAGGCAAAGCAAGGATGTGCAATGGGAATGAATGTATGGAAAAAATCCTTCACAAACTTCATGTACTCAAGTCATGGATAATTACCAGCTGAGTTGGGTTAGTAGAGTGATTAGACTAAGGTTGATTAGTAAAGTAATACAAACTTTAATGTGATCATTTCAAATTAACATTGTATACTTATGCCAAACACACGCTAACTGTTATACTTCTCAATCCTGTACCAAAGCTCTCGGTATGAGATGGGGAGAATGATTTGTAGTTTCTAGACCTGTCTTTTCCTGCTTTCACGTGGCAAAAATGTAGTCTTTGTAGCTCATGATACAAAATTCCATCCAAACCATCTATGCTTTTGTTGTTTCCAGACTGGATTAGTGTATCTCTCTGTGCTGTGTTTTTAGACTTCAGAACTCGTTGTCTGTGGCAGCTCAAGCCTTGGGGAAAGGGTGGGTTATGCGGGGGGGGGTGTTATCTGTTAAACTTGATGTCTTTAAATGTTGCATATGGAAGAACTCATATAGCGTTTGGAGTTGTGAATTTTAATTGGTTTCCGACGTAGTTCTATTTAACAGCTTTCCAGGCAGGAATTTGAGGCTTGGATTAAACTAAGACAAGTCGTCTTATGTCTTTTGACTGTGTTGCAAATATTCTATATTTACATAGATTTTTTTAATATGATATTTATGTTGAAGATTATTAATGAGAAAGAATGCTCTCTTGGCAGTGCTATCTTGCTTATTTTATGGATTTATTGTTCTGTGATTAGATATTGGCTGAGCTAATATATGATATTAGTAAGGTTAGGATTCCCATTTTCCCACCACCATACAACCCAAATGTTATTTCTTCAAGCATAATTCAGAAACATAGAATTCAGAAATTTTTGAATAACTTATTTCCTATACTTCACTAGTAGGCAGAGCGATCAGACCTCATTGTTTTCAACATATGAGAGAGTTCAGAAACCATGGATTTTAATAACTTTTACATTCTTTAGCATTTATACTTTTTTAGAGAATGTATAATATACAGATGTTCTACCTACATTTTCAGTTTTTATTGGAACTCTGAACACAGTACAGTGTTTGTTTTGGGAAGAGATTGAATTCTACTTGCTAATAGTTGTATTCTTCTACAACAGATCATTTACATTAGGCTTTTCTGCTCAGGAAGTGTAGAAAAAAATAGAGCCACAAATTTTCCAACAAAATATGTTGCTTTTGTAAAACTGTTTGTCTTTGAATTCTAGATTTGTTTTCGAACAATAGAAATTAAAAAACAAAAAAAGCTAAAAGAACCACCAAATGTTTTGATTGACTTTTCTGTCTTCCATCTCCAGTTCTCTTATTTTGCAGGACATATTTAGGATTCTCTGGCTTTGCTCAGACCTAGAGTGATTATATTTTCAAATTTTCCAACTGTAGTTTACTACTTTGGTCTTGTAAAATGGTTACCCAAGGAACTGGACGATTTTTCAGTTGTAATTTTTGTTGCGACAGAATATAGAAAAATGTAATTCTGCATAGCATTGGAACATTTCAGCAGAACTGGAACTGTGAAATATGATTTGTTACATAGTTAGTAGTCAAGTAAACGCTATAGGTAGATAATATTATGTTAAAGGTTTTATTTGAATCTGACTCCTTTTTGATTGCTTGGAACTGTGTAAAGGAGTGTGTTTTATTAGTCTAACCGTTTCCTACTACAAATATACCTCAGCCTTTTTCTTGGGGTGAGTTTCTGGATAAGCTCTAGGAACAGGTCTCTGGAGATAGTTTTACGAGAGAGAATATGAATAAGATTGAATATTTTAAATATTACTATTTAAAATTAGGAGGTTAAGTGTTGATTTAAAGCCTAAATTATTGCTGTCTGTTGTGATTTTTTTCTTATTGAAAGAATAAAGCCACCTAATAAATCCCATTAACATCAATAGCAGCTACAAGACACTTAGCGTAACTGATTATTTTCATTTTACACAACCATTATTTGCATTATGCATATAGGTTGGGTAGCCAACAGTTGGATTTAGAAAGAGAGAGAAAAAAGTGATCCTTTCCAATTTTTCCTTTTGTTTGGGAATCTTTGCATTACTGAGAAAATTCTGAGAGCCTGTCTATTTCCTTGTATAAATCTCTGAGTTATATGCGAGACTTGTATACATGAATCATGTGAAGGCAAGTAATTTAATGTTCCCTTATTTATACCTCTGGCCTTAAATTTGCTAGTTTAGTGATCAATGGCCTTTCAAGAATTTCTTCCTTATCTTTAAATTTCTAACCAATTTTCTGGCTATAGCTACCTTTAATGTTTTCTTTTTCTTGGTATTGAATTTTGATTTAAATAACTTTATAGTGGATTTTCAGAGAAAAAGTTAGTGCTGAAACTGCTGCACTTTTGCTATGCAAAAAGTTACCGTTTTCTTTCAAAGGGTTTCAGAAGAAAATTTTTCAACAATCCAAAGTTCCACCAAAAGAAAAAAAAGTTCTGAATTGAATTGTACTCCAAGTCAGAACTGTGTTTCCAAAAGCATGGTCCGCTATAATGCATTTGTCTTTCTCTTTTGAATATTAAATTTCATGCCTAAATCACATCAATACTATCTTAGGGAAAAACTAGGCAAAGGATTGAAATGCATCAGGCATGGTCACTTTAATATTTGACACAGTCTTACTCTTTGGGATTGTAAATTTGATTCTTATTCCTGCTTCATGCGCTTTGAAATCTGAATCTCTTCAAAGCTCTTTTATTTATTACTAGGTGTAATAAAGAGTTTTTGCATAAATGTTCATTACATTTTCTTGCATGGGGTAATAAAAAGCATATTATGGTGTAAGGTTACCGCTGTTTAGTGTTATCTTTAATACCATTTCTCCATTATGTCAAGAGTGCCTAAAATCCTGAATGCTTCAAATTTTTTTTTTTTAGGTTGGTGAATTCTAAGTAGATACTAAATTTTAATATACTTTTCATTTACAGGCACTTGCAGACCAATTTGAAGATGCAAACACATCAGTATCTGAACGCATGAAGGTTTTCTACTGTTGTCAGGTGCCTCCACATTGGGCCGTACAGGTGTGAAGCAATCCCATTTGAAGCTTTGCTTTGAAGTCTGGGCTTTATTTATTTTTTTTGATACTGTGTGACTGCGAAGCCAAGAGAGTGTGATATGATCTTGAGTTGAAACACTGCAGAAATAAAGACACAACCTAACAACACACCAGGTTTTTTCTGGAAAGAAATCAAGTTCTTCAGTGTTTTGCTTTCAGATGTCTTGTTCTGTCATACACAGAAGTAATTGCTTGTAGTGCAATTCTTCTTTACTTTTTCCTTCAGTAAAAAATGGACCAAAACTTTCGAGCTTCCTAAATATCTCCTGTAAAAATAATCTTGCCACAGTTGTACTATTTATTACTGTTTTATTTATGCTACTATTACTTGCATCTTTCTCATCTTTTAATGATCACTCACTTTGGGTTGTTTTCAGGAAGTGGATCGTGGTCAAAGCAGCCAAATTAGGAATCAAAAGTACACTGAAGAACTCCTCAAGCCGAGAAAGTTCTTATTGTCAAGACATGCCCCTTCTTACTAGCGCTGAAAGGATATTTTTTTTCCAAAACTACACCGTTTATCTTCACAATAACTCTTTCTAGAACAGAAATCTGTACATAGCATCTTATCTGGTGATGCGCTATTTAACAAACTTAAGAAAACTGTTTGCATCACACACCTCCAAAGGTGTTCGTGTTGTTTACCTGTGATGGTGTTTTATTCCTCTTTGATTTCTAACCTCAATATGCATGTTGCTTTAACCAATCAGATCTGCTCCTAGCAGTCTCAAATTATTCCACACAGCCTTTCAACAGGCACTTGCAATAAAACCAGTAAATGTGGTTTTCATTTCCAGTTGTCACAGTGGCACTTTTCAAATCAAGCCAACTTTCCAAGCCAAAGATAGAAATACTAAAATCAGGATTTATAATGGGAGATGGCTGCAGTCTTCTAGTCGTAGTAATGAAGAGGCATTGCCTATATAAATTTTACCAGATTTTACTCTGAGTTAATTTAATAAAACATAAATAAGATCTGGTTCTGGACACTGGTGACTGTAGGGGTTTTTCCAAGTGATTAATATCAATCTAACAAAAAATTACTTTGTTACAGGTTTTCAGAGTTGATTACATATTTATGTCAAAGAACTGTAGCCGATTCTTATTTTTTTGACTATCAGTCTATTCCTGTATGGTAACTCCTTGGCTTTGTAATAGATACTGAACCCAAGCCTATAAAGAGAGGTCCATGACGTCTGCAGAGAAATTCAGGGAATCCATTCAGGATCACCAAAAACACTGCAGAGGTTCACTGTATGGGATCTCGTAGCATAATTAGGTGTCCTTATACAGAATGCTTCCATTTGTTTTTGCAAACCAAATTTTGTATATCTGTCCCGTGTGGTAAATGTTATTCTTTCTTCAAAGATAAAAACCTATATGTGATTTTAATCTCTTTTTAAAAACTAAATAAAAGACCAAAGACAACTTTTTAAAGTCATGAAAACATACCTTGTTTGTTTTTAAATGGAAAAGGTTACTCATTTATTTTCATAAGTACGCTGAAATAATAGACAAGTTTGAAATAACAAAGAGGCTGGCTTATCTGTGAGGAAAACTCCACTAGGGAGTTGAACCTGAACTCAAATCCAATATTGATTTGACTGAAAAGTAACACCCTTTGACAGTGGCTGTTTGGGACGGTGATTTCTCACAAGTACCTAACAAAATTGTATAAGAGCCTTTCTCTCTATCTGTGTTTTTTCACAGGTACGGATGAATATGGCAAAGCATTGCTAGAAGAGGCTTCAGTGCCCTCCTTCAACCTCTGTTTCCCACTCTCTGAGCTCCAAACATCCTGCTGCAGCTGCTCTCCAGCTGCACAGGCCAGAAACCTAATTTAAGGGGTGGAAGTTCAGTTCTGTCAATTTATCCTTGCCACGTCTGTTTCCATTTTTGCATTATATTATAAGCAAGTTCAAAGTGATTAAGCTACTGACATGAACAAAAGTCATATCAAAACAATTATTGTTCTGTTGATGGGGGGGGTGTTGAGGTATGTGCATTGCTTAAGGCTTGAAGTTCAAAGAGCATAATTCCAGCATAATTCCATATTCTCTCTCTGCTTCTTGTTGATGTCAGAAATGACCCTAACATCTTTTAATAATGTAAATACTGTTTACTTACCTGTTTTCAGTTACCTGGAATTTCTTATCTTTCCAGCGTCAGCTTGCGAGCTTACTCTTTGAGCTGGGATGCACCAGCTCTGCCTTACAAATATTTGAGGAGCTGGAAATGTGGGAAGATGCAGTAATCTGCTATGAAAGAGCAGGACAGCATGGAAAGGTAAGAAAAATGTTTTTTACAGCAGAGATCCTGTCTTGAAATAAGATCTGAAGTATGAAGGACTGTCTGGCTTGAGCTGTCAATTCACTAATGACACTCACTTCTACAAGGGTATCATGAGAAAAGTCTGTTTAGGAAAAAGCAAGACGTATGAGTCTGTCATAACCTGTGAATGCTAAAATAAAAAAAGATTTGGGATAATGACCACATGAAACAGAAGTTGGTAAAGACGAAATAACTTAAGCAAGAAGACTGTGATAATGATTCTTGACAATGTTCAAGGAAAATTAAGTTAACAACTATGGATGCACAGCAAGGTGTAATGTGGGCATCTCAAGAAGGCTGTGGCAGTCATTCATGATGGGGTCTTGGAGCTTTGTCTGGAGGGGATAGTAGTTTTCTTTCCCACTTGATTTCAAACTATTAACTGTAGTTTTTTAGAACACTTTAAATACAACATCGTTGGTCTTGATGTATTTTGAGGACTGTGTGAGGGATCGCTTAAGCGAT
>Ga0181612_153606_pt1 | contig 11747 bp, 4 predicted proteins | sample HoacroProtozoa21_FD_119630 | JGI IMG/M metagenome (GOLD analysis project Ga0181612, IMG submission 119630) | Hoatzin crop microbial communities from Cojedes, Venezuel. Combined Assembly of Gp0051906, Gp0051904, Gp0051908 | reverse complement strand
CCCCTTAGGTTTTACGTTTGCACAGACCTCTCCTTTTGCTCGATGCGATGTGTTCGGTGAACCACCATCTTCACAGCACCTTAAGCGACAAGAGTCATACAAGAACTTTCTTCGTCTACAGGTGAATCCACACACCAGTTACCATCTTGTTAAACAAATTTGAGAAAAAGAGGGATTACAGTCAAAGTAAATAATCAGATACTACTGACTGAGACTCTTATCTAATTATAGCCAATTCTGTACACAAGAGGTGTACTAAAAGCTATATGCTATTGAGTCTCAGATTTTTGTCTTACACAAGAAATGCCTATAAGAGCAATGCTATTAATAGTTGGCTTCATTAATCGAGATTCTTTTTCCTAGGTACAGTAATATACGGTATTGTATATTATTATACAGTATTATACAGTTCATACAGTATTGATCTCTCAAATAGTGCATACTGTACAAGTTTGCATACACATATGTAAAGAAGCAAAGACGTTTGCCCTTGGAAGGCTACATGATACAAATGCACGTTCATCAGAATGAAATGGTGATCAGTGAGACAATAATAATGTAGTTATTTATTGATAAGTATATAAAATATGATTGCTATTCTACTGGTTTATGTCTTCTGTCCATAATGATTTGCATATAACTTTATGTCACAAGAATTAAATGTCAATTTAATTAAATATGAAGGAAGTCTTAGATAATTTAAAAGATTATGAATGTCATAAGGTAGTTTAATGTGGATCTCTTAGAAAAGATCAAGGCTTTTTCCATGTGTAGTGCTGCCAAAAAGAATGAAGAATGGGCAGACCTTTCACTAAGTCAGCGCTGCGTCTAAAGATATTATAATTGTGGAAAGGAAAAAGATAATTGCGATCTCTTTTCTTTCATTTTCACATCTTCCACTATTTAATCAGTGTTGAAAAGTGTTAGTCCGGCACATCCGGAGTCGAGTAAGCTTTAGGAAATGCTTAGGTTTTATTAGTAGCATTTATAATTGGCCTTCTTGCTGTAGGGTGGCTCAGTAAAGAGTGGCCAAAAGTAAATAGTAAAATATCAGGTCATTTTAAAGGAATTCTGAGGCTGAAATGTGAGTCTGGCCCTAGAATTCTTTCAGTTTTTCCATGCAGTCTTTGATTGCACAAATAGGTACTGCAAAAGCCCATAGAAGATCACGATGGTAAATGTTGTTCATCAGATTATTGCTGGTTATTGACAGTGGAATACTTCTTTACTTTACTTTCTAGATTGAAGAAAAGAGACGTAGGGAAGAAGCAGAGCGAGAAAAACTTAGAATGGAAGAAGAAGAAGAAGAAAAACGACTAGCTGAACAGAGGATGAGAATTAAAAAAGCATATGAAGATGAACAAGAGGAGAAAAGAAGGAAAGAAGAGCAGGTGTAGTATTTCCGATACCTTGACTTTTTTCGTCCTAAACTAACTCTTTGTAACATTTGTCCTCTAGATGAAGAAGGTAAACTGAGAAGTGTTCTGCGAGTTAGTCTTTGTTTTTTAAATGGGTCTACATTAGCCAGAGAAGTGGTAAAAAATTGTCAATATTAACATGCTTCTCACTGTTTATGGTATACTGCCAGCCTGAAGTACTGTTAATGCTTTGAAGAAAAATTATGTAACTTTATAAGTGACAATGGTAAATTTCCTTTCTAAAGGAAATTGTGAAGCCAATAAAAAGCTTTCTCAAATTGGTGAGTTAAAAAAAACAGCTCTTTTTTTTTTTTTCCTTAGCTTGTTAAATCTAGCTCTCATGGAAATATTTGTATTCTGAATGTAGCTATGCAGGAAGATTTTGTAAAGCCTGTTTTTGAATAGGGCAGGGATATATCTTTGAGATAATAATACTGTTTGTTTTGGAAGAATGCCAAGCAAATCTAATGAATGCTTTTCATGAAGGTAAACTTGTGATTTAATTCAAACCCAAAAGCTTTATTTATCAGGTTTGGAAAATTGAATGAATTTGCATAATTCAGAATCTCATAAATAATTGTAGGAAAAGGACACAAGGCAATCAGAGACAGAAGAATCTTTCAGTACCCTGCAGGATTATGAAAGATCAGTTCAGGATGTAGGACTTCAAGATTTCTAATACAAAACACGTCTTATATTCTAGATTCTCTGTTCTAGTATGAGTAAGTTGGATGACTCTTATCTTCTGGGTAATAGAGTTGTTCTAGTATAGAGTAGGAAGCTAACTGGTATTATTGCTTTTCACAGACACAAGACTAATATTGAGACTGGATGATATTTTTCTCTGTGAGCTTGTGATAGGGTGGTGCATGTTTGCAGTACGTTTTATTTGAATGTGTATTTTAGGAAATGACTCCTACAGTTTATCCTTAACTGGCAGCAGATATGAGGACACAAACTGGTGTTTATTGAAGTCATTAGGAATTCTGTTAAATGATGTTATCAGAGCCAGGACTGCAGATATTTAATATTTGCATGGTGTAGTTTTTAATTTGAATGTTTGAAGTCAGCCTAATGAAATATGCTTTTCATTTCATACTAATCACTTTGATGTGTAATTTTAACTTCTCAAAGCAAAGCAAAACTTCAATAACATTGAGTCTGTTTTATGTACTAATAATGTTTATGTTACAGCAAAGATTGAAAAATAAAGAAATAATTCGATTAGATGAAGAGAGGAAAAAAGAGGCAGAAAAAAGAAGAAAAGAAAAAGAAAAGCAAGATGAACAACTTAGACAATATTTTGAGAAAGAAAAGATGGAGGAGGAAAAGAAGATGGTATGCCTCAGTGACTTCCTAAGATACAAATACTTCTTCGTAGCTTTTAACAATAGCTGTATTTTAAAGAAGTGGCTTGGTTTCTTAGACCTATACCTTCAGTGTTTTTGCCCTCTTAGCTTATCAAGCTATGGTGCACTTAGCACACACACAGAGAACAGCCGATTGAAAAATTGGACATACTGTGGTGGAAAGTTGTCTTGCTGATCAAATTCGTGTTAAAAAAATAGTAAAGCCAAGATAAGAGCAAGCTGCACTCTTTAGTTGATTTTTTTATTTTTTATTTTTGATTTTCTTTTTAAATATCTGCTGTGAAGTACCATGGCCCGCTTTTGCTAAGGTCTAAATACAAATAAAAATAAAGTTACACAATTTAGAGGACTGGAGAACTGTTTATCTTTAACAGTGATGGTCTTTGTAATTTAATCATTTTCCTTTGGGCTGGATTATGTAAGATGTTAAATGATGTTAAAGATGTTAAATGATGTCATCACATAGAATTCTGATGGACAAAATAGAAGTAAATTATAGAACTGTTCCTCTTCTAGAAATTTCTGCATGTCATTTCTCTGAAATGGAGAGATACAATGGAATTGTCTAGAATATATGTAACTTAACCATAAATTTAAAAAACTAGATCATAGAAAAAAAGTATTAAAATTAGTGTAGGGAGAATATAAAATCACATGAAGTATTTTTTGCAATAATTTTATGTGGTTAAGAGTTTGACAGCAAATTAGATACAAAAATAATTCAATGAAGATAAGCAAAAGCATTTTTCTGTCAAATGAAAAATATTAACAAAACTCTTCCTGTCCAAAATAATACTTCAGTTAGAATTTACAGGAATGTGGTTTCAGTCTTGCATTCCTCCTTGCAGTTTTCAAGGCAGCCTTCTCCCATCGTTCCTGCTCTTCAGAACAAATCAATAAGAAAAGAAGAAAGGATTCCCTCTGCCGAGAGCCATATATCTTGCTATGCCCAAGTATGATTTTTATAGTTAACACATGCCGAATTATTTAAGACAGTGCCCTTGAATGAAATCCTACCAGATTTTTAATGTTTGCCAGTTATTACTGGAATACCACAAATAACTGGAGACAATCTTTATATTAGCCAGTCGTGTAGCTGTGGAACTTAATGTTCAGTTTTATTCAAAGTATTGAAGAAATTTCTTCAGGATGTATTATTTTATTTTTTTTTTCTGCATGCACATTTTCTGCAGAGATGAGCACCTCATTTTTGAGTGTAGATACTCTGTCCAACTTACCCTAAGGGTCTAACGATCTCAAGATTTAGGATAAGAAAGTTTACATCTAATCTAGCAACTCATTGTGTTCACTCAGAGGAAAACTTAGCTCAGGCATGAAGTTTAATGTTGATTCCTAGCTACAGACATTATTGTTTTGTCTTTGTTTTCGAAGGTACAATAAGATTATGACTCCTAATACACTTGACTTTTTCTTCTTTGCATCATGAACAAGTCACAGTAGTGGTCCCGAGACCACCCATTTCTTTCACTTGATTTAATCTTCCTGGGACAGCTGTTTTTATAAAAAATAAATTTCTTCTGTGAAAAGTAAATTAAATAATTGTCCATGATATTTGAATCTCAGGCTACGCTTCTGACTTTTTATTGGAAGTGGTTTTTTTTTTTACCAACTGTCTGTATGAACTGAGCTAAAATTTTAAAAAATTAATTTGCCATTACAATGATGATTTGGCAGAATGTAGTGCAGTTTCAGAAAATGTTTTAAGTAAGACTTTAAACATTATTTGAAACTGTTGCTTTCCCTAAATGTTAAGAATGCTCTGGAGGAAGGTCAGTTTATTTCTGTGTCTTCGCAGTACTTGGTGTAGCTTTGTCCAGATCTCTGAATAGTATGTTATAGGTATTATCATAGTAATTTGGTTTATACATTTAAAGATCAGATTTGAAAAAAAACTTAGACTTTAACAGCTTGTAAGGTTTACTATTCTGTCTTCCAGTAGTAGTGGTAGTTAACATAAATTAGACATAAAATAAGGAAAGAAAATGTACTTGTGTCTGCTGTACTTTCTTCCTTTGACATATTAACATTTCATATTCGTTATGATCACTAGAATCCTCCACAACCAAGGGTTCCTTCTCCACCTGTCCCTGCTAGAAGAAATCAGTTGCGTGCATTTGGTAGGTACTGTCTTTGTTGCAAGCTCACTTTCCATTACAACGAAATTGTTCTCAGTTACAGTTCTCTTTCTTGCCTGCAAATGAATGGTCTTACAAAGTTTGCATTTCTGTATGGGTGTTCTCTGTGTCTTAGTAATGCCAGTGTATTAGTATGGTAAGCCTGAAGTATTAATACAAAATAAAAATGCATTTATTATGTGTCTTCATCAGGAAATTTTTTTTTTGTAACAACTCTGATAATGGAATAGTCTGCACGGGAAGTGTTGAATCTTTCAGTCAGGACAGTGGTGACTGTTAATCTTCCTAATCCTCTGCTCGTTCCTCTTGGCTTTCACTGGTGTTTTTAAAATTCAGACATGCTGGGAGGATCTTCTTTGCTCTGTATGTGTTAGTTATCTTGGCAGTGTGTGGGTGGAAAGCAGTAATTTCTCTTCTGATTCTTTTTTACAACTATAAAAGAAACAACATGTGGAATGTAACAGTAAATGACGTCCTACAAATCTTGACCCCAAGCAGTCAGTACCTGGGTCTGTTCTGGGGATTTACTGCTCTTCTGCTAAATGGGAGGCAGAGTGGTTCTTAATGCAGCACTTGGAAATCAATTGGCTCAGACCATCTGTCATGAGAGAAATAAAGACATATGAATTAAATCTTGTGTTTGAGGATTTAAGCTAGTAAAACTTGTTTGCCTGCTACGTTCTGGACTCAGGCTAAAAGTCAGTAAAATACCAAATTGTTAAGCATGTTATTTGGAAAATAGGAATTTATGAAACTGTTTGTGGAGGAATACTCTTCTGACCACAAAAAAACAGCTGAGACGAAGTAGTTCGAAAAGTCAACATAAGCACATACTAAAAATAAGTGTTGAAGTTCGAGCAGATATCCTGCATGTTAGTTATATGAGCACATGTATAGGAGTAGTATACCAGAACACAAACCAGCGACTCTTCTTACATATTGGCTGTTTGTTTCTATAACACCACTTTTGAGTCAGGAAGCAGAAATGAGGTTGTGTGCTTGCTGATACCACCTCAGTTCCTGTCATCTGCCTCTGGGACTCTCAGGACTGTGCAGATTTGCTAATTTCAAAATAAGGCTATTTACTGGCGGGGTCCACTTGCAGGTATTTCACAGCTTTTCTTTTTTTAAATACAGCAAAATGTTTCCATTGAAGTTTGGATGCTTTCTGCTGTTCAGGGAATCTGGTCCTTGTGCTGTCTCAAAATACAAGCTCTGACCTAATTTCTAGTCTATGAAATGCTGTGATCCTTGTGTTTGTATAATCCTTGTTTTAATTAGCAGTTCGTTATATTTTTTTTTCACCTTACATTTATGAGGTAGGCAGAAAAGTATCTTTGACGTTCTTGGTTTTTAAATTATTTGTGTTAAATTCCAGAGGAAAGAAAGAGTGTGATAAATGAATTATCAGAGATGAGAAAACAACTTCGTAGCGAAGAGAGGCGACTGCAGGAACAGTTGCTAAATGTGGCCAATGATGATGAAGTACCAATGACATGGTAAGAATTTCATCTTTGGTTTTAAAAGTTAGATTTTGCACAGGAGCTCAAAGCTATTGTGTGTTAGAAGCTAGTATTAGTTGGCTAACATACATGAGTGAAATGTTTTTTCCAAGATTGTTGTAAAAGTGTAGTGTAAGAATGGCTGTACTGGTAAGATTGGAAGGTGCAGTACTCTGTGTTGGAGAGTGGTCCAAAGCAGATGCCTAAGGCAGAATTTTATCTCATTACCTTTCTTTTCTAGGGCATAATTTGTGTCTCTAAGCTGCAGTACTACTGCTGATAAATATGCTTATGAATAGCATAGTGCTGTGGAAGTAGGTACTTTCTTATTGAAAATCGTACTGTTTTTATTTAGAAAAATTGGCTTACTTCCAAAATGTGTTAGTTAATTGTACCAGTTAGTTAGAAAAGACTCATCATATCATCAGTCTTAGTTCGACTCTATGTAGTTTTAGGGTTTTTTTTTTTTATTCTAAGTATGTGATCGCTTTTATAACACAATTTGCGGTGTCATTACTTGCAAATTTATTTTCCTGTTTTGATAGATTTATTTAAGGATAGAAGATGTGAGCTTTACCAATATTATATTTGCATGCAACTCATTCATGTGTTAAATTATATTCTGCTTGTTTCACAAACTTCTCAAGCGGGAGGAGAGAGAAGAATCCAAAGGACATATTTGAGATGGCCAGGCTTCGCCTGCAGGCTCCAGTAAGGCGACCTTCGTCAAAGGAGACACAAGATCCTGTCAATATACAGAATATCTGGGAATTTAATGAACTTAAATACAAAGGCAGGTTGATCTTATTATTGGTGAAGAAAGGTAGTGAAACATCTGTTCTTTTCTCCATCTTTGACACCACCCAGGATTTAAAGGCAGAAATAAAGATCAGCCTCTTCACAGCTACTGCCCATACACAACATACTCTGTGGACAGCATTGTGTATGTGTGGTTGTTTTCTACAAGTGCCCACAATTCATGGCATTGTAATACTGAGTTATCAGTCAGAGCACTGATCTCACTTCCAGTCCTTGCTGCTTAAACTTCTTATGCGTTTGTTATTATGACGTTACTGAAATTAGAGTGAATTTGATTGTTTTACCCACCAACAAATTATAATTCTGTGTAACTTTCTGTTTCTCCTTTACCAGAAAATACATTTTTAATATAGTAAAGTTGTAAAATCATTGCTAAAGTGGCTCATCCTCTTGGCCATTGTCACCATTCTTTTTAATGTTTTTTTATGACTTTGTATCTGTAGGTAGTTATTTAAGAATGTTTTTCAGAAATGTTGGCTTAGAGAAAATTTTAAAATTAATATCTTTGCTCTAGATTCTGAAACACGTATGGGCTTGAGGCGTATGTATCCTGATCCTCCAGAAGATGACCAGACTCTAGAGATTCAACAGCAGGCACTGTTGAGGGAGCAGCAGAAGAAAGTTGACAGAATGAGAACAAGGAGAGAAACAGAAGGTAAGGAATGAATGGTCTGACTTAATTTCAGTGATTTTTGTTTATTTGTTTTGCATTTGATAAGAATTAAAAAACACCAGCTCTCGTTTTATTGCTTTCAAGTTCAACATCAGCACTGCAGTACAAAACAGTAAAACACTGGAATGCTGAAATTCTGTCATAAAGTAAAGCACAAAAAAATTGAATGCCTTCTTTTTTCTCTTTTTTAATTTGCTGTGACTATTTCTCTTTGGTTCCCTGAAAGTAATTTAACTAGTGCTTCATACTTCAGAAAAATGCAAGAGAAAAGTAGTTTGGTTACTGTTTCTCAAAGAAAACTGTAGAGCGGTAAAACTTTTCAGCTGGTTTGTGGTAAAAACATTAGCAGGTAAGTTCCTTGTGGCACGTCTTCAGTTCTCACTGAGGAAGCAGATGGCTTTAAAACTGAATTGGTTAAAAGGCAGCCAGTGTGTCTGCGCCTTGATCTCCTTTTAATGGATAAAATTTCTTTCATTTCCATAGTCTTGGGTTGACTGTTTCAGAGTTTCAGAAATCTGTATTTGTAAACAGGCTTTGTTTTAGAAATCACGTGAAAGATATCATAACTGGTTTGAGGTTCTAGAATGAAAACATTGCTTGTATCGCTTAATAGAGATCATCCTAATATAGTAAAATATTAACATATTAACAGAGTAAAATATTTTGGCTGCATATTGCAGCAGCAGTGAAAAGTAAATGCCCTTTCTTGCATGCTGCACTTAATTCCAGATGTAATGTTCATTCAGATACCTTTTACGAATGGTCATGAAAAAGCAGTATCTCAAGTTATTTTAGATGTTACTTAAAAATATCATGAGTTGCTTCAACCTTTCCAAAAGTTACAGTTGTGACTGTACAAATGAATTCAGTTTTGAGTGCAAGATACGAGTTTCTCAGAGAAGTGTTTGTCTCTAACTCAGACTGGCCTAACTAAATTTTTTTAAGAGAAAGTAACTTTATTTCTGTGACGGCTTCAGCTTGGCGAGCAGCTGAAGTCCCACCCAGCTGCTTGCCTGCTCACACCCCCTGACTCATGTCCCTTGGCGAGACAGTGGGGGGAACGGGAGGAATAAAGCTTGGTGGCCGAGGTACAGCCAGGCAGGTTGCTTACCAATTGCTGCTGTGGGCAAAACAGACTCAACTTGGGGAAAATTAACCTAGTTATTATCAATTTAAATAAACATTTAATTACAGATTTTGAGTAGCGGGAAACAAAAAGACAATCCTCAAAACCACACCTATTCTGCCCCCTTCCCCACGCCCACCTTCACTCCTTCACTCCCGATGCGCCTGCTCCCCTTCCTTGGTACCACCCCAGGTTATGCTCAGTCCCTTCGATGATGCAATGAGTGGCGTCAGGCCGGGGGGCAGTGGGGGAGATCGCGGTCAGTACACAGTGGTTTCTCTCTGCTTCTCCTGCGTTTTTGCACCTTTCCGTCTGCTCCACCATGGTCTCCTCCAGGAGCTGCAGCAGAATCTCTGCTCCGGCACTTGGAGCACCTCCTTCCCCTCCTCCTTCACTGACCTTGGTGTCTGGAGGGCGGCTTCTCATGCTTTTGTCCTTACTCCTGTGCTTTGTTTTGCCCTTTCCTAAATACGTTTTCACAGAGGGCACTGCAGGTTTGGCCTGATGGGGTTGCACTGTGTCCTGTGGTGGGTCCGTTGTGGTATCGGCTGTGCCTGACATGGGACGGCCCCTGCTATCTGTTCACAGGGGCCAGCCCTGCAGCCCCCAGCTTGCCACAGACACCCAGGATGATTTAAAGACTGCTCCTTAGACTTTTTTTAGTGTTGGAGATGAGTTGAAAGTTTGGCAAAGAATAACCCAGACATGTATGAAAGGAAAATAGTTACACCTTTCCATATGGCTTTAGAAAAACTGAATGCCTCCTCTTATTGCTGGTTGTGCTTTGAGGCTTGTTTGTGTTACCTGTTAACAGACCCATATGCGAGTAAGATTAACAAAGTTGATACCAGGATGTGAAGGGTGACGGTTACTTGCAGGGTGTTTTGTTTGGTACCCTGGTAGGTTTTAAAGATGATTCCTGTTCCATCTCGGAGAGGTGTGCTGGTGGTCAAGCAATGTGTGCTATATTGCTTATGGATAACACAACATCGCAGTTGCAATTAAGTGTATCTGTACCACTTTCTGTGTTAATTACAAGCTCTTAAATATCATTTAATGTCTGAAAGGAATGTATAGGGTTGTCTTCAGCCTTCCCCTTTGTGAGATTGACTGAAATGGTGAAAAATAATTCACTAGCTTCAGCTGAGATCTGTGTGGGGTTTGGTTTTGTTTCCCGCTATTGGAATATTTCTCAATAGGCCAGTCTGGGAAGGCTTTAATTTAACGTTATCTGGAGAGGAACCTCCACCATCTAGAAAGCAAATCTGCTTTTTTCATTAATTTTAAGAGCAAGCACTCATTTTAGACATATGCTAATGCTATGTGGATAACGCAGGCTTACGTGGTGACAACCTAAACAGGCAGTTGACAATTTAAATTCATTGGTAGACAAACAGCTGATTTTAAAAGCAGGTTTCCGCTGAAGCTTATAATGGATCCTTGAGCAGCTTTTCCTCTCTCTTTCTGTCTCCTACTGCTTTACAATATCGTTTAACTTTGTAGTCCGTCACTGCGTACTGAGCAAGAGAATTAATTAGTTGCCAGTAGAGTATCTCTATTTCCAGTTTATGTTCCTCAGAGACAAGTGCATCATCTTCCTCTCACTGAAAATAGATGAGTGGTTTTATTGTCTGATTTAAGGCAAAAAGAAAGATGAATTAAAGCAATATGTATTTTTGTACCATGGGCAAAATGTTGTATTATAGGCTGTTGTGTCAAGGGCTTACCTGTTTTCCCACACTATATGTAAGTGTTCTTTACCTTACATGCTTTATATACTGTTTTCTCTCTGATAAGCTTTTTCTTTCCTTTTTCTTTTCCTCTTTATGTAAGAGAGAAATATGTGGACTATTCAGTGGAACTATAACCTGAGAAATTTGATGTTTTAAATATTCCAAATTTTAAAAATGCTTTCTGTGTCCTTATAAGTAAGGCAGTCTTTTGCAGACTTCTGGATGATTATTATCTGGGGGGATTGGAGGGAAGGGCACAGGAGGGGGTTTGATGATGTTACGCTGCAGTGCTGGGCTCTGCTTGACTGGAGTAGCGTATCGGGAATGGGCTGGCTGTCAGTCCAGGAGAAGGGACAACCAGCCTGTGTGTTGTGGCTTTTGATGCTGGACAGAAGGCCAGCTACACACGGCGTAAATCTGCTAGGCAGAGATGCAAGAAATAAAAACTATGATATAAAATATTTTATTTGAAGACTTAAACCAATGAGAAGAACAACTTCAGTTTTGCTTCTTTGTATTTCCAGCGTGCATGGGGTCATTGTTAGATTAACTTTCAGGGTGGTTCTTTGTGCTCTCCAGACTTGAGGTTTTTATCCTTAGACAAGTACTTTCCTCTGTGAAATGACCACTGTCCAGCCTCTCAATCTCTCTTTGAAAGCTGCAAACGCAGTGTGCTTAGCATGTTGAACGTGCATTCGCTCCTGGGGCTTTCTGCTGTCTCCTGCTCTCGTTATTACACCCTGACAAAAGCCAAGAGAACTAATTTCATCTAACAGTTTATTGTGACACGGCATCCTTCTTGCTAGTCAAATTGGTTGTTGAGATCTCCCACCTAAGGGAGAACATCATTAGTCTTGAGTTCTGTTGATATAAATACGACTTCAGCTGCATAAACATGCCTATTCCTGCAAGCAGATGTCTGGAATATGGAATAAATTTTTTTTTTTTTT
>Ga0181612_183666_pt1 | contig 11748 bp, 5 predicted proteins | sample HoacroProtozoa21_FD_119630 | JGI IMG/M metagenome (GOLD analysis project Ga0181612, IMG submission 119630) | Hoatzin crop microbial communities from Cojedes, Venezuel. Combined Assembly of Gp0051906, Gp0051904, Gp0051908 | reverse complement strand
TTCCAGCGCTCCGTCACCCTCAGAGGGAAGAAGTTCTTCCTCATGTTCAGACGGCACTTGCTGTGCCTCAGTTTGTGCCCATTGCCCCTTGTCCTGTCATTGGGCACCACTGAAAAGCGCTTGGCCCCATCCTCCTGACACCCACCCTTCAGATATTTATAAGCATTTATTAGGTCCCATCGCAGCCTGCTCTTCTTCAGGTTGAACAAGCCCAGTGTGGCATGGTATCCTTTCACAGGTTATATAATACAGTTTTAATGAGAAAATAGAAAATGCAGGCAAAAATATATTATTTTTAGAATGTTCTACAACTTAAAAAGAAACTACCACAAAAATGAAGGCTCAGAAATAAGAAAGTGTTATCCCAGAATTCCATCTCTTTTGTGTCCTTTTTTCTAACGGGCAGCACTGTTTCCCAAGGCCAGAATCCTGAGAGCCAGGTCAGACCTGCCCATGTCTTCATCTTCCCTTGCTCACCTGCTTTTGCATGAAGGTGTTTCATCAAAGACCCCTGAATCAAGCCCATGGTCCAATAAGGTCGTACAGTGAAATAACAGTAACTAATTTGTCCCAATCACAGTGTGGTCAGCCAAGACCCGCCTGAAAGTAAACAGCCATTTCATTATCAATAATTTAATTCAAAAATTTTCCAAAAGCTTACGATTCCTGCAATATAAACCGAACATAGCTGAAGTTGCAAGTGATGGGACACTTCTAAGCCATAATTTACTTTCAGTAGATGCAGATCTGTATTTCTACAGATGCTTTACACATAAGTAAGAAATTTCTCTTTGGCTCTGAATCATAAAGAAGAGCACGATGCGCAGAACCCTGGTCATACAAAACCCTATTACAGCCTTAGCAGCCTTTCCAACAACATTGCAACAGCTAAGTTTCTGGTCTATTTGGAAAACATAAGACTGTATTTATGCTTTCATGTCATCTTAATTTTCTTTCAAAACCCAGCAGAAGGAAGAACATACAGACACCTTACTGCTGTCACCATGGTTGTGCTTCTGACTCATCTGTCAGAAGGGACATAACTCTGCCATGTTTGCTCAGCCGGCTCTCCAGCCTCAGAGGTGAACTTGCTGAGTGCTCCGTGGATTCTGCCAGCTGCACTGTGACCACGTGAAATTAGTACAGTTGCTCCCATCCAGGTTGATCCAAAGTGCTGTGCTAAGTTTTAGTGAGGCTAAAACTTGTTCACCAACAACTGAAGCATTCAGGCACAAAAAGTAATTATTTATCACCACAAAATGCAGAAAAAGACACAAGCAGGTAAAATTTTGTTTAAGTAAGGAAGCAGAGGAAATTCAGGTCCTCAACAAGAAAATTGCATAAGCTTGCCCTTACCATTGTGCACAGACGTAAGTTCCAGTGGCTGTGATGAATGTAATTAATGGATGTAAAATGGGAGCATAATCCATGTTCAGCACAATACTTAATGCCTGCAATGGTGCTATGGCAAATATCAAGGCTATGGTTTACGCACAGGGGGCCTGCTTTTAACAATGTAAGCACCCTGAGGATGCAAGGCAGAACTTCAAAAGCAATCAGTGCTTTAAAATATCATGGCTTCTGAACAACTTCTGGGACTGTTTTGGGAGGGTGAGAGGGCATTGGGGTGAATGAGGTTGCTAAAAGTCCAAAAGAAAGATTCTTTTTGAAGACAGTGAAAAAGAAACTTTTGACTAACCACAGGAATATTGATCTTAGCTTCTTTCTCTCCAGCTTTATATTTTCTTAGCATAAAAAGAAGAATTTTTGAGTAAATAACCTCTTTTCTTTTTCTATTGAAAATGGAAAAATACGAGGAAAGAGATTCTCGAAGTGACAGCAGAAATTCAATCAGTATTTCTCTATTATGCCATTTTTGTCCGAAAAAAATGCCCCATTTGACTTGTTCCAGCTGGAAGCTACAAGCAAGTTTCTGAAAATATAAGTATGAAGAAAGGATGATAACAGGATCAATACAGTGATCAATTAGTTCAGCATATGTAGTGCCATTCCAGGTAGGGGAATCCAAAAGAGACAGAAGCATTTTCTTGTGGCATGTACAATTTATATCAGGGATAGTCCCAGGAAAACTGGGAGGACTTCTAAAGATAATTTTTAAAATGAGTAAATGGTTTTGGTAAATGAACAATAAGATTATTTATTCTGAGCTAAAAATGCTTTTGGCACAGGAAAATACACAGCAGGAACCCAGTGGCTGATCATCTGGAAATCAAACACTGTATTCTGCGAAGCCTGTTAGCATTTCTTACAATGTCCAGATCCAGCAAGTGTGGCAAAATAAGATCATATGTTAGACAGGCAACATGTTAAAATTCAACATATTAAATAACCATCCAAAGTAGAAATATTGATACATTTATGTTTTAATTACAGTTCTTTTCATTGTATTTTGTCTTCTGCTTGGAGTTGAGACACAAAGGAAATTTAGTCTACATTTTTGGTTTGTGAACCATTTGATAAGACATGTCTCGTGTCCCACAGAGTTTGCTGAGAGACTAGATTTCAGTTGAGCTACTCCAGACTTGACTGTATTACTAGTGAGCAACCCAAGGCGGGAAGCATATCTGCACTCCATTTTCAGTGAAAGAAGACCTAAGAGCTATGAAGAGTTACCAGAAGGGTCTTTTCTAAGAGTAAGGGCAGCACAAAGAAAGAGCAAATTCAAGATGCAGAAAAGGGTACAAAGAATGAGATTAACCTATCTGGAAGAATGCAGAGCAGAATATGCAAGTGGGAAATAAAAGATATAGGCAGGTGTGAGATGACGAACACAGTCTCCTGAAGATTAAGTTAGGACATCTGAATGTTGTGATGTAATATTAAGCCAATGAAAGGAGCTCATCTGAGAAGGGCAATTCTATTAAAAGAGCAAGATAAAATGCAAAGTTGAAATATTTAAAGCTCATTACTAGTAATTCAGAAACTTATCAGTTTACATATTTCAAGATATAACCAGATTCTTTGGGTAAAAAGGAAGCTTCTGCCAAGACAAAGTGGGAAACAGTGTCTTATCATACTTAACACAGATGCACAGAATGCCCATTATGGATCCTTATCAAAGATGCGTGTAGTTACAACGTGCAAATTGTCCCCCGGTAACTAGGAAAGAATTCTTTTAATATGTCTTTGGGGGGTATAACTATAACATAACCAGGCACCTTATCAAATTTCTGTGAATTGGAAAGGGATTTCCAGTTATGTTTAAAAAACTGTGTCTCTGACAGACACTTTTCAGTGACTTTACAGGGGCTTAATATCTTGAACTATAAATTTCTCTCACTCAGTGCAGTCATAATCTCCTAACAATGTAAAACATTAGCACTTAACTATAGCAAGTTAATCACTGCAAAACAGGTATGCAATGCAAGTGAACTTCTTCTGACAATTGTAGTGTCATGAACTTTTGTTGGTTGTGGATATCCACATTTGAAATCCCTTAAACTTCAGACTGAATTTCTGCTCGACAAGCCAAAATAAGGCACACCCTAAATGTGTCAATAGATACTATGTTAAATTGCCTGAACTGAAAAGCAATTTTTATATTTGGTGTGTACTCTGAAGTTGCTTGTACTCGAAACACCACCTGTAACATTTGAATCCTTCTTACATTTCCCACATCCTTCTAAGGACTTCAGAATATTTTGCACATTTTAATAAAAATTCATAATGTTTCAAGGACGCATTAGCTCACTGAGGCATTGGCTGCCTACATTCTTTTCTTCAGAAGGATATTTTTATTTTCCAACAGTATTGAGTAATAGATCTACCCAAATGCTGATGAGATCTCAGTAAAACTCCAGCCAGTTTCCATTGTATCTGGCCAGTACTCAGGTTTTGGCAGGTTTTCTCCTTTGTTTAATAACCCTCACCTCTTGCAGGAACTGAAGAGACTGACCAGAGAGGATAACATTTGCATTAAAATTGCAAGTCAGATTTTTAACTTGTTCTTGCAAGCTGGTAAGTGTTCTTTTAAAGTGGAAAAACCACCACTGAAAAATACAGGCAATAATCAGTTCCTCTGAGAGTTGTTTGTTTAACTTGAGTTTACTTTTAACAGGTGTTCCCATAAGCAGGAGAGACTTTATTCCCTGTTATTATTCCCAGATTTAATACTCTGTATTTCTTCAGACAAAATTGTGTTGTGCACCGACTGACCTAGTGCATAGAAAGGTCTTGCTTCCTCTAGATCTGGTGTATTTTTTCCTTATTTTTTGATCTCCACATTTGATCAATAGCTTGCTATCAATTATTTCTATATTATTGTTACACTGTTGAAATAATGGCTTGGATGGCTATCCTTGAAGAGTTCTGAGTAGCTTCGAAATGCAAGTAACACCAATAGTCGTCAAATTCACCACAGCAGGCAAAGAAGAAAAGCCCACTCTGCACAAATCACCTCTGGTAGAAAAGTCCAGGTTTTCAAAAGCAAATCACCATAGCTAGGGTAAATGTTGCAGCTGTATTTAAATACCAGCTCAAAATTGCACCTGCCGGAGGAGAGAATGAGGCTGCAAACCGGGTGATGTTACTTCAGCTGGATTTCAGCTGCTGACTCCAAAAGTTTCACCTTTCTTCCTGGAGAAGCTTCACTATAAAGCTCGTCCAAAACAATGTTTTACTTATACAGACACACTTATCTCCAGTCTCCTTAGATGACTTGGTATCTACATCCTCAGGCAGCAATGAGGAATGAAGGAGAGGAAACTTTTCTCTAAAGGTGGCCTTAATGAATATAGCAGCAGATAAAACATTCTCTTGAAAGGTCTTCGCCTCTAGAAAATACAGTGAAGAAGAACAGCTGGCTCCAGCACCACCTATACACAATGAATGAATTTAGGAGGCAGTTTCTTAGTGATCCTGGTACTCTCTGCTTAAGCTGCTGGCTTTCTCCAATGTGGGTGTTCCTGATTCTCTTGTTTATACACATAATATTTAGGAAAGCTGTGTCTTCCCAAGGGTCCAATCTCAGCAACAGAGGTCAATGGTGATTGAAGTCAATGAGATTTCAAAATATGCTTAAAGATAAACACATGCTTTGGTACGTTGCTCAATCAGAGCCAGAATGAATGGTGCTGTTCAGCATTTCTAATCAATAAGCTCTCATGTTTTTGAGTCATATAATAGCTCATTATGGTCGTCCTCTGCTCTCTGCCTTAAGAGTCTGTAAAACTCTGTCTATTTGTCCTTTTGTTTTAGGGATAGGCTTTTAGTCGAAAGCCTGATCTGCCGATCCGAGAAAATATTCTGAGATGTTTAATAGCCAAAAAATGAATATCCACTCTATTTTATTTACAGCTCACATTTGGCCTTTCAAAGTCTTCATTTCCAGAATCTCTTGCATTTTCTGCTCCATGAATTCTTAATGAGTTCCAGTTGAAAGTGCTACAGATCCACATTTGGATCATAAAACCCCCCTGAAAGGTGTCGTATGGCTTCGCCCAAGCCCCCGCTCCACCCTGCTGCTCTAGCCTCCCCCCATTCTTGCTAAATGTTGGCAATTTCACAGGCAGTCAGGCTGACCCACTGTGTTTTAAAATCCTTTTAATCCTCTTTATAGTAACAGGAACATTTGAGACTGATCTTTGAAGGCTTTGTACAGTGCAGAACACCTGCAGCTTAACGCGCCGTGCTAGCAAACACCCCGCATGAGTCTAACGTGGTCTGGCATGTAGGAGCACTGCTGCACAACACCGCTGCAATAATGAGGCCGTACCTTCACCTTAGGACCCTTACCTTCACCACTAAATCCGCTTTATCGAATGACATACCGTCCCGATAACTGAATGCATCTCACAGGTGTCACTGAAAATTGTTCACCGTGTTTGTTGACTGGAAGCTGACTGCACGGATGCCCTTTCAACACCACGTGATCTGCTGCTCAGTCCAGCACAGAGGTGACTTTCTTTCTGCTCTGCACCTGGAGATGTGAGAGCTTAGCTAACCTGAAACATAGGGTTAGATCCAGACTTCCATCACTAACAACCTGAAGCACCTGTGACTTCAGACATTACTCTAAAAAAAGAAGTTTGCAAACACGCGAATGGAATCAATTTGGTAAGAAGTAAAGGTTCCAGAAATGTTTAAAGCCTTTTTAGGAAATGTCACTACAAGAGATGCCATTTATTTCCCTATGTTCCTGTGTTGTCTTTCAGATGTTCACCTTCAGTATTTTATCTCTACATACGTCCTCTCTTTTAGAAGGACTCTGGTGTACCAAAATGTTAATTTATTAAAGTGTTAGCTCAAAAACTGCTCTGAGAAGGAGACAAGGAGACAGAGCCAAGAGATGAAGAAAAGCAATCTGTGCTGAAAGATGTAGACCTACAGTTACATGAGGAAATCCACTCTGGCATCTTGTAGCCAATAAAGAAGGTAATTTAGTGCAAAGGACAGGCAAAGAGGCCATGCAGGCATTTGTGAAGACTAAAAGCTCACAGGACTGAAAGAGCAGGAGCTGCATACCACTCGGTCTGGATCTCTGAGTTTGCTCTGACTGTTTTAACGAGTACAACCAACAGGCTCCTCTGACACATACCTCTCCAAATCAGTAGAAAAGGCAAGGTTTTTTTACTTCCTGCGAATACTACAGTGTGCAATTAATCATGAGTGTACATAAAATGCTTCGAGACCCCCAGAGCACATGGACAAGAGAAGTGCAAAACACAGCCGTGACAAAGGCTACTAGCATTGGGTTGGATCCTGAGACAGCAGGAACTGGTGGGGCTCCAGTCACGTAGAGAAAGGGAGAAAAATGTATTGTCTGTTTTATGTACTGCTGACAATCGTGACATTACTTATCCTAGGGAGAGCAAATGTACATCACATAGGAAGGCAATAAAGAATTTCGGCTGGTTGTCAGTGTTCCCTCCATGTTCCCTCCTCAGCTTTGAAAAATGCAGGAGTCACATGTTCCCAAACTGATAACAGCTCACCCTGAAAATTAATTTTCATTACAAACTGCTTAGAAGATGATTTTTTCAGTGAGAAACAGCTATAAAATGCCAACTGTATATGACCTCTTAAATTCCCAGTTCACTAACACGTGATTAATAATAAATGATAATTTAATTCATAAAGTACCCTTAAACTGCCACTAAAATGTTTTAATGAATCTTTACTGGCTTGAAACTACTTTAGAACAAAAAATATTACGCAGCTTGAAACAAAATGGAAAAGTAATAAAGTATCAGGCTACATTTTACTTTTATTTACACTGGTGAAAATATGGATTTGAACTTCTAATCCACTTTTATGTAAATCTACAATCTTTTCTTCCCTTGGATTTTTTTCTTGGAAAAAACAAATGCTGCAGTTTTACCAGTTTAGCCAAGTAAATTCCCACCAAAACTAAATCAGGGATTACAAAAAAAAAGGGTTAGGTCTGCATTTTCCTGGGCACTCTGGAAAGATTTTATGTCTCTGGTGACTTGCACCAGTAAATGGGTTTCCAGGAAATAGGGTGGTCTGCTCACTGCTGAGCCTCTAAGCCCCTCTGCCAAAGGGTGTGACAAGCTTTGGAGCGCCCATTGCTTCTACTGGAAAAAGATTTTTAAGATTATACATTTGGGATTTTCAAAGATTATCCAGCAAAGCATGCATCCAAACTTTTCCGTTTCCAAACTGCAAGGTGGCCCTGCGTTAGTCTTTAAGAAAAGATATCGTGTTGATACCATGCAATTTCTCACCAGCTTCATCAGCTGCCAGAAGTCCTCCAGATCACATGGGTTTTGATTCAGAGATCTTTCCTTTTTGTTTTTGATTGGACCTCTATGGTCATGTCCTTTAGGCGCTCAGGGTTGAATTACCTTTTTGTATTAGCAGCCTTACAGTGCAAGACACAGAAACTCCTACGAAATTTCCAAAGCAGACCTCAAAGCTGTTGTTTGGAAATTGCTTAAGATAAAGGTTTTTCTTTTGAGGAGCTCCATCTCCACATCCAGATTTCCTTCTGACAAACATAGTTGCTGATGAAACCCTATTTTCTGATGTTAAAATTTTAAAATGGAGTATTTTCAACTAGCTCTGACTGAAACCACAAGCAGCAATCTGAGCCAGGCAGAGAGGAACACTACTTCCAGCTGAGCCAGGAGGAGGTCATTTTAGCTACAACATTTAAACAAGGCCTGTAACACGTGGTCCTTCTGCTTGTTTGTGTGTTATAGGCAATGCTGCAAATGCATCTCCACACTGAGTAATGACTGACATGATGATCCATGAAATCTCAAAATCTGCTGCTTTTGAGCTATCTCGAGGAATGTGCACACATGCTTATATAAATAAAGGGGTATTTTTGAAAGTATACCTTAGCACCGGGTGATAGTTTTTACCACTTTTTTTTCTGCAGTTTCTATGGAGTCTCTGCTGAATTATACACCATAGTGTTCAGGTCACTGGAGCTGCTGCCCGACACGAGTCTGTCATCTCAAAGAGCTATTGTATTAAGTTGGCATCTGTGAAAGGCAGAGAGAAATGAGATGAAGATAGATTTATTTCACTGTGATTCTATTTCTCATATTTTCTCACTGAAGTAGTACCTAAATGACAGAACTCTGACTGGAAGGAAATGTGATATCAAAGAACAGAAGTATAGAAATAGAAAAGCAGTCCTCTGCTTCTCTAAGTTGAGTTCTGGTTCAGTTTAGGAAACAACCAGGAATATAGCAATACAAATCATTAGCAATACACCTCTCCTAATAATCCTAATTATGAAGCAAAATCTAAAGACTCCCCAAATCTGGAGGAAATTCAGATCAGAGTCTAAATTTCAGGACAGAAGTCCTTCCAGTGATGCAATAATACATAACAGAAACACTTACATTCTGTGGGGTGAATAAAAATGTGTCAAACTCCCGTCTGATATTCACGATCATGCACTGAGAAGCTGGGTAAACTCTATCTTGCCAATACTAAAACCAGAAAAAAAATATTTACCTCTGTATACTCCTCCCCTATGCCACCACATCCTGAGAAATTATGGAGACAAGGAAAAAGGGGTTAAAGGGATGTTTCTGTGCCCTTCCTCCTAGTTTCAGAGGCTTTAAAGAGCTGATAATTTAACCAGATTTCTCCCTAACTGAAGTTACTAGCCATCCTTCCATACTTAGAGAGTTTATGCTTGTTCCTGTGAGGATCTGCGAGAAGCTAACTTCCTAAGTTCCTTTCCCTTAGACTTCTTTTTCTCCATCTGTAATTCTGGATGTGTTTATTTTACAAGCAAAACAAAATTCTTAATTGATCTAAGGAAAGGTAAGATTTTAGGTTAACCAAGTTCTCAGCTGTGTATATAAGAATATTTGTAGATACGTATCAAAACATTAGCATCAACCATCAAATGCAGGCAAGATATCACATAGCTGATATTATAGTGAATCCATATTATGTTCCTAACTAAGACCATGAGAAACATTCACAATGAAACCACACAGTACAAACACAGAAACTTAAATCACGCTCATCGAAAAGTTTGCCAAGGTTCACGAATCTTTTGAACCAACCTGGGCCTATTTTGAAACAAACACAAAACATGATTTTGTATTGAAACCAGGTGGGACTCAGAGGTTTTTGTTATTTGGGGTACACTTGGACTTGAAACTTGAAGCTGAAATCAAAGGATGGAACCCAAAAGTCATCCAACTGCAGAAAATCTTTCTGATATGACCAATGAGAAATCACAGATTTTTCATTATTTTTAAGTGAAGCAATCAAGGCATGTATACTATTAGACTGTGAATCATATGGCATGACTGCACACATGTTTTTGGAGAGCGCTCTGAAGGAAGGCACAGTATGGGAACACAAGTAGCTGACACATGTCTCATTCATGAAGAGACTCCATCTGTATCAGTGAAGGACATATGCTCTCCTGCTATCTGCGGGATATAATCAAGACAGATAAGAGTCTGAAAGTCCCAAAGTCTGTATTGCCATCATCAGAGAGAACTATAAGCTGTCACTTGTGACAGAGAAAAAGAAAGAATACATTTTTTTGCTGCCCCTGTGACATGCTGAGAACTAAGAGTGTCCTAAAAGTAGGAGTCACTGGTGGCCATAAATCTATAACGATGTGATTGTGGGCTTGTATCGAATTATAGAAGGTACATGAACAAGGAGCTGTTTTCTTCCAGTTGGAGGCCTCTAAACTTGTAGTCCATAAGTCCTGACTCTGCTAGAAATTAACTCCCTTTGGTCTCAGTTTCTCAGTCTACAAAATAGGTTGCATGATGCAAAGCAGATTTTCTCAGGCATTTTAAGATACTTACAAAAAAGCACAGTATAAAAGATAATATACAGTATAAACTAGTGAATAATCTAAAATGCTTAATTCACTGTTGCTAAGATAAATACTTACTTAGGTATTCTTCTTTGTTGGATTAGAGAAGGTAGAAGAACTTACAAATGTTCTTTTGTCCTTCCTGATAGCTGTGTGAGAACAGTGGGTGTTCTTTTAAAGCAAAAGTATGTGAACAATGAACAATCATCAAATCAAATAACATCTTCTGCAGGAGCTTCATTTCCAAAGGCAAAATAGTTGATGAACAAGGACCAGACTGAAGAAGATTTAAAACAGTTTAAAACTGTTTCCACTAGAAATTCTGCTTTTTCACCAGCTCCTACATTAAACAAGGAGAACTTCAAATACGTCTCTGAACAGTAACTGTTGCACATTTTACAACACAAGAGAAGGCAAGGCCAAATTAAAGCTCACTACCAAATTAAAGCTCACTAAATTTCAAGTACCATGAAACCCTAAAGCCAAGGCAAGAGGGAACAATTCGGTTCATTGCCACGAAAGCAAACACACAAGAGAAAACTCTTTGGATCCTTTTTCTACCACACACAGCTAAAGAAACATGAATGTGGGAAACAATTCGATTGACTTCAAAAAATTTTTAATGACACAATTCTGGTGTTTGTAAAGCGTACTAGATTCAGATATCTCTGGCAATGGCAAGGACCCCACCAGCCCATTTTTCCCATATTGTCTCCTGGGTAGTTTGCAAGTCCACCTAGCTAGCAGAAGTAAGCCAAATCCATTAAATTAATTTCATAAAAACATTCAAAGAGGAACCAGGTGATCCACGTTCACCTTCACATCTCAGTCTCTGCGGAGTTTAAAACAGGCTCAAATCAAAGGGTGTCCTTGCCTCCCAGAGTATTTATTTTTTCTTAGATACTAATTTGTGGATCCAAACTTCTCCAAAAATGTATGTGTTCAGGTCAGCAGCTCTGGCTCATGTCCACCTCTTTACACAGTGTTCTTACTTCCTTAAAAGGATGAAAACAAAGAACTTGCCAATATAAAATGATCAAAGCTGGTGAAAAAGATGTTTCTAATATCATTTGTGAGGGGATTTCATCAGTCTCCCTTTATAACTAACAGAGATAAGAAGATAGATTTTGTATATTTAAATGGATGCAACCAAATAGAAGTAATTAATAGAGATAACAAGGTTAATTCTTACTGCATGGAGTCTGGCTTTGTGCTGAGGTGGTACACCAGTCAGAAGAATGACTTCGCATTTGCAGTTTTGCAGCTCTCAACATATGATGTGATCAAAGTACTTTGCAATCCAAAAAGTGAATATCAGGGCAGCAGAACTGTGTTTTCTCTAAGGGAGGTGACCTACAGGCAGTTTGGGGTTCCTTTATCACACCATGCCCTCCTGCCTAATCTGGACCATGTGACAAGGAGAGTGAGAGGATCCCACACAACGGTGATGTTGTGTC